>CDZC01018696.1_pt1 | contig 20291 bp, 25 predicted proteins | sample 557371 | NCBI WGS metagenome assembly CDZC01 (sample SAMEA3182085, study PRJEB8094) | gut metagenome | biome: human; feature: gut; material: Stool; isolation source: human stools | place: Canada | collected 2013-01-21
CCATGCGCTAAAAGCCGATGAGTTATCAGCAGCGATGCGCTGATATAGGGCGTTACTGATAGTAACGTATGTCTGCGTGGAAAATTGATTACACACAACGCTTTTAAAAACACCGGTCTCATTTACCGGGAAATTATAGGCGGTTAGATTACCCTGTGCAGGATTACAGTAAAATATTATGTTGTGGTTTCTATAATCGTCAGCGTTGTTTTTACCTGACCATAGACCATCATTTTTTATAAGCAGCTTATCGGCTAAATTGCTATATCGTAGTCTCCTATATAATAAAAATACAATAAAAATGATAATATATTAACTTTTAAAAATCTAGCAATTTAGAAAAGAATATTTTATTAGCAGTTACGCCTGGCCCCAAATTTACCAGCTATACAACACTGCATAAATTTGGATTGTTATACGTACTTGATGTGCTTATTGTAGCTTCCTCTGGATACGTTGTCGGAGATATTATTTGCACATTGCCGGTCACCCCCAAAAACCCTGCTGGCAGATACATAATCGGAAATAATGGAAGCGCAATGCAATGTAGTATTTCCGGGAATAATCTTGTTTCGGACAGTGCTAATAATAACGCCGGTACATATGGAGGTTTAATTATATTCATGTAATAATGATTTTTTAGTTCCTACTATTAAGTAAGCACATACCCTACCTATAAATTTGATGCAAAATATATTAAATCTGCAACATAAACTCCACTCTGAGTCCCACGTATTATTATATTTCCTCCGGTATCTACTGACACAGTAAGGAAAGCGGGTGATTGATATGTTGCCCATGTAGGAACTAAAACACTTGTTGAGTCAGTTGATGTATATGGAATTCTAGCAATGGTTACTGTTGATGTAGTTCCCGTCGTTACAACGATTCCTAATCTTAAATGTATCAAATTTCCATGTTTGTATACTGACCTGGTTCCGTTCCCTGACTGCTGTATATAGGCATTGCTATTTTCTACCTCGGCTATCTGATTTGTAATATCTAAATTGCTACATTTCTAATGAAAACTGCCTTTCATCGGATTTTATGTCCGCTCTTCGCGGATTATTTTACATTTTCTACGTGCTATGTCTTTGTATTGCGCACATTTGTTACGTTTTTAACACAAACAGAGGAGGATAAATTGAATACAATCCTATATAGAGATAGGGTATTACTACGCACCCTATCCTCTCCTATTTATCAGAATGAAAATCGTGCTGATTCAATAAAATTTCTTGTCTCTGTAGACGACTTATTTGAATTTGATACTAAATCACTTAACTGTATGCTCTGCATCACTCTTCCTAACGGACAGGAAGGTAAAGTTACATTTCTTGATTTTGAAGATACACTCTATTTTGATAGATATTTAGTGGCTCATATTCCAGTAACCAAAACCTTCACCAAACTTTCAGGTACACTTTCTATTAACCTTATCTTCTCGTATGAGGATTCTTACAAACTTTTTCATTATCTTCCCACAAACAATATTACATTAAGTGTACTGGAAACATCTTCAACTAATTCATTCATTGATCCTGACGAGACAACCAACCCCTTTACTGAGATGGCTCAAAAACTCGATACACTAGAAAAATCAAAAATATCGTGTATTGACATTGATGGACACACTGTTCATTTTTATTCCAATTCAGAAAAGACTGAACGCCTTGGAACTGTGGTTTTGCCAGAAGATGTTGTTTGGACAACTATGGAGGATACTGAATGAGTGGTTTACAAATTATTACTGGAATGTCGTATGAAGATTACATAGCTCTCCATCCTTACAATATTATTCCCAATGCTATCTATTTACTTACAAACGGAATGATGTTTGCGAGAGGTAATAAATTTGGAAGTGACATCCTCATAGTTGATGAATTCCCTGTTTCACCCATACCAAATATAATCTATCTCAATTCATTCACCATGGAACAGAAGATGTGGTCTAAGGGGAAATGGTATACACTACAGGAGGAATATTCACGATTAACAAATTCTCAAATAGATAATATGTTTCAAGATGATTTTTGATTGAAAGGAGGAGCTAATGGCTCTTAAAAATTATTTAGATTATGATGGTCTACTTTATTGGAAACAAAAGATACAAGCATGGGTAAGCGCTAAATTTGCACTTAAAACTGATATTCCTACTACCCTACCCGCTGATGGAGGTAACGCTGACACTGTAGGCGGACATACTGTTGCTAGTGATGTTCCTGCCAATGCCAAATTCACAGATACAATTTACACTCATCCAAATAATCATCCAGCATCAATGATTACCGAAGATACTGAGCATCGTTTTGTAACCGATGCGGAACAGACAAAATACGATGCTGCTTACACTCATAGCCAAGCAGCTCATGCGCCTACTAATGCAGAGAGAAATACCGTAGTTGGAATTCAAAAGAATGGAGCTGACCTAACTGTAGACTCCACAACTCGAAAAGTCAACATTACTGTTCCTACAAAGGTAAGCGAATTGTCAAATGATAGCAAGTTTCAAACACAAAGTCAAGTAAGTGCAGCTATTTCTACTGCTATCGGCAATGTCACTAGTATGGAATTTGTCATTCTTAAAGCCGGAGAATACAATAGCAATGGAGTTCCAACAGTTACGGGTTCTGTTGGTAAAATCTATCTTGTGCCAAAAACTTCATCTGAAACAGCCAATATCTATACGGAGTGGATATATGCCAATGGAGCTTTTGAAAAAATCGGTGATACTGCCGTTGATTTAAGTGGTTATATACAAGATTCTGACATGGTTCCAATAACGAATGCTCAAATTGATGAAATTATGGCCGCTACCTGATTGGAGGTAGTTTATGAAATTTAATTTTGTATCTTTTGAAAATGCCAAGGAATTAGTATTACGAATAAAAGCTTTAATTGCTACACATACAAGCAATACCACAATACATACAACTTCATCAGAAAAAACGAATTGGAATGCTGTCACAAATAAGGTAGATAAAGTATCAGGTAAGGGATTGTCTGCAAATGATTACACTACGACTGAAAAAAATAAGTTAGCTAGCATTTCACCAGGAGCTGAAGTCAATGTTCAATCTGACTGGTCTGTGAACGATACAGGATCAGATTCTTTTATTAAGAACAAACCAACCGCTATGCCAGCTTCAGATGTTCCGACCTGGGCAAAAGCATCTATAAAACCATCTTATGTATGGTCTGAGATTGGAAGCAAACCATCCACATTCCCTCCTTCGGACCATACTCACAATTACGCTGGTTCTTCATCAGCAGGAGGAGCCGCTACTTCTGCTACAAAATTATCTACAGCAAGAAAAATCGGAAATGCAAACTTTGATGGTACCACTAATATCACATTATCCCAGATTGGCGCTGCCACAGTAGAGCAAGTTAGTCAATTGCAGGATGCTGTAAATCATATAACAGCTTCACATGCCATTGATGGCGGAGATTTAATGGATAGTGGCCCAGCAGAAAACACTTACGATGGTGGAAGTTTATAGCCAAACTATTTTCTTATATATTTCCTAATTTGGATATGATATACTATGCTCATAACTATAAGGGGGTATTATATAATGAGAAGGATTTGTTTGTTTTTGGCTACTATTACTATTTCTATTTTTTCCTGTATTACATCATTCGCTGGTCAATGGCAATCAGATGCGCAAGGCTGGTGGTATGTGAATGATAACGGGACATACCCCAATACGGGGTGGAATTGGATTGATGGCAAGTGTTATTATTTTTCTCCAGATGGATACTGCCTGCAAAATACACAAACACCTGATGGATATATGGTAGATGAAAATGGAGCATGGGTTATTGATGGTGTAGTTCAAACACAGAATCAACCCCAAGTATTAGACACTTGTACGATAGGAAACCTAACTCTTTCTACACCAAATGGATTTTGGCTTTATGAACAAACGGATGCCATCTTCTGTTTATTTGCTTCATATGACCAACAAAGAGCAATCGCAGTATACTGTAATGACATAGGCGTTGATCCACGCACTAATAATTATAGCGAAGAATATATCGATTCTGTTCTTGACACAGCAATGATTGATGAAGGGGGAGCATATAATACTAAGACATATAAACAACTTTCATCTGGTTTATGGAATTGTTATGGATATTCCACTGCCGAAATTTTAAATGCACCTGGAACATTAACAGCATATGTTCGCATGGATGGTTCATATATGCAACTAATTATGATTGCTGGTGATTTATCTAATACAAATACCGATAGTCTTATGGACTCACTCATTAAATAATTGTGATACGACACAGAGGACAACAAATAGAAGCATAGGGCAGTTGAGTTTTACACTCTTCTGCCCTATTTTTTACTGCCAAATTTGTGATAATTCAGTTTTAAGTAAGACTAATTCTTCAGTATAATTATTTAATGAAAAATATTCTGCACTTATAATATCATTAGTTATTTCCTCATATTCAACTTCAATAATGCTTGTTTCACCAACTTGGTATAGTTCATCATGCTGTTTTTTAAAAAAATCTTGAAATTCAATATTTAAATACAAATCGTCATTTACGTATATATCATAATCTTCAAAATCATTTGATAGTTCATTTTCAAGAGTACATATTAAATGCTCTGTATAAGAAGAATTTAATGTTTTTATGGTAACATTATCGTAATTGAAAGAATATTTTTTTCCAGGCAACTTTATGCGTTTCAATATATTATGACACTCTTTATTTTGTCCTGTTATATTAATATCAATAATATATATTGGTTCCACGACTGCATTAGAAATACTTCCTCCCTACTACAATGTATTTATGGGTAAAGTACACGACAGCCAGTCGTGTCTATATCCATCTTGTTGCTAAAGCTGTTAGAATAGAGAGTGCAATGGGCTGACGGCCAAAATGCTGGACTTTTCGTCCGTAAATTAGTCTGTCTGCCGGCCTCTCATTCGCAGCCGTTCGTTTTATGCAGGTTGAACTGCTGGTTACCAGTACGTCCGTGTCACACCACAGTAGATAGAATCGGCAATGAGTAAAGGTTGGGTTCCCATTACAAATCTAAATAAGGAGTTGGATCTATGAACGCAGTTGGTATTGATGTTTCTAAAGGTAAAAGTATGGTTGCTGCCCTCCGCCCGTTCGGCGAAATTGTTGCCAAGCCATTTGAAGTTCCGCATACTTCCAGTGGTTTCCATCAGCTAGTTGATCAGCTCAATTCTCTGGACGGTAGTACTCGGATTATCATGGAGCATACAGGACGGTATTACGAACCTATGGCCCGATGGCTCTCTGACTCTGGTTTCTTTGTCAGTACGGTTAATCCAAAGCTGATTAAGGATTACGGCAATAACACTCTCCGTAAAGTTAAAACAGATAAAGCTGATTCCGTTAAGATTGCACGCTATGCTCTTGACAACTGGCAGGATTTGCGCCAGTATACCAGTATGGATATCATTCGCAATCAATTAAAAACCATGAATCACCAGTTCAGCTTCTACATGAAACAGAAAACCTCTTACAAGAACAACCTCATCTCCCTGCTGGATCAGACTTACCCTGGCATTAATGACTTCTTTGACAGTCCTGCCCGCAGCGATGGCAGCCAGAAATGGGTAGACTTTGTTTCCTCATTCTGGCACGTGGACTGTGTGCGTTCTCTTGGGCTTGCTACGTTTACTGAGCGCTATCAAAAATGGTGCAAACGGCACGGCTATAACTTCCAACCAGAGAAACCAGCACAGATTTATTCGTTTTCCAAAGAACTGATTTCCGTGTTCACGAAAGACTCTGTGACTAAGTTTTTGGTTAAGCAGGCTGTGGAGCAGCTCAATACGGTATCTTTCACAGTGGAACAGCTCCGCCTGGAAATGAACCGTCTCGCCGCCCAACTGCCAGAGTATCAGGTAGTCATGGCCATGAAGGGGGTAGGCCCCTCACTCGGCCCTCAACTTATGGCCGAAATAGGCGATCTCTCTCGCTTTTCCCATCGTGAAGCATTAACTGCATTTGCCGGTGTGGACCCTGGGGTCAATCAATCCGGCACCTATGAGGCACGTAGTGTCCGTACATCCAAGCGAGGATCACCGCAGCTGCGCAAAACGTTGTTTCAGATCATGGACGTCCTAATTAAGTCCGCTCCTTCCGATGACGCTGTTTATCGCTTTCTGGACAAGAAACGTTTAGAAGGGAAGCCGTACTATGTCTACATGACTGCCGGTGCCAATAAGTTCCTGCGAATCTACTATGGCCGTGTGAAGGAGTATTTAGCTGCCTTACCCAAACCAGAATAACCTTGACTTAACATCCAATAGGCCAGCGTTTTACGGTGGTCTTTTTGTAGTTCCTAAACGCTGCATAAAACTTTTTTGCAAACTTCCTCAATTCTCTATTGACTTTTCATTTGCAGGCTTATTTAGAATTTGTAAACCACCAACAGCTCTTCTTATTTTTTTATTTATATCTTTCTGCAATAGGTTTAATAATGAATCATTTTCATTACTTACTAAGATGTCTTTTATTAGAGTAGGGATATCTGGAGCCAAAGAAAATATCATTTCCGAATAATAATTTGTATCCATATTGTCAATATAAAAAGATAAGTCTCTGGCATTAGGGGAATTATAACAATCTACATAACTAGCCCCATATTTGTTATAAAATTCTAATTCAAAATCCTTAATCAACTTTTTCATATCAAATACAATATCTCCATTTATATCTATATCTTCTCCATATTCACATATAAAATTATCAGCATTTATAGATATTTCATCAAGTCGTATAATCTCAAAAAAAGGTAGCTTCTCATTTAGAGCAATATCTATTTCTTTTGACTGAATATCCACCTGCTCTTTTGCAATTGTATTTGCCATAGAAGCAACCTTGACTCCTGCATATGTTAAAGCAATTGTCATCATTGTTCCGAAAAGGGTGAAAATTGTCTTATAAATTATCTCATTTCTAATTAGTATGACCTTTAACTTTTCAAAAAATGAAAAACGAGTTATGTTATCATCTTCTATATCTATTAAGTCTAATTCATGCGTGTTTTTATTATAACGAAGCTTTCTTTTATCCTCATTTTTATTATCCATTACACTTCACCTTGATAAATCAGCTTATGGATTACACTTCTTACATGGCACATATCCATCTGCTATCACTTCGTCTCGACTTTCGTCAGTATTCTCACGATTAGTTGTTGGCAATGAGCCACATGTAGGTAAATGAAATTTCTTCGTTTTAGTGTTCAATACATAAGTAATAGCTTTTGCCTGGGCTGACGCAATTGTTGCTTCTGTTGATTTTGCTTCCTTAGCTGATTCCTGTGTTCCAGTTAATTGACCAGCTTTATTTGTCGTGCTTGGCTGGGTGCTCCATGTAATATCAGTTCCATCTGATGTCGCAATTACCGTTCCTTGTTCATCCGTTCTTAAAATCTTAACACCTTTGCTGTGTAATTTATTTAATGTTTCCTTATGTGGATGTCCATAGGAGTTTCCCATACCACAGCTAATCACTGCATATTCCGGATTTACTTTATTCAAAAACGCTCCGGATGTGGATGTTTTACTACCATGATGCCCAAGCTTCAGAACATCGGCAGATAAGTTAATTCCACTTGCACAAATGTCAGCTTCGGCCTGGCTCTCAGCATCACCGCACATCACGAAGCTGTTGTCTCCATTAGTAAGTTTGATTCCCACAGACCAATTATTGAGATCATCACCGTAATTGCCATTAGGAGCAATTATCTGGAATGAAGCATATCCCAATTTATATGTATCTCCAGCTACTGGTTTAGTTACCTTTAGACCTTGTGAACTGATTGCATCCAGAACATCTTCATAAGTCTTTGTGGTATTCTCTACTGGAGGAAGGATTACTTTATCAATTGAGAAGTTATTGATTACATCGTCCAGCCCACCAATATGGTCTGAATGCGGATGTGTACCTATAACATAATCCAGCTTCTCTATCCCTTGGCTATGAAGGTATGTAACTACAGTATCTCCCTGGTCATTCTCACCAGCGTCCACTAACATATCATGATCGCCAGATTGAATAAGGATACTGTCACCTTGTCCTACATCAATAAAATGAACACTAAGCACAGAAGATGTCTTTGTAGCCTTCACCAAGTCTGCGTCTTTGTTGCTGCTCTCAGCTATTGCAGGTGTGTCTTGAATTAATGTATTCTTCCCTATTGAGCATCCAGACATACCAAAGCAGCTCATCAAAATCAGTGTTGCTAGTAACCAAATAATACTTTTTCTTGTTTTATTCATAACCCCTCCTCATATGTAGTCATTATAAATCCTGCTCTTTAAAATCCAATATATCATTCACAGTGCAATCCAGATAATCGCACATGCGAGCTAATAGTGCTAAATCAACTCTTTTAACTTTATTCTTACAGTAATTATTAAGCTGCGTCCGTTCCAATTTACAATTCTGGCATAATTTATTTTTACTAACTCCCTTTTCTTTTAAGAGTTCTTCCAGTCTTATATTAATCACCATCATATACTTTTTGTTTTATATTCCCCTCCCATATTTTTCTATTATAAGTGTACCACTTGGTTTCAGTATAGGCAATCAAATAAGTTATAATTTTCATCTTGTAACGCAAAAGGACTCCCGTGAAAGGAGTCCTCATAATTATTAGTATCTAATTTGTACTATACAGTATTGGCTTGAATAGAATCTTGATATCGCATTATGTATTTCTTCTGGATTATCGTCAATATACATTTCATCATAAATTTGAGAATACATACCTGAAATATCCAATATAATAAGCCGTATTTTATGTTTTAAATCCATTAGCAATAACTCCTCCTTCCATAATGATATTTGACTATCACATGGAATCATGCTAAAATGAAAGTGGTTTTTGCTATGTATAAGCACAATTCCATGAGGGGGAGATTTTGCTAAAACTTTGGACGGTCGCGCAAAATCTCTCTTTTAATATGCATCAAGAGTAATGTCTGTATAAGAAACACTATCATCTATCTCCTGTCTTGCATTTGTTCTAATCACATATGTGAGTCCCTTCTGACAAGTTTCATCAGTATATCCTGATTGCAATATGGCTTTATCAAATGGCTCACTGTAAGTAATTGCTTTGCTTTTATTATTTAAAGCGTAATACACTATTGAGCGAAGTATTTCCTCATTTTCTGCAATTCTTTTCTCTATTTGAATACTGCTCAATTTCTCATTCTTCATTTTTTCTATTGTCTTAAATTTAGCCGTTTCCAAATCAAGTGTTATGGAATAGTATTTTTTCACAATATCATATTGACCCTTTGTAGTTCTCCTGTAATTGTTTAAAACATAATAACTGTTAATAGATACCTGAATGCAATCTTCTAATGCGTCATATATAACATCAGCATTTTTAGAATCAAATAGCCTATGATTTACAACAAACATAGATTTTCTTCTCCTTTTCTTTATATTCCACTTTCATAAGAAGGATTATAACACAGATTGACGATTTTGTAAATAAATTAGTGCATTTTTATATATTTTAAACTTTTATAAGGTTTTCAAAGGTTTTTAGCTGTTTTTAAAGCTTTTTTAGTTTTTCAAAAGCAAATAGGATGACTGAGTATGTTGCTCGGTCATCCTATTTTTTACTTTTAGCTATGAAATCTATTTTTCATCCTCCTCTCTCATAATCCTTTGCCAAATGATTTCAAATTCATCTGGCGGGGCTTTAGGTATCTCATCACAGATTATCCTTTTCGCACGTTCAAATTCGTCCAACAGTTCCTCATCTGTCATATTGACTTTATTAAAATCAGGCTCATTGGAATTCTTATCTTTATCCATAAGCGCCACCCCTGATTTAATTTTATCATAAACTTTCAAAAAACCACTGGTAATATTTACCATTTTCATCTTCCTATTTCATAGCCCATCTTCAAAATAGTAAGTGCATCTTCATTAATTACTTCATCTGGCTTTAAAATATAGCTAGATATTATTTCTCTCACTTTTTCATCAATGTCCTTACCTTCAATATCTCCCAGACAACTTTTGATACTCTCTTCTATTTGCGTACCTTCTTGAATATTTGGGCATTGAAGTCCTGCCTGTTTATATGCAAATCCAAAAGCACAACATAATTCCTTACAGTTGATTAATCGTGCTGGCGGATTAAATATCGTTGTTTTAATATGTACAGCCTGTACAGTAAGTTCATGATTCATCAGTTATATACCACATCCTTTGCAAATCTGTTCACTATCTTATCATGTTATTAATCGTGACACAAGCTAGAAATGAAAGGAATACCCGCACTGGCACGATATATCTCCATTATTATATATCTCACCTTTATTTCTCCTGATATGTGCCTGAGCGCCACAAATGGGGCAAGTAAAATCAGCTTCGCCAAATCCATCTGTAGGTTGTAGCGCCACCAGTGAAGCACGAATAAAATTATATAAGTCCTCAATAGATATGTCTTCTTTAGCTGTCAAATTACCATTACCCATTTATACTCCTCCGTAAAGTACACTAATTTAAAGATCTGTTCCAATCCACCAATAAATGCTTTACATTTGTATTCGCGGCTTGGTATTCCAGCGTAATTTTTTTCTTCATCTTCCATTACCGAAATATCACTTACTCTCTGGCATGATCCATCATCACCCATAAATTTAAAACTCACAGGAATAGGGTCTTTACTGTAAGCGGGAAACCATGCCATACATGCAATATGATACATCTGTCCCTTTAATTCTCCATTATCCGTTTCTTGCGAATTCGTCCCTATGCCAAAGATAGACATAACTACTCAACTCCTTAAATAATAATTTCCTTTTCATAATCCACAGTGCGCTTTTCACGACTGATTCCACCACTCATATGGTCAATCAAATTTTCTTTATCCCTGTTTGGAGATTCAATGAACGATGCTCTTTTGATGCTGTCAATCCCAAATCGTTTTCTTAGCGCATCTACGGCCATTTCTACGCATTTTTGTTTCTCGTAGTCCGTTTCGTCGAACAAACTCATTTGGCGGCATTCTGAGCCATTTACGCGCTCTGTATGGATACCTAAATGTCGTATTGGTATCCCATTCCAAAGTTCATCAAAACATCGGCAAGCTGCATCATAAATTTCCGTTGTTAAATCAGTAGATACATCCAACGTAATTTGATGACCATAAAATTGCAAATTGCAGTCACGAATGCTTATAGATACAACACCAATCTTGACTCCATCAGCTCGGAGCCTTGCACTTACCGTCTCTGCCAAAGACAATAGAACCAATTTAGCAGTCTTTGTATCGGTCACATCAAAGGCTATTGTAGTACTATTACCATACCCTTTATTTGGCGGTGGTGTGTCAATCACCTCTGATACATCAATTCCGTGCGCAAATTTCCAAATTGTCACGCCATGTTTATGCATATGTGATTTTAAAATATATGGATCAAATGTTGCGATTTCTCCTATTGTCCTGATTCCCAAATTCAGCAATTTATTCTCTGTTGCATGACCGACAAAAAATAAATCCCTCACTGGCAAAGGCCACATTTTAATTGGTATCTCATCCGGCCAGAGGGTATGAACCCTATTGGGCTTTTGGAAATCCGATGCCATCTTAGCCAGAATCTTGTTATAGGATACTCCAATATTTACTGTAAAGCCTAATTCTCGATAAACCGTCTCCCGGATCTCATTTGCCACTTCCTCTGGTTTTCCAAATACTTCAGTTCCTGTCATATCCATGAACGCTTCGTCAATGCTATACTGCTCTATTTTGTCCGTATAGCGTCGTAGAATTGACAGTAACGCATTTGAAGACCGTTGGTATAGATTATAATTTGGTGGAACTACAACAAGCTCAGGACATTTACGCTTTGCGTCTATTACTGGTTCTCCTGTTTGGATTTTATACTTCTTAGCTGGTATGGATTTAGCCAGGATAATACCATGCCGTTTCTCTTGATCGCCACCTACCACGCTTGGAATATCACGTAAATCCAATTTTGCTCCCAAATGATGTACTCGATATGTCGCTTCCCAACTAAGAAACGCTGAATTTACATCTACATGAAATATAACTCTTTCCACATAATCACCTCTTTTAGCTTTATTATAATCGAATGTATGTTCGGTTTATAGTGGAAATTATAGGGAACCGTTCTTCTGGTTCCCATCTTATGAACAAAGTAATTCTGGTATACGTTCTTTTGAAAAGTCAAGGAATGATACACTATATTGCCCTTCAATTTCATCTTCATCTGCGGACTGTGCCTTTTGCCAAATCTCCAAAGCCTTCTGCACCGTTATCTCTATATCATGATAATAATAGAGATTGGCACTGGTATGAGTAACTACATCCTCGATAAGCAAACGTGCATCATGATTTTCAAACATGACCTCATTAAGATTATCCCTCGTTATCTTCATATAATGGTGACACCTCCTCGTCTGTAGGCATATCATATGATTCATCATCACAATATTCTATCTCGTCCACTTCCAGATTCATAACGCGATGCATAAATTTAAAAATATCAGTAACACAAGTTACATCCATACCATCCCTCACATCATTCTTATCAATCCAACTACTTTACCCAGTATTTGTACATCGTTTACAATTATCGGCTCCATTGTATCGTTTTCAGGCTGTAATCGGTAATGGTCTTGTTCTTTATAGAAACGTTTTACTGTAGCCGAATCTTCTATTAATGCTACCACAATCTCACCATTTTCAGCTGTGTCCTGCTGTTCCACCATGATTTTATCGCCAGGTTTTATTCCAGCATTAATCATACTCTCACCTTTGACTCGCAACATAAATACTTCTTTATCTGTATGGAGTACCTCGGCAGGGAATGGAAAATAGTCTTCAACCCGTTCTTCAGCTAATATAGGTTCTCCGGCTGCTACCGTTCCGACAACTGGGATATTGACCATTTCTCTTGTACTAAAATTGAACAAGTCATCTAAAATCTCAATGGTTCTGGGTTTTGCAGGGTCGCGCCGTATGTAGCCCTTTTCCTCCAGGGCGGACAGATGAGCATGAACGGAAGAAGTAGACCTTAAATGTACTGCTTCACAAATCTCCCGCAAGGCAGGTGGATATCCTTCGCTTAATATTGTATTTTTAATGTATTCCAAAATCTCCAGTTGCTTATTTGTAATGCTTGGCATACAGAACCCTCCATCCAATCAGAACATTTGTTCTTTTTCTTAGTTACATGTTATCACAAACATATGTTCGTGTCAATGGTAAAAAAATACAGAGCGCCGTTAAGCGCTCTGCTGAATATCATTCTGTGAAGATACTAATTCTTTGATGTCATCCATGGTCATCCCCTGGTCGCCTAGCATGGATTTAAATTCCTTAAATTCTTCTAATTCAATCTGTTCTTGAATGGACTTTTCTTTTTCCTTCATCGTTTTCAGGCAGTTCTCATACTGTACGATGGTTGCCTGTACTTCTAATAACTCTGCCTGTAATTTTTCAAGTGGTGTTTTTCTTACTCCTCGTGCCATAATTATGTTCTCCTTTTACGTATATACTATTTGCTATGGATATGATTAGTATGTCCATATATTTCCAGTATATGCCTAAATAAAAAAGGTTCTATACTGAATGTTGGGGTGTGCTGAAAAGCACACTTCCAACATTCTTTTCGTTGTAATAAAATACATCTATAAGAAGCCTCCTAAACACATTATCCCGACCAAAGTTTAATGTTACGGAGGTGACCCCTTATAGATGTACCCTAATTATACCAAGGCCTTCCTTAACTTGGAAGGTGTTTTTATTAAAAAAGTGGTTCAGGCAGACTCTTTCATTAAAATTTTCATCCAGTCCCAACCGGTAGAACAGACTTGTCCCTGCTGTGGGGCTAAAACTAAACGGATTCATGATTACCGTTTACAAGAAGTCCAGGACATTCCCTTACTGGGAAAACAAGTAATCCTGCTCCTTCGCAAACGCCGCTACCTCTGCCCATACTGCCGCAAACGGTTCACGGAACCCTATTCGTTCCTCCCCAGCTACCACCGCAGGACCCGCAGACTGGCATTTTACATTGTCTCCCTGCTCCGGCAGACCTTTTCCTTAAAACAGATTGCAGAGCTTACCGGTGTTTCCGTCCAGACGGTCTGCCGCCTTCTGGACACGATTTGCTATCCTCCGCCTGACCAGCTTCCACAAGCGCTTTCCATTGACGAATTCAAAGGCAGTGCTTCTACCGGTAAATATCAGTGCATTCTGGTTGATCCGAAAAAGCGCCGGATCCTCGACATTCTCCCGGATCGGACCCAGAGCCATCTGGCTGATTATTGGCGGAACATTCCCAGGAAAGAACGCCTCAAGGTAAAGTTCTTCGTCTGCGATATGTGGCGCCCCTACACCGAACTTGCACAGACCTTCTTTCCAAACGCTACAATCATCGTGGATAAATATCATTTCATCCGGCAGATGACATGGGCGATTGAAAATGTACGCAAACGGCTGCAGCGATCCATGCCGGTTTCTCTGCGTAAGTATTATAAACGCAGCCGGAAACTCATTCTGACCCGCTATAAAAAGCTGAAAGATGAGAACAAACAGGCCTGTGATTTAATGCTTCACTATAGCGAGGAGCTGCGTCTGGCACACCGCATGAAAGAGTGGTTTTATGATATCTGCCAGATGGAAGCGTATCGTCAGCAGCAGAGGGAATTTGATGACTGGATTGCGAATGCACAGAGCTGTGGGATCAAGGAATTTGAGGCCTGTGCTAAGACCTACAGGGCCTGGCGAAAAGAAATTCTGAATGCCTTTAAATACGGGTTGACAAATGGTCCCACAGAAGGATTTAACAACAAGATAAAGGTATTAAAACGGAGCAGCTACGGAATCCGGAATTTCAAACGGTTCCGAACCCGGATACTTCACTGTACATCATAGGATAAAAAGGTCGGTAATGCGGAGGCTTATTTGGCATGCCCAAAATCAGTAAAACCTGGAACTAAACATAAAAAGGGCCCTTTTCATAGAATTGGGGCGGGATTTTAACAAATCCCACCCCAACTATTGACAAAGAGCCCAAAAAACAAGAGCCGTCCCGGTTCATAATGTATCAACCGAAATCAGCTCCTGTTCATCCTTCTGTATCTTATGCCATTCCTTCCTCTGCCGCCTCATTCTCCAGCAAGGTTGTCTCATACTTATTCAAAATGATGGTCTGAATCATATCCCTTGTGTTGGAGTTTATAGGATGGGCAATATCGCGGTACTCTCCGTCCGCTGCCTTGCGGCTTGGCATGGCTATGAATAAACCCTTCTCCCCCTCAATTACCTTGATGTCATGAATGACGAATTCATTGTCCAGTGTGATGGAAACAATTGCTTTCATCTTGCCTTCCTTTTCAACCCGTCTCACTCTCACGTCTGTAACCTGCATGTTTTCTACCCCTTCCGTCTTATCCCGCCGGTCCCCCGCTCTGCGCTCCCCGTGCGCTGCGCGGGGCTATGTGCGTATTATAATGTATACCTTTCGTTTTTCTCCACAACGATTTTGATGTTCTCCGGTGTGCCGATGTGTGTGGTGTTGGCACGGATGGTATCCCTGCTCTCTACGATACAGTTCTCAATCACTGTGTTGTCACCTATATAGACATCATTTAAAATAATGGAATTCTTGATTACACAATTGTTGCCCACGTATGCCTTTTTAAAGAGAATGGAGTTTTCAACTGTGCCATTCAGGATACATCCGCTGGAAATCAGGCTGTTTCTGACCAGCGCGCCAGGGTTATATTTGGCAGGAGGAAGATCATCGATCTTCGTGTATACATCAGGATACTGTTTGAAGAAGTAATCCCTCACCTCAGGTTTGAGGAAATCCATATTTGTCTTATAATAGGAGTCCACAGAAGCGATATTGCTCCAGTAGCCGTCCAGCTTATAAGCATAAATTCTTTTAAGATTCTTATAGCGCACCAGAATATCATTGACCAGGTCGTATCTGTCTTCTGCCGCGCAGCGCTCCAGCAGTTCTATGAGCTGCCTTCTGCGGATGACATAGATTCCGCAGGAAATGGTGGTGGCGTCAGATGCCATGGGCTTCTCCTCGAAGTCCGTGATACGGCCGTCATCATTCAGCTTCACACAGCCGAACCGGGTCACATCCGTGCCATCTTCCATGTCCTTGCAGACAACGGTAATGTCTGCCTTTTTCTCAATGTGATACTCCAGGACCTTATTATAATCCAGCTTATATACACCATCGCCTGCCGCTATGACCACATATGGCTCATGGCTGTTCTTTAAGAATGTAAGGTTCTGGTATAATGCATCCGCTGTTCCCCTGTACCAGTCGCCGTTCTCCGGTGTAATGGATGGGGTGAATACAAAGAGTCCGCCCTGTTTACGTCCGAAATCCCACCACTTAGAGGAACTTAGGTGCAGGTTTAATGACCTGGAATTATACTGTGTAAAAACTGCCACGTTCTGGATGTGGGAGTTTGTCATATTGCTGAGTGCAAAGTCAATGCTGCGGTAGCTTCCTGCAACCGGCATGGCAGCCACTGCCCTCTTATTAGAAAGTTCCCGCATCCTCTTGCTGTTACCACCTGCTAATACGATACCGATTGCTCTCATTTTACGCCACCTGCCTTTATAATGTAATTTCCGCCAGCCAGTAATCCGTCAGGATAATCGCCTACGGTTGTCTCGCCTGCTATGGCAGTGTTCTTGCCTACCTTAACCCCGTCAGGAATCACAGAATTCTCACCAATGGTCACCAGATCGAACTGATATACCTTGGGGTCATATGTACTGGGCGCATACTCTCCTGTTCCCAGTTCCACGCCAGAGCCAATCCTTACATTCTCAGCAATGATGGCCTTGTTCACAACGGTTCCCGCTCCGATGACGGTTCCCTGCATTATAATGGAATCCTTCACCACGGCTCCCTTGGCAACAGTAACGCCTGCTCCAATAACGGAGTTCATTACCTCGCCGTAAATCTCAGTTCCTTCACCGATAATGCTTCTCTCGATATTTGCCTCATTGGAAATAAACTGGGGCGGAATCACATCATTCTTGGTGTAAATCTTCCAATATTCCTCATACAGGTTAAACTCAGGAATGATATCAATGAGCTCCATGTTGGCCTCCCAGTAGGAACCCAGCGTACCTACATCCTTCCAGTAGCCATTATATTCATATGCGAAAATCCTGTCGCCTCTCGCATGGCAGTATGGAATGATATGTTTGCCGAAATCACACCCCGGCTCTTCCTTCATCTTGATCAGTGCTTCCTTTAATACAGGCCAGCTGAATATGTAGATACCCATAGAAGCCAAATTGCTTCTGGGAACAGGAGGCTTCTCCTCGAATTCCGTGATACGGTTAGACTCGTCCGTAATCAGGATGCCAAAACGGCTGGCCTCCTCAATGGGTACTGGCATGGCAGCAATGGTGATATCTGCATTATTGGCTTTGTGATAATCCAACATTACCTCATAATCCATCTTATAAATATGGTCGCCGGATAAAATCAGAACATATTCCGGGTTATATGATTCCATATACTCCAGGTTCTGATAAATGGCATTGGCAGTTCCTGTGTACCAATCACTGCCTTTACTGCGCTCATATGGAGGCAAAATGGTTACACCACCAACGTTCCGGTCTAAATCCCATGGTACTCCAATTCCAATATGAGAATTTAAACGTAATGGCTGATACTGTGTCAATACTCCGACTGTGTCAACTCCGGAATTGATACAGTTGCTCAGCGGAAAATCAATGATTCGGTACTTCCCCCCAAAAGATACGGCCGGCTTGGCTACTTTTTGTGTTAGCACGCCAAGGCGGCTTCCCTGTCCGCCTGCTAATAGCATAGCTATCATTTCTTTTTTAATCACGTTATCACCTCTTGCTGTTAAAATTTTTGTAATTTTAATTATACCACAAACTTCGTAAATAGTACATAAATTTTTAAATTTATTTCATCGTTTTTGTGCATTTTTCCGACATTTTTTCCGTTTTTAACCATTTGATGGTGATTTATCTATATCTAGTACCCCTTTCCAAAATTTACCACTAAATAAGTCCCCCTCGCAGGCGGTATATTCACGGACGTTTTTGTCAAAAACAGCTATAAACATAATATCAGATAATAGGTACCCGGTGCATTCCAATTTCTGGAACGCGCAGTTCCGCGGACATCTGACATAAAACGCACACGGCATAATGCAAATGCTGCATAATCCGCATACGGCATAATCCGCTTCAGTTAAGTAACGTACCTTACGGGTATTTTCCCCGATTAAACATTATGATTATGTAATCATATTGAAAATACAGGCTTCACACCCGGCTCCATAGGAAAGTTAAGCCTTGAAACATAGCGTGAAATATCATATAATCACGTATATGTAGTTACCGTCCATTTCCAGGGGAATTGGGGATACTGAATATATAGATAAGAGAAAAGGAGAATATCAGTCATGGATCTGATTACCGTAAGAGAACTTTACAAACATCCGGAGGAATATCTGGACAAGGAGATAAATGTGGGGGGCTGGGTCCGCAGTCTCCGTGATTCCAAAGCATTCGGCTTCATCGTTGTCAGTGATGGAAGCTTTTTCGAAACATTGCAGATTGTATATCACGACACCCTTCCCAACTTTGCAGAAGTTTCTAAATTAAGCGTAGGCACAGCCATCCTTGTAAAGGGAACCCTGGTAAGTACGCCCCAGGCCAAGCAGCCCTTTGAAATTCAGGCCGCAGAAGTAACTGTGGAGGGCACCTCCTCACCGGATTATCCACTTCAGAAAAAGCGCCACTCTCTTGAATACCTGCGCACCATCTCCCATCTGCGTGCCAGAACCAATACCTTCCAGGCTGTATTCCGTGTGCGCTCCCTGGTTGCATACGCTATTCACCAGTATTTCCAGGAGAGGGATTTTGTGTATGTTCACACGCCTCTGATTACAGGCAGCGACTGTGAGGGAGCCGGAGAAATGTTCCAGGTAACCACCATGGACTTAAACAATATCCCAAAAACTGAGGAGGGAAAGGTGGATTTCAGCCAGGACTTTTTCGGCAAGGCCACCAACCTGACCGTTAGCGGACAGCTGAATGCCGAGACCTATGCCATGGCTTTCCGCAACGTATATACCTTCGGCCCCACCTTCCGCGCCGAGAATTCCAATACCACCCGCCATGCTGCGGAGTTCTGGATGATTGAACCAGAGATGGCCTTTGCTGACCTGGATGACGATATGTGTCTGGCAGAAGGCATGCTTAAATATATCATCCGTTTTGTCCTGGAGCATGCGCCTGAGGAGATGAACTTCTTCAACCAGTTTGTGGACAAAGGCCTTCTGGACCGCCTTCACAATGTGTTAAATTCCGAGTTTGGCCGCGTTACCTACACCGAGGCCGTAAAGATACTGGAAGAACACAACGATGAATTTGACTACAAGGTCTCCTGGGGATGCGACCTGCAGACAGAGCATGAGCGCTATCTGACAGAGCAGGTATTTAAGAAGCCCGTATTCGTAACTGATTATCCGAAGGAGATCAAAGCCTTCTATATGAAGATGAATCCTGACAATAAAACCGTTGCAGCCGTGGACTGCCTGGTTCCCGGTATCGGTGAAATCATCGGCGGCAGCCAGAGGGAGGACGACTACGGCAGGCTGGTAGCCAGAATGGACGAACTGGGCCTTAAAAAGGAGGACTATGACTTCTATCTGGACTTGAGGAAGTACGGATCCACGCGTCACGCAGGCTTTGGCCTTGGTTTCGAGCGCTGCGTCATGTATCTGACCGGAATGTCCAACATCCGCGACGTAATCCCCTTCCCAAGAACAGTAAACAACTGCGAATTATAAAGAATCTCTGCCCGCCCCGTAGAAGCGGGCAGAGATTCGCTACCCGGACGCAGCAGCGCGGAGTTCGGGGAACCCGTCTCTGCCCGCCCCGTAGAAGCGGGCAGAGATTCGCTACCCGGACGCAGCAGCGCGGAGTTCGGGGAACCCGTCTCTGCCCGCCCCGTAGAAGCGGGCAGAGATTCGCTACCCGGACGCAGCAGCGCGGAGTTCGGGGAACCCGTCTCTGCCCGCCCCGTAGAAGCGGGCAGAGATTCGCTACCCGGACGCAGCAGCGCGGAGTTCGGGGAACCCGTCTCTGCCCGCCCCGTAGAAGCGGGCAGAGATTCGCTACCCGGACGCAGCAGCGCGGAGTTCGGGGAACCCGTCTCTGCCCGCCCCGTAGAAGCGGGCAGAGATTCGCTACC
>CDZC01005310.1_pt1 | contig 19012 bp, 17 predicted proteins | sample 557371 | NCBI WGS metagenome assembly CDZC01 (sample SAMEA3182085, study PRJEB8094) | gut metagenome | biome: human; feature: gut; material: Stool; isolation source: human stools | place: Canada | collected 2013-01-21
AAAATTGAGTGAATTTGCGGCCTGGAAATGGGTGTTTTTCAGGGCGTGAGAAATAGATGCCTTGTAAGTGATTCATAATGAGTAGGCTGATTAGAGCCCCAGTCTGTGAGATAATAGGCTCCTAGAAGAATCTACTTGAAAAACTTTGAAAACTTTTAGAAGTTTTTCAAGTAACTCAAAGGATGCTACTCTCTATGAACGAGGTCGTCGAAGTACGTATGGCTAGTTGGAAAGCCATGGTCCAAGAACGTAGTGCCAGCGGCCTATCCATCGAAGAATGGTGCCCAGCAAACAATGTCAGTGAGTCACAGTATTACTATCGCCTCAGGCAGCTGCGCAATACAGCGCTGGCTGCGGCAGGCCAGACGTCCATGGAACATACCGGTGGATTCATGCGGGTTCCCTTTTGCCCTGCGGACCCTTCTTCCGCTGTTGCTCTCCGAATCCGTCGTGCGGATACCGTCATTGAAGTCAGCGGTGATGCGCCAGACAATATCCTCGCTTTTCTTAAGGCGGTGATGACCGATGTTGTCTAAGATGAATGGTTTCGAAGCAATTTATCTCTATGCGGGTAAAAGTGATCTGCGCAAGGGAATCGATGGTCTGGCCGCTCTTGTAAAGGAACAGTTCAATCTTAACCCTTTTCAGAAAAATGTCCTCTTCCTTTTTTGCGGGACCAGATCAGACCGATTCAAAGGGCTGGTCTGGGAAGGCGATGGGTTCTGCCTTGTTTACAAGCGCATAGAAGCCGGCCGTCTCCGATGGCCCCGCAGTCAACAGGAAGCTGTGCAGCTCAGCCAGGCTGAACTCCAGCGGCTTCTTGATGGTATGACGATCCTGGAACGTCCGACCATAAAAAAGGTCAACTGCACACAAGTATTCTAAATTGGAAATGTTTCCAAATCAATCAGTGGCTTTTCCCGAGCGTTTCTGGTATACTTTCCTAAATGAAATTCAGGAAGGGGGAGTCTTGGACGATGGCGGTAAGACTGGACGAACAAGAACTATCAAACCTTGACAAACAAACATTGATCAAGATGTATCTGGGACTTCAGGACTCCGTGGAGAAGCTCAGCCAGAGTATTGATATCCTTACGGAGGAGGTCATTCATCTGCGCCAGCATCGGTTTGGTCGTTCTTCCGAAAAGGGCCTGACGGAAGCGGAGGGTCACTTCCAGCTTGGTTTCATGTTTAACGAAACCGAGATGACGGTTGATTTGAATCCGGATATCCTGGAACCTACCTTCGAAGAAATCCACTAGAAGGCTTATAAACGCGGAAAAAAGGTGATTGGAAAACGCGGGGAAGAACTGAAGGATCTGCCCGTAAGCACAGTCAGCCATCCCGTCTGCGAAGCACAACTCCAGAGAGCGTTCCCAGATGGGAAATATAAGCAGCTCCCTGATGAAGTTTATAAGAGACTGGCTTTCCATCCCGCCTCCTTTGAGGTAATCGAGCATCATGTAGAGGTCTTTGTGAGCACGGACGGCAGGACGTTCGTGCGTGGTGAGCGTCCCGCTGATCTTCTGCGCAACAGCATCGTGACGCCTTCCCTCGCCGCAGGTATCTACAACGCCAAGTATGTCAATGCACAGCCAATCCAGCGACTGGTAAAAGAGTTCGAGCGCTGTAACGTTTTCCTTCCGGAACCGACCATGTGCCGCTGGGCGAATGTCTGTTCAGACTGTTACCTGAAGAGGATTTATGACCGTCTCAGGGAAAAACTCAATGACTATCATGTCCTCCACGCAGATGAAACACCAGTTGAAGTACGAAAGAATGGTCGCCCTGCCAGATCCAGGAGTTATATTGTGGGTGTACCGGACCGGATCACTGGAAGCACATCCTTTTGTCCTTTATGAATACCAGAAAGGACGCAAAGCGGATTATCCGAGACAGTTTCTAAAGGATTGCAGTGGCATCTGCGTGACGGACGGATATGAGGTATACCATTCAATCGCGAGGGAACGGAACGACCTTACGATTGCCGGATGCTGGTCCCATGCCAGAAGGGACTTTGCCGATGTTGTGAAGTCTGCCGGTAAGGAAAAAGGGTCCGTTCAGGAGTCCATCTGCTATAAGGCGTTCCAGATTATACAGACCATGTTCCGGTATGAGCAGGGTTATGCGGATATGCCTCCCGAAGAGAGTCTGGAACAGCGAAAAAGAAACGTTGCCCCATTGGTTGCCGCATTCTTTGCGTATCTGAAATACGAGCAGGGTCACGTAGCGCCAAAAATGAAGACTGGCAGGGCAATCAGCTACTGCATCAATCAGGAATCGTTTCTGCGGGTATTTCTTACAGATGGTGCTGTCCCGATGACAAACAATGCTGCGGAGCAAAGTATTCGCCCCTTTACTCTGGGCAGGAAGAATTGGTATCTGATTGATACGAGCGGCGGAGCAAAGAGCAGTGCCATTGCCTACAGCATAGCTGAAACTGCCAAAGCGAATAACCTGAAGCCATACGAGTATTTCAAATATCTGTTGGAGGAGCTGCCCAAGCACGGAGAGTTCGAGGATCCTTCGTATTTGGATGAACTCCTCCCGTGGTCAGAAAAACTGCCTGGTTGCTGCCAGAAGAAGCTGAAATCGGAATCTTGACTGTATTTGTCCACAACACCGTCCATTTGGGCGGTTTTTTGTACACGGTAAATCACTAGTACCGTGCTAGTTACCTGGTTCCATGAGATAATAACTCCAGAAAACTACAAGTTTTTAAGGAGTTAGTGCCATGGATAAAATTACACTCAGGTCCGTGAAGAGCACTGGGCCAGAATCTTAAATGAATGTATGAACAGCGGGATGTCGAAAACCGCCTGGTGTCGGGCAAACGGGATTTCTGTGAAGCAGTTTTTTTACTGGCAGCGCATCCTGCGCAGGGAAGCCTATGAAGCATCTCAGAATCCACCATTACCTGCAGTTGCAGAGACAGAACCGTTGTCTGCTGTTCAGAGAACGGTATCTTTCGCCGAAATCAAACTCCCTGCTGTGCCACCAGACTCGTCACCCGTTTTCCATCCGGATCTGGTGATCCGGAAAGGGAACCTTGTTCTGGAAATCTCAAATTCAGCCTCATCAGAATTGATCTCCCGGGTAGGAGGGATTCTTCATGCTGAATAACGCATCCGGCTTCCGGAAGGTTTACATTGCTGCCGGTTATACAGATCTGCGGCGCGGGATCGATGGGTTGGCATCCATTGTGAAATTCAACTTCCAGCTGGAGCCCTATGAAAAGGATATCCTCTTCCTGTTTTGCGGAAGACGCAGTGACCGCATCAAGGGGCTCATATGGGAAGGAGACAGATTCCTTCTCCTTTACAAAAGGCTGGAGCTTGGCAGTTTCAGCTGGCCCCGTACAAAAGAAGAAGCACTGGAGATCACACTGAAACAATACCAGGCACTGATGCAGGGACGGCCGGGTCTCATCCCATTCATTCAATCAAGAGTACTTCACAGCTATAAGCTGCTGTGTGGATAAGTACTCTGAAAAACCGAAAAAACTATTAGTTTTTCCGGTTTTTCAGAGTGTTTATCCTTTGGTAAGAATGACGAACCTTCTTTTTTATCCCGTTCGCTTTTTCTTTTGGTTTGCGGTACAATAGTTCCAGTAAAACAAAGGAGCGCCGAACATGCAGAAGATCTACTTACCGGAAGAACTAAACAGTTTCAGCAGGGAAACACTCGTGGCAGTGCTCCTGTCCATGCAGGACCAGCTTACCCAACTGAATACAAACATGGAACGTCTGATTGAGCAGATCGCGTCTGCAAACAATCATCGTTATGGGCGCTCTTGCGAAAAGCTGGACGTTATCGCCGGACAGTTGGAGCTGGAGATCATCTTTTAATGAAGCGGAAGCCTTAACCGAAACGCTTTATGTTGTCGAACCTGCAGAAGAAGATGTGATTCAGGTCACGCGCCGGAAGAAAAAAGGAAAACGCGAGGCGAATCTCAAGGAGCTTCCTGTGGAAGTGATCTCTCATACCCTTCCGGAAGAAAAGCTGCAGGAGATTTTTGGCTCCGTTGGCTGGAAGCAGCTCCCAGATGAAGTCTATAAAAGAGTCCGGGTTCAGCCGGCAGTCTACACGGTCGAAGAACATACCGTTTCCATGTGTTGCAGGCCGATGAGACTCTGGTTAGGGTATCGAAGGATGGGCGCCCGGCAAACAGCAAGAGTTACATGTGGGTTTACCGGACGGGAAAGGGATATGGGGATACACCCATTATCCTGTATGAATACCAGAAGACCTGGAAAGCAGACCATCCGCGGGAATTCCTGAAAGGATTCACAGGCACCGTTGTCTGTGACGGATACTCCGCCTATCGGAAGCTGGACCGGGAAAGTGAGACCATCGTTTTCGCAGGGTGCTGGACCCATGCGAGAAGGTATTTTGCCGATGCCCTGAAGGCATTGCCGAAACAAGATCATCAGGCAGCCAAAGATACGGTCGCTTACGAGGCGACCAAGCGGATTGGCGCCATATACCATCTGGACACCCAACTCGCTGATCTGAAACCGGATGACCGGAAAAAGCAACGGCAAATCAATCTCAAACCTCTGGTGGAGGCTTTCTTTGTGTGGGCAAAAGAAATCCAGACTTCCGGTCGCCTGACCAAGGGTAAAACTCTGGAAGGGATCAACTACTGCATCAATCAGGAAGAGGCATTAAAAGTATTCCTGGATGATGGCGAAGTCCCGCTTGATAATAACGCAACTGAAGGGTCACTGCGTAGCTTATGCCTGCACAAACATGCATGGAAGCTGATCGACAGTATCGATGGTGCACAATCCAGCGCGATCATCTACAGTATCACGGAAACAGCAAAGGCGAATAATCTAAATCCCTTCCGCTATCTGAAATATATCCTGACCGTGATGAAGGAGCATCAGGAGGATACGGATTATCGTTTTATGGAAGAACTGCTTCCCTGGTCTGAGCAGCTGCCGGAAATCTGTAAGAGCAAAACAAAAACAACAAATGTGTAAACTGACCGCCGGAAACGGCGGTCATAAAATGAGCTGGTACTCATGGTCTACCAAATACGGTTTTTTTGCCGGGTATCGGCTATGAATCACTTACACCCCCTTCCTGTCCATATGCTAGGGTTGGGGGGAAAAAGCCTCTGATAATGGCCAGATACTAAACTGTCCAAAAGGAAGCCATACTGGGACCAGCTCTGCACTGGGAGCAAGTTTGTGTTGAGATGACCGCACTGGGAGTAAGGCGTTAAAAAGCATATGCTGTTATATGTAAAATATAGGCAAAATATCCGCCGAAAGAAATTGTGTATTACCGATTATTTTGGTAGACAGCCCTCATACATGATGCTCAACTTACCATATACCTGTCCACAATTACGGATGTGCATTGACCATTTTTTTGTAGCCTCTAAGGTAGAGCTTTCAATAGCGATATATCGCTTGGGAACACACTACTCTGACGGTTCAGCTTGTGGTAAGTGGCATTCTGGCTCTCTATTGCGTTGGTGGTATGGATGACCTGCTTGATTGCTGTGGAAAACTTGAAGATCGAGGAAATAGCATCCCAGTTTTGCATCCAGATTTTCATTGAATTGGGATATTTTTTACACTTTTTTAGTCACCCATATTGGCGTTTCCTCTCATTATTTTATGCCCATGTCAATAGCATGTCATATTTCATGATAATGTAACTATAGTATGCTGTTATGGAGTTTTCAACTTGGTGAGTCTATTCTATTATCTCAAATCACTAGAAGGAAATCCATACATTATATGAAGCATTTACTATTGTTTAGCTTCACCTTTGCACGATTATTCCAAAATCATTTTATTCTTATTCTGGTATAATAGTGTTCATTGTCTGTATGATGAATATATGCATTATTATGTAGTTGAACTTTTAGCGAAGCTATATTATCTAATCTTGTAGACATATAAACTTCATCATCAGGAATTATTTTCTTTGCTTCATCAATTGCTAATGCTAAGCCACTAGAAGCAAACCCCATTCTTCTAAAATTACGGTGAATTTGATATCCAATATGACCAGAACCATTCCTTAGGCTATCATTTAAAAAATGTCTCAATCTAAATAACCCTACTATAGTTTTTTCATTCCATAAAAAATAATTTGTTTCAGGTACATAACCACTTGGAAGGTCTATTCCATTTGAATAGTTAATTAGTTTAGGAAGTGAAACTTCCATAAACTCCTCTTTAGAAATATTATGAAGATTGTTTATAAATCCATTTTCATTCAAGGGTAAATCCTTTAAATACAAATACTCTAGTTCGTTATCGTAGGTATTGAGTTTTTTTAGGTATAACATATTATTTTCTCCATGATTACTATAAATAGGTAGCATTAATCCGTAATTAGTATAATTAGAGATGTTTAGGAAAAAATGAATTTTTAAAGAGCTGCCCCTAATGAAACTACAAAGCGTTGATAATTATCGATTTCAATTTTACCTTTTTTAACATCTTTTGTTATAAGATATGGTCCAATAGATAGGGCGTCTAAATTAGTTTTTTCAAAACATTTCAGAGCATCCATAGGTGTTTCAACTATAGGTTCTCCAGCAATGTTAAACGAGGTATTCAATAATATAGGTACACCTGAAAGCTTTTCAAACTCATCTAAAATATTGTAGAGAACTGCATTTTGAGTAGAGGTAATTGTCTGAACTCTTGCAGTTTTATCCACATGAGTAACAGCCGGAATTTCATTGGGTTTAAGGACATTTGCCACTAACAACATATAGGGACTTTCAGTATTAATATCAAACCATTCTGAAGCTTTGTCTTTTTTTACCACCGGCGCAAAGGGTCTAAACATCTCTCTAAATTTTATTGTACCATTTAAATCCTTCTTGGTATCTGGGCTACACGGGTTTGCAAGAATACTTCTGTTACCAAGTGCTCTGGGCCCAAATTCAGATTTACCATTAAAATGGCCAACATAGCTGCCACTATGGAGCAGCTGAGCTATAATTTGACACTTTTTTTGAATAGAACTGAAAATCTGTAGATTATCTTCAGGGTGCTTTTTCATATATTCTTTCGTAGCTGATGTGATTTCTGCTGTACTATATTCTTTGCCTAAATAAGCATTATTAATGGAAAAGTGTTGCTTATGCCCATATAACTTACAATAACCATATATTGCATTACCAAGACACTGTCCGGTATCCCCACATGCAGGTAGAATATAAATATCGTTTAGTTTACAATGGTTCCAAATTTCATTATTGGCGACACTATTAAGGCCAACACCACCACTAATACATAAGTTATGGATTCCAGTTGTTTCAACTAGCCAATTGACCTTTTCTACAAGAATCCGTTCCAATTCGCGTTGAATAAGTCTTGCTAAATCAGCATGTTGCTGAGTAATATCCTGTAGTGGGTTTCTCGGGAGAGGAAACGATGTTTTACAATGTTGGGATAGAAATTGTCTTAAGGCCTCAGAGCTATCTTGGTAGTTATTGGGAATGAAACATTCTATCTGTCCATCGACCAATTGGAACAATTGAACCTCTGAATAGGCGTCTATTTTGCCATATGAAGCCAATCCCATTGTCTTGCCTGCGTAGACATAAGATGGAAAACCCAAGTAATGTGTAAAATAACGATAGGCATCTCCAATACCAATTTTATTTACTGGAACACTATCTCGCTGCAGAAGATGAATACCGTAAGAATCTCCAATATAGTAAGACATGTGCTCCATTTCCCTAGAATAGAATGGTAAATCCTCCTTAGTATCCAATACATTTCCTTCATTGTCGAGTACCATTATTAAAGAATTTTCAAAGGGAGAAGTCATAAAGGCACCATATGCATGAGATAAATGGTGAGAGGGGCATATCATGACTTTTTCAGGTGATATTCCCTTTATAATCGGTTGGATTTTATCTGACGATTCACAGCAAGAACTAATGACAACCAAATCAATATCAGACTTATCAATGTTCATTCCTTCTAGGCAATACTCTAATCCATGCAAAAAACCGCCTGCATGTTTTTCACGAGTTATACGTTCTTCCGCTATAGCAATAATTTGTCCATTATGTAATATGCAACAACCGCCATCATTTAACTTCATTCCACTATGAGTATAACCCATATTAGCACCTACAATAACTGCCTTTTTCATGACTGTTCTCCTTAAAGACTACTTTTTTTTCGCATGCTCTACTACAACCATAACCGCTCTTATTTTAGCCGAATGGCTTTAGTAAAACTAATAAATCATGTCAATATTGACATACTTTTTATTAATATAAGCGCCCAATATTCATATGTCAATGGTCAATAACTCGAGTATAAGATCTGTGATAAAAAACATTTACAAGACTTTTTCAGAGTGGTAAAATTTAGAATATTCCAAAAATGAAAGATAAATATACAAAGAATATTATCCCTTGCTACGGTAATAATTATTTCTTAAATAATGCATGTACATTGACAATAATCATGAAGAATCATGGAAATACAATAAATAACGTAGCTAAATGTAGCTGACGATTTATAAGGTTTTACAATAAACGAGTATATCCTAACCTGTAAAATGAGTAGAGAAAGGTTACGACAAATATAATAATAGGATGGTGATTGGTACATGTCTATATTAGTACTAAATAGATTTAATCCGCAATATAATCCAATTAAAAAGTGGTTTAGAGAATGTCCAGAGGATGTTATACTTTTTGTGCCTATGGCTTATATAGACTTCTATCCTAAAGACTGTTTTACAGTAGTTAAAGGATTTGATAATTACGATATTACAGCATCAATAGAATTAGAAGCTATTCAAATATGCAAAGAGTATGGTATTGACAAGATATTCGCCTTAGATGAAAGAGATATAGAAAGAGCAGGTCGATTGCGGTCTTTTTTACACTTAAAAGGTCAAAATGAACTAAGTAGCATGGCTTATCGTAATAAGCTTTTTATGAAAGAAATACTATGCAGAGATGGAATTCCTGTTCCCCCTTTTAGGAAAGTTAGCAGTGTATTCGATATTGTCGATTTTATAAGAATACATGATTTTCCTATTCTAATTAAGCCAATAAATCTTTATTCGGCTATGAACGTCGAAAAAGTAAATGACTACCAAGATTTGCTTCATTATTTGAATCGTATCGAACTGAAGGATATGATGATAGAGAAGTATATCCCATATGATATGGTTAGTTGTAATGGTATAGTTGTAGATAATACTATTGTGTTTTCATCGGTATCTATTTATCTTAAGCCAAGAATAGAATATCAGGATTATTTGGTTTCAATTACAGTACCAGATACACATGAGAATGTGCCTATAATAAAGGATTACTGTAAAAAGGTTATTTCTTCATTGCCTCAAATGGAGAATGGCGCATTTCACAGTGAAATTTTTATTAACAGCGATAGATGCCTTCTATGCGAGATAGCAAGTAGGTCTGCTGGCGGAGGAATAACGGCATGTATTAACAATAGTTTTCAGTTTGATTTTTATGAAGAGTGGGCAAAAACATCATTCGTGTCTGGCTATGTATTTCCTAATGTTAATTTTTGTAAATATTCTGCTAGTATTATTATACCGAAAAAAAATGGACAGGTAAATAAACTTATAGAGACTTTTCCTTTTCGGTGGGTGGTGCATCATTACTGGGAAGTATGTGTGGGAGAAACAATCCAGGTTTCAAAATATAATGGAGATAAACTAGGAGTAGTTATTGTTGAAGGAAATAGTTATGAAGAGATTATAAATCATGTTGACGAGGTAAAATGTTACATCGAATCGAATATTGTAGTAAATTAAATATAGTTAATAGATGTGGAATTAGAGCGGAAAGGATCGATAAAATGAAAGACTTAAGTTACAAAATGAATGAAAATTTAGTACAGAGGCAATCTGGTGAGACATTGATGGTTTATAATAGTGTGACGTCCGAAATATATGAATTAAATTCAGTGTCAGCAGATATTTTTACATATTTGTCAGAAAATAAGCCGTTGGATAAACTGATAGATTGGATATTTGAAATGTATCAGGTATCACAAGAAGATAAAAAAGAGATTGAGGAAGAGGTATCTGAACTGTTAAAACGATTTATATCTTGCGAGATTATTTATATAGATAATACCGAGATGTAAAATATAAAATGAAAGGAGGTATGACAATGAAAAGATGGGAAAAACCAACAATTCGAGTTAGATTTTTAGCTGCTGATTGTTAAAAGCTTAGGGTTCTGGTACTTTTAGTATCAGAACCCTTTAATCTAGCACATATTGATTTATAAACAATAGAAAATTAAGAATTCAATTATATTGATAAACTAACAATTATTCTATGTAAAGAAGAGAAGAAGGGGAAGTATTGCATGACAATGCGACAGGGAAATATGATATTAGTTGCGCATCTAGGCTTGAGCTATGCATGTAATATGCGATGCAAACATTGTTTTGTTCGACATAAGAAGGAAGACTATGTAATCCAGCATTATAAAGAAATTATAGATAAATTAAATGATATAGGAGTAATATCACTTTATTATACTTATGGTGAATCCTTATTATGCCCACAGTTTTATGAAGTGGCTAGTTATTGTCATAATCTCAAAATATCTCAGATTTTGATGAGCAATGGATACTTTATTGACTCTTTGGAAGATGTAAATAAAATAAAAATGAGCGGTATTAATCAAGTATTTGTAAGTCTTGATTCAATCTCTGAGCAGGCGCATGATAAAAATAGAGGTAAACAGGGTGCTTTTGAGCATGCACTTCAGGCCATAAAACTATTGAGATTAGGACAAGTAACAACAGGAATTGCTAATTCAATTTCTAGTGATAACGTGGAAGAAATGAACGATATGTATAAATTAGGGTGTGAGTTGGGAGTCAAGTATATAAGTTATTTAAGAATTAGGAATCAAGGTGGTCTGGTAAAATTCCCTGAAGAATTACAGAAAAAATATGAAGATAATATCAAATCGCTAATAATTGAGGCAAAGCAGAATTATACGCAGATTAAGTTCCACGATCCAACTTTAAAAAAGATGATTAATACTATGATAAGTGATAGAATAATTGATGGACTTGAAAAAGACAAATATTGCTCAATGCTGGAATGCTCAATGCAGCATTCTATATCTATTGCACCTAATGGGGATTTTAGTAGATGTTCTTTGAGCGATTGTGTAATAGGAAATCTTAAAACTAATACTTTAGACGAAATGGATGATAGAATTAATAATTATGCATGTGTTAAAACCTATAGAAGTATTTAAAGTATATGAGATAAGGTATTTAATAGTATTATGAATTAAAGAAAGGGAAGTGCTGATGAAAGTTATATTTATTACATTAGATTATCCAACTGGGATAAATGACTATTTAATCTTACCGTCTCTAGATTTTGCAGTCATGAGCTCAGTAGTAAAAGAAAACGGTGACAACTGCGAGTTAATAGATATGCGAATTAACCATTATGATATGTATCAACTTGAGCATTTATTAATAGCAAAAAATAAGATAGAGAAAATTGACTTGGTTTGTATTGAAAGTATTTGTAACACACATTTTAATGCAGTAAAGGCTATTAAGGTATGTCGTCATGCGTTAGGAGATGATATAGTAATAGCTTTAAGAGGGGAAGTAACAACCTTTTTGCCAGTACAAACTTTGGAGAGAAATGCCGAGTTAGATGTAGCATTTGTTGGTGAGAGTGAACGTGCATTACTGGACATCATAGACTACATGAAAGGTACCATTACGGAAAGGGATATACATAACGCTTGCTTAAGAAATAAAAATGGTGAAATAATTAATAATAACAATTGCTATACAAGTAATTTGAATCACTTACCCTTACCAGATAGAGAGGTTTATGATATCAGCGCCTATATCAGAAGAGATTCAGAAACCATTGTACGCTCATCAAGAGGTTGCCCCGGTAACTGTAGCTTTTGCATAAAAACAAAGATGTCTAAATTTAGGCTATTTACCATAAAAAGGTTTTGTGATGAAATAGAGATATTACAAAGATATGGGTTCCAATCTTTTTTCTTTTCAGATGATACGTTTGCATTTTCTGACCAAAGATTGAGTGACTTCGCGGAAGAGATTTTAAAGCGAAAAATGCACATTCGTTGGACTTCAAATTTAAGGATTAAAGACATTAATGAGTATAAAATAAAGACAATGAAAGAATTGGGAGCATATAGAGTATTTGTCGGAATTGAGACAATAAATTCAGCATCTCAGAAACTGGCTAATAAAAATCTTACAAAACAAGAGGTAATGGATAAAATTTCAATACTGAAAAAATATAATATGGAATTTCACGCCTCCTTTATTATTGGAGCTCCTGGTGATACTGAGGAGGACCTCATGGAGATTGAAAAATTATTAAGTGAAATCAAACCAACATTGGTGACTTTTAATCAATTGAAGTTATTTCCAGGAACTGATATTTATAATAGCCCAGAAAAGTATAATATTTTACCGTTTGATCCTTATTGGTTCGAAAAAGATGATTGGGTATACTATCCTGTTTTTGGTACTAAAGAGTTACCACCATCACAGATAAATAAATGGACTAAACGCCTTTATCATACTTTTTTTAATACCGTATCATAAGGATGTTATAGCTAATGGAGCAACATTTAAAAATTAACAAAAATTTCAAAGCTATTATTGTCTGTTCAAGAATATTCACAATAACACCAATATCAATTTTGTTCTATCAGGCTCATGGTTTATCATTTTCGCAGATAATGATAATGAGGATAGCAACATTTTTATCGACTTCTTTGATAGAATTACCTAGTGGTTATATTGGAGATAGGATAGGGTATAAAAAAGTAGTTCAAATCGGACTTTATTTAACACTGTTATCTTGTTTGGGGCATATATTTAGTGATTCTTTTACTTCTTTCATGATTTGGAAAATTATGTGGGGGGTTGGATTGGCTATGCTAAGTGGTGCAGATGAGGCTTGGTATTATGCATCATTAATGAGTCTGGGGAGAGAGAATCAGTATGGAAATAATATTAGTGAAGCACATTCAATGGTACAATTTATTACTGCATTTAGCTTAATAATTAGTTCGGCGTTGTTTTTTCTTGATATACGCCTACCGTTTGCTTTTAATGCTATATTTTTTTGTGTTGCTCTAGTAGCAACAAAAAATCTTAAGGACAATAAACAACTGCATAATATAAAGAGTGTGCAAGGCAAGAAGAATAATTTTAGTCTAGAATCAATATATCAGATTATTAATCATACTAATATATATTTCCTTTTTGCAGATGTGTTATTTGTATCAACAACAATTTTTATGTTTGAGACATACCAGCCGCAAATGACAGAAAGTAATATACCAGTATCTTATTTTGGCATTATATATTTTTTGTTTAGTCTAATCACAGGTTTCGGTGCTAGGTTTTATAGTTTTATTGAGAATAAATATGCTAATGTTTTGAAGTTTGATTTAAAATACTATTTTTTCTTAGTTGTTTTGCAAGCATTATCATCACTTGCAGTTTGCTTTTTTTCATCAAATTCTTTCATTATATTATTGATTTTTTCGATACAAGAATTTATTTTTGGTTATTTTAGAGTTTACTCCAATGTAGCAATTAATAAGAATGTTGATAATGCATATAGAGCAACTATCCTGTCAGTAAAGAGTTTACTAAACAGTGTATTTAAAATCATAATTTTTATGATATTAGGAAAAATAATGGATAGGTATTATCTTAACACGACTTATGTTGTTATTGCATTAGTATTTTTGATTGGAGGAATTTTGATTGGTTTTATTGCTAAGGTAAATGCATTTATTTTTCTATTTAGCAATAGAAGTAGAGAGTGAGCAAATAACATGGAGAAGATACTTATTTTAGGAGGAGGCTACGGAGCTCTTCGATATCTAGAATCGCTTATATGGGATACGGAGAAAGAAATTACTATCTGTGGGTTTGAAATACAAGGAAAATCTAAAGTGTTGAGCCTAGAAATGGGATTGCCTTGGCTTGCGTTCGACAAACTTAATATAAATATTATAAATGATTTTTCTTGTATTATAGTTGCACTACCACCAGAAGTAAAGAGACGATGTATCGAAAAGTTAACTGAAATGAGATATATTAATGCCTTAATTATAGAAAAACCTCTCTGTATTCAGGAAGAGGATTTGTTATGGTACAAGCAAGAACTTCCTAGAATGGAACGGTGTGCCGTAGTTTGTCAAAGAGATTATGAGGAATATATGTATTATTGGAAAGATACAGGCTCTGTTGAGATTTTATATCCTTCCTTTAATATGGATGATAAGTTCAACAAGTGGCATATGTTACCCCATATTTTGAGTCTCCTTTATACTATAGGCGGGGAAATTCCTAATATTAAAAAGATTAAAAAAAATTATTATAAAGGATTATGGTGTGAGAGTGATATAAGCATTCAGTTTGTTAGCCATGATGTTAAGGAATGCCTTACTATTTGTGGTAAATCGTTTCCAGCAGTAAAATATCGTGAAAAAAATATCCTAATTGTAGATAGAGTAATGTGTTATAGTCAATATGAAACACAAAGAAATTTAGAAAAAGCTTTTGCGGTAACGCAGGCAATTATTTATCTCAATGAAGAAGACAATAATTAAAATATTTCGTCTAGGGTATAAAATAGAGTTATTCCATGATAATTTTTTAGATGTTAGAATAAAAGTATCAGCGAGTCTGTGATTGTTTTTCTGTAATTAAAGATTTATAAGGTCTTCTATGATAAAATAAAAAGTAAGCGTCAAATCTCTCGCCTAGATATTTTTTAGATTCTGTGGCAAACTTGAAAAAACTAAAAAAACTACTAGTTTTTTCAAGGAGGGTGTAAAGTTGGATGCTTGTACTCATGAGGTTCGCCTCAATCAATGGAAACTGATTATCGAGCAGTGTCAAAGCCGTCCCGATGGGCAGACAGCCAGTCCGTGGATGGCAGAAAACGGGGTTCAGGAAAAAACTTATTACTACTGGCTCAGGAGAGTCCGTAAAGAAGTCTACAGCCAACTGAGTGATGGAAGTACTTCTCTTCCTGCAATGCAGGAAAAAGGAACAGTTACCTTTGCTGAAGTCCCCATGATACCGCAACATAATCCGGAAATTCCTTTTTCTTTCCAGCCCGCAGTCGTGATTAAAACTTACCATGCAACTGTGGCAGTGTCGAACGAAGTTTCCGACAGGCTGCTTACCAGACTTCTGCAGGAGGTGTCCAATGCTTGAGGACGCCGGTGGAATCCGGCGCGTGATACTCGCATGTGGTTTTGTTGACCTGCGCAAAGGAATTGATGGACTGGCTCAGGTCATCGGTTCACAGTACAACCTGAATCCGTTTGAAAAAGGGACCCTTTTTCTGTTCTGTGGAAGGCGTTCAGACCGTATGAAGTAAGTGATTCATAATGAGTAGGCTGATCAGAGCCCAAGTCTGTGAGATAATGGGTTCCTAGAAGAATCTACTTGAAAAACTTTGAAAACTTTTAGAAGTTTTTCAAGTAACTCAAAGGAGGCTACTCTCTATGAACGAGGTCGTCGAAGTACGTATGTCTAGTTGGAAAGCCATGGTCCAAGAACGTAATGCCAGCGGCCTATCCATCAAAGAATGGTGCGCAGCAAACAATGTCAGTGAGTCACAGTATTACTATCGTCTCAGGCAGCTGCGCAATACAGCGCTGGCTGCGGCAGGCCAGACGTCCACGGAACATACCGGTGGATTCATGCGGGTTCCCTTCTGCCCTGCGGACCCTTCTTCGGGTGTTGCTCTCCGAATCCGTCGTGCGGATACGTATATGGTAGACCATGAGTACCAGCTCATTTTATGACCGCCGTTTCCGGCGGTCAGTTTACACATTTGTTGTTTTTGTTTTGCTCTTACAGATTTCCGGCAGCTGCTCAGACCAGGGAAGCAGTTCTTCCATAAAACGATAATCCGTATCCTCCTGATGCTCCTTCATCACGGTCAGGATATATTCCAGATAGCGGAAGGGATTTAGATTATTCGCCTTTGCTGTTTCCGTGATACTGTAGATGATCGCGCTGGATTGTGCACCATCGATACTGTCGATCAGCTTCCATGCATGTTTGTGCAGGCATAAGCTACGCAGTGACCCTTCAGTTGCGTTATTATCAAGCGGGACTTCGCCATCATCCAGGAATACTTTTAATGCCTCTTCCTGATTGATGCAGTAGTTGATCCCTTCCAGAGTTTTACCCTTGGTCAGGCGACCGGAAGTCTGGATTTCTTTTGCCCACACAAAGAAAGCCTCCACCAGAGGTTTGAGATTGATTTGCCGTTGCTTTTTCCGGTCATCCGGTTTCAGATCAGCGAGTTGGGTGTCCAGATGGTATATGGCGCCAATCCGCTTGGTCGCCTCGTAAGCGACCGTATCTTTGGCTGCCTGATGATCTTGTTTCGGCAATGCCTTCAGGGCATCGGCAAAATACCTTCTCGCATGGGTCCAGCACCCTGCGAAAACGATGGTCTCACTTTCCTTTCAGGAATTCCCGCGGATGGTCTGCTTTCCGGGTCTTCTGGTATTCATACAGGATAATGGGGGTATCCCCATATCCCTTTCCCGTCCGGTAAACCCACATGTAACTCTTGCTGTTTGCCGGGCGCCCATCCTTCGATACCCTGACCAGAGTCTCATCGGCCTGCAACACATGGAAACGGTATGTTCTTCGACCGTGTAGACTGCCGGCTGAACCCGGACTCTTTTATAGACTTCATCTGGGAGCTGCTTCCAGCCAACGGAGCCAAAAATCTCCTGCAGCTTTTCTTCCGGAAGGGTATGAGAGATCACTTCCACAGGAAGCTCCTTGAGATTCGCCTCGCGTTTTCCTTTTTTCTTCCGGCGCGTGACCTGAATCACATCTTCTTCTGCAGGTTCGACAACATAAAGCGTTTCGGTTAAGGCTTCCGCTTCATTAAAAGATGATCTCCAGCTCCAACTGTCCGGCGATAACGTCCAGCTTTTCGCAAGAGCGCCCATAACGATGATTGTTTGCAGACGCGATCTGCTCAATCAGACGTTCCATGTTTGTATTCAGTTGGGTAAGCTGGTCCTGCATGGACAGGAGCACTGCCACGAGTGTTTCCCTGCTGAAACTGTTTAGTTCTTCCGGTAAGTAGATCTTCTGCATGTTCGGCGCTCCTTTGTTTTACTGGAACTATTGTACCGCAAACCAAAAGAAAAAGCGAACGGGATAAAAAAGAAGGTTCGTCATTCTTACCAAAGGATAAACACTCTGAAAAACCGGAAAAACTAATAGTTTTTTCGGTTTTTCAGAGTACTTATCCACACAGCAGCTTATAGCTGTGAAGTACTCTTGATTGAATGAATGGGATGAGACCCGGCCGTCCCTGCATCAGTGCCTGGTATTGTTTCAGTGTGATCTCCAGTGCTTCTTCTTTTGTACGGGGCCAGCTGAAACTGCCAAGCTCCAGCCTTTTGTAAAGGAGAAGGAATCTGTCTCCTTCCCATATGAGCCCCTTGATGCGGTCACTGCGTCTTCCGCAAAACAGGAAGAGGATATCCTTTTCATAGGGCTCCAGCTGGAAGTTGAATTTCACAATGGATGCCAACCCATCGATCCCGCGCCGCAGATCTGTATAACCGGCAGCAATGTAAACCTTCCGGAAGCCGGATGCGTTATTCAGCATGAAGAATCCCTCCTACCCGGGAGATCAATTCTGATGAGGCTGAATTTGAGATTTCCAGAACAAGGTTCCCTTTCCGGATCACCAGATCCGGATGGAAAACGGGTGACGAGTCTGGTGGCACAGCAGGGAGTTTGATTTCGGCGAAAGATACCGTTCTCTGAACAGCAGACAACGGTTCTGTCTCTGCAACTGCAGGTAATGGTGGATTCTGAGATGCTTCATAGGCTTCCCTGCGCAGGATGCGCTGCCAGTAAAAAAACTGCTTCACAGAAATCCCGTTTGCCCGACACCAGGCGGTTTTCGACATCCCGCTGTTCATACATTCATTTAAGATTCTGGCCCAGTGCTCTTCACGGACCTGAGTGTAATTTTATCCATGGCACTAACTCCTTAAAAACTTGTAGTTTTCTGGAGTTATTATCTCATGGAACCAGGTAACTAGCACGGTACTAGTGATTTACCGTGTACTTTTTAACACACCCCAACATTCAGTATAGAACCGCAATAAATTACTTTTTGTTGTGGGCTTGATATAAGGGTGTTTTAGAGATTAGGGAAAAGTAAAAAATCAACTTAGCTAAAGCAACTTGAATTAGCCCTTGTAACGCATCATAAGCCACTGTGCTGGCTTTTAAGGAGAGGAATGGGATAGATGGGCATACAATAAAAAATCCGGCAAATTTGGCCCAATATAAAAAAATTCTACTTTTGTATAAAGAAAACCGATATCGATATTTCACATTCTCAACCATAAATCAAACCGTATGCCCCGTTCGATTTGTGTGCAGGTTAAAGGGAGGTGCACCCAAGGGCGCCCCTCCCGGCCACAATCGCCCGCAATGCGGGCGTTTTTCCGCTTCCACGAAGGTGCACCTGTTTCGAGCCTTGGTCACCTGGCAGGTGGTCGGTTTTGGCTGGAGACTACGCAAATACAAGTAAATTGGCACAATTTTAGGTGCACCCTGTAGGTGGTTCTGACGTATTTGGAGCAGAATCTTTATGACATGTGGATATGGACTTCCGCCGGGATATTCGATATGGTGTTGGCGGAAGGAGGAGTGTCCATGAAGAAAACTACGAGGGAACAGTGTGAAGAAGTCATAGCAGCCAGGGTAGAAACGCTGGTAACCCGATGGCAGGCAGATAAGACACAGGAAGAAAAGAAAGCAGACCACAAGCTGAACGAACGAATGGACCATTGGATGAAGGAAATTACCAAGGAGCAGAGGGATGCCATAGAGGATTGTATCGATGACATGCTGGATGGAAATGGGATGTGTCAGCTGTATCTGTATGAGGAAGGGGTGAAGGATGGGATACG
>CDZC01001312.1_pt1 | contig 17943 bp, 9 predicted proteins | sample 557371 | NCBI WGS metagenome assembly CDZC01 (sample SAMEA3182085, study PRJEB8094) | gut metagenome | biome: human; feature: gut; material: Stool; isolation source: human stools | place: Canada | collected 2013-01-21
ACGGCCTGCCGCATGATGAACTTGTCGGCATAGGAGCCTTTGCCCGAAGTGTAAGCGAAATTGTAGTCTATTTTCAGACGGTCGTCGATCAGCGACTGCCCGACATTCAGCCGTCCGCGCAGCTTCTCGTTGTCCGTCTTTTTCACCAGCCCGACGTCATGCGAATAGACGACGCTGGCACGGTAGTTCAGTTTGGACGAACCGCCCGACGATGCCACGCTGTAATTCTGACTCACGGGATGCGTACGGGTGATGGCATCGAACCAGTCGGTCGAAGCTCCGTAATCATAGGATGCGGCCTGATCGGGAAAGTATTTCCGGATGGTGCTGCGGTACTCCTCGGCCGACATGAGATCGGGTTTCCGGTCGATGCTCTGCATCGCCACGTATGCCGAAAATTCGATGCGGTTTTCGCCAGAACGCGCTTTCTTGGTCGTCACGAGAATGACACCGTTCGTACCGCGCGTGCCGTAGATCGCCGCCGCGGAACCGTCCTTGAGCACATCGATCGAAGCGATATCCTCGGGGCTCACGTTGGAAAGATCGCCGCCCACGACGCCGTCGATCACCACCAGCGGCGAGACACCTCCCGCCATCGTCGTCATTCCGCGCAACTGGACTTCCATGCCGCCGTTCGGATCGCCTCCCTCCGCACGCACGATATTCAGTCCGGCGACCTGACCCTGAAGCAGTTGCAGGGGATCGGTAATATTGCCCGTCTTGAAGTTGTCGCTCTTGAGGGAGGAGACCGAACCGGTCAGCTCCTTTTTGGTGGTCGTTCCGTAGCCGATCACCACCACGTTGTCCATCTCCGTAACGGATTCCGCGAGCCGCACGTCGATCGTCGATTTCGTTCCGACGGCAAGCTCCTGATCTTCGTAACCGATGAACGAGAAACGGAGACGCGCATCGTCCCCGCCGAGGAGTTCCAGCGCGTAAGTACCGTCCGCAGCCGTACTGACGCCGTTGGCGGTTCCTTCTTCGATTACGCTCACGCCGACCAGCGGATTGCCCGCGGCGTCTGTTACCCGGCCGGCGACCGTACGGGAAGCCGCCTGTTGCCGGGAAACAGGCAGCGGGATGTCGGCAGCCCTGAGAGAGCCGTGAACGGCAATCCCGGCGAACACGATCAGACAGGATCGTACCAAGATGCTTGTCGTAAAGTTCGAGATCATGGTTTTAGGTTTTAGGGTTAGGTTGGACGGTTTATGGTCGGCTCCGCTTTCCGGAGCCCGATTTCATATCATATATTTTGGAGTTTGTATCCGGCCGGAGTATTTTCCGATCCGTTTTTCATATACAAATATAATTCGTCCGTCGCGCCGACGAAAGCGATTATACGTCCAAATTCGATAAACCCAAACAAATTTCATAAAATACACTTTTATGGGGGGGGGTACCGATCGGCTGGTGCGATGGAAGTTCGGTTCCTTACGCAGGGCGCAGCGTGAAGGTGCGTTTCACGCAGACGGAAACAGGTGCCACGCACGTCATTACTATTAATCAGACACCTGGGAGTGTTTCCTCCGAAGGAAATAACACCTATTATCAATGGGGCCGTAAAGACCCGATGTTACCTTCGACGGGTGACAACGATACCGATAAACCGCATTATTACACAAATGCAAGTTTCAAATTTAATGCAGGAGGTATAGGAGAAGTATCTGTTCAAACGTCGATTCTCAATCCGCAGGTATTCTATAATGGCTCTCCGTCTTACAATTGGTGCTCGACTACCTATAACAATCTTTGGAGCGCCGATAATACAGTGACGACGGCGAACGATGATCCGGTGGTTAAGACCATTTACGCCCCTTCGCCTGTCGGCTACCATTTGCCGCCGTTGAACGCCTTTACCGGATTCACCTATAACGGAAATAATGTAAGCTTTTCTTCTGATTTTAGTCAATTTAATTCGCCTTATACTTCCGAAGATGATTTTACTACGAATGGTGGATGGTTGTTTTATTGTAACAAGATGGATGGCGCGGGTAGTTACGATACTGCGGGCGGTACGATCTTTTATCCTGCTTCGGGCTACCGCATCTACTCGTCGGGCTTGTTGGAATTCGTCGGTCGAGGAATGGTCTTTTGGTCGGCCGGACCTTATTCAAATGACCAAAGTTTATACTTGAGTATTAACTCTTCTAGCGTGCGGCCTTTGTTTTATAATTATCGTTCTTACGGCTTCGCGGTACGTCCTGTTCAAGAATAGGCGCGAAGCGGCGATTTGATTGATTCGATTTGTTTGATCGTTTTATTGATTCCCTTCCCTGTGGCTTGCAGCCGCAGGGTTGTTTTTTGGCGGGATCGGTCGAAAATAGTTCGAACACCCGGTATCATGAATCTGTAACCAAAACACGGTGACACAAAACGCGAGAAAAGGTACGATTCCCGAAGCCGAACACGAGGACAATGACCGGTGGCACCTGTTCAGCTATTGCCGCATCTTCGAATGGGAATAGGGCCATCCGATGCTTTCCCTGCTCCTCTGTCAGGGTGCGATATCGTCGTGCGGGAATAAGGTTATCGGTGAGAATACGGTGGATGTCCGTCTCCTGAAAGAAAATATTGTTCCCGATGGCGGTATGGGGAACAATGTCGGTCTGGCGATAGTACTGTAAGGTGTGTTCGGTTAGGTGCAGGGCTTTGCTGAATTCATCCTGCGTGAGCCGCTTGTCCGACTGGGGTGAGACGGACAACGAGGCCCGATGAGTGATGCGGCCGCACAGACGGACGATGAGCGATTGCCATTCCCGGCAAGCCGACGATTCAACCATTTTGCACTCCATAAAAAAATAGGTTTAGGTGAGACTATGCCCGAAGGATCTAGTGAAAGGCAAAATAAAAGCCTCCCGGAGCAAAGTGGTCCCCCGACACCAAGCTCCAAAGATGCACCACCCACTTGAAGCGCAACATATTGAATGATGTCCGCAACGGTGACAAGGGAGACGGCACAGACAATCTGAAACAGGACTTCCGCACAGGTGACCGGAACTATACCGTGGGACAGACCTAGAGTAAATGACAGCAGTTCTGTTCCAAATGGGACAGGTATTACAGAAGCACCCGTAAATGCGACGACGCCTCGTCCTACAAGGCATCTATCAGAACTACGGTCGCCGCATCCGGTCCATGATATACACGACCGACTGGATAGAGCGACTGCAGAAGGACTTCCGGATGGTTACAAGAATGCGCGGCACTATGCCCAACGAGGAGTCGGTACTGCTGCTGATGGGTAAAACAGCCATGGATAAGAAATCCTACCTGAGGCCGATGCCGCGAATCGACCTGGATCGGGAATTATTCCCCGAGTGAAGACTATAACACAAAAATCAGATCAACACGCCGCGGCGTGTTGATCTGAAACCAAGAATCGCTATATTTGCATGTCTAAAGAATCTGAAGGCGCCTGCCCAGACACACTTTTTGAAACACTACCGAGCATCTCGATTATAATCAATACTTGTCGCGTAAATATCCGTTAATTTCTGATAAAATCTACGCTCACACAATCGGATTTCTCGAATCTCCGCGAGTAAATGTTCGAAATAATCTTCATTAATATTAATAAATGACCCATTCTTTTCGATCAATCACATAACTACGAATGGCAAATTACCTCAAAGCCCCCTCCACTGCCTAAATTGTGTGGCTCACACGTAGTTAGCACGATAACCCGAAGAGATTACTGCATCTAAATTATAATATTTCGTCGCATAATCTTTCCTATCCGCTGCAATCCGTCGAAATTTCCGACAAACTGAATCCTCTTGTAATTTCGGACTTTGAAAAATATTCTGCAAATGCTCTGAGATAGCTGATCAGCTTTTTATACAAAAAGCGGCAATAACATCCTATGTTAACCAAAGGAGCTCGTCTCGATCGAGGACTTCTGTCTCTTCCTCTTGGCTATTTATCTGGTACAGTTGCACTTACTACGTATTTGAAGTAGTCCACTCATTATACCGTTTTTATCAAGCCTCGCAATGGTTGAAGTTATTTTTTTCTTTTCGCCTCATAATTCACTCACTTTCCTAACAATTCTGTATTCCAAATTCTCGAATTGCTTAAAGTGAGCCATACCACATAATATTTTCTGCTTTTCGGTTGGATACAATTTGTCCAAATCAACTTTAAGTGTTCCCGTATCTTTGGTTTCAGCGACGAAATAGCCCCGCTTATCATTTTCAAAGACTACAGCCCAATCTGGATTATAACTACCTATAGGTGTTGGAATCTTAAACCAACTTGGCAACTTAAAATAGAACTTAATTTGGTCATCATTCGTTTCACTGTCCTTTGCAAATTGCCATTCTACATCAGAGTCAAGAGGCATGAACTCTTCATAAATAGTTTTATCGGGATTGCTAACTCTGAACGTATAATCATTCACATAAATCTCCAATTCTTGCTCTTCGAATAGGCGCATCTCATACTCCGAGCCTCCGACTTTATGATATTCGATACCATCTATCATCAGGTTTTGAAGCACTCGTTTGATTTTATCAACAACGGAATCCATGAACAATTGTGGATTAATTGCCATATCATCGAGGCGCCCAGAACGCATCATAATCTGCATAATGGTCGAGCGCGTTAACTCCGTACGATTCTGAATATATCCCAAAACATTTGGAATTGTATATTCGGAAGCTATGGCAGCCTGTTTATTTCCTGTATATTCGAGACCAACTCCTTTATCATGTAATACAATCTTAGTTTTTATGGAGCGGATTATCGGAGCTGTTATCTCTGGCATATACTTTACCTCTTTTGCAGCTTGTTCAATAAGCGTCTCAGTGTCATAACGAACTCGATAAATTGTTTTGACCTTTATATTCTCCCATATCTCAAGAAATCGAGGATCTGCCTCAAATCCCTTGCGATATTTAACCGAAACTCGGTCTCGTTTCGGTTTAATACGATTGCCAAAATCAACACCACAATCCTCTTTCAACTCGTTTTGTAAGGCTTTGGCAAAATCATTATACGATTCGTTAGCTATTATTGTGAGGCGATTAACGTTTCGGTCATGGCAACGAACGCCGTTTTGATCTACGGCTAAACGAAGTCCCCGCCCGATTTCCTGCCTTTTCTTAATATCCGATTTGGTTTCATTTAGTGTGCAGATCTGAAAAACATTCGGGTTATCCCATCCTTCCCGCAAGGCTGTATGAGAAAAGATGAAACGAAGAGGACTAGCCATATCCAATAACGTTTCCTTATCTTTCATTATCAAGTTGTATGTATCATTATCGGCTTGAGTCTCACCAGAAGTATCCTTCAAATGCCCTTTTTTATCTTGAGAGAAATATCCATTATGAATCTTCTCAAGAGGAATGCCTGTCATTCCCTGATATACCGGCATTACTGCAACTAATTCGTTGTATATTTCCTCAAACCATATGGCATATTTCCCTTTTACCGCATTTCCTTGTTCATCATACGAGCGATAATTTGCCACTCTGTCAATAAAAAACAGAGAGAGTACTTTAATACCGAGTTTATTCAACTTTTGCTCTTTCCGAAGATGCTCCTCTATCGTTCGTCGAATCTGGAACTTCATAATTGCATCGTTCAGATCATCCCGCCGTTCTCCTTGTGATAAAGTTAGATTATTTGTAAATGTAATGCACTCATTTGCCGCGTCTATTTCCTCAACGATATACCCATTTCTATATAGTTCCCGTCCATTTGAAAGTTTATACAAATCATCTCCCGGACGTACTGTTACGGATTTTCGTTTGACCCCGTCCTTACCATTTACATCAATCGTAACTTTTGCCGTCACTCGCGTTTTGGATACAATGATAGCATCCAATGAGACCGAAGCTCCGTTCATTGAATTTTCCTCCAATACCGAATCGACTTCAATCTGTTTAACCAAACCGAGATCATAAGCCTTGACGGGGGTTAGGCTATATATCAGATTATATTTATTGCGATGTGTTGCCGAATAACGCAACGTGCAAAGAGGATTGAGATTGGTAATTGCCGCAATTCGCTTTTCCGACTCCATATTTTGCGGTTCATCTACGATGACAATTGGATTGACTGAGCGAATGAACCGAATAGGCTCCTGCCCGTTGAGTTTATCGTTTGGTTTGTTGATTACATTTTCATCCTTGGCGAAAGAGTCGATATTGATAACCAGCACCTCAATATTATTTCCTGTGGCAAAACCTCTTAACTGGGATATTTTATTCCGGTCATAGACATAATAACGAATCGGAACATTGTCATAAAGCGTTTGAAAGTGTTCGTGCGTAATTTGCAGATTCTTTAACACGCCTTCACGAATCGGCACGGACGGCACTACAATTACAAATTTCCGGAATCCATACTTTCTATTCAATTCATAGATTGTACGCAGATAGACATAGGTTTTACCTGTTCCAGTCTCCATTTCTATGGAGAAGTGCATCCCGCTCAGTTTCTCGGAAACAGGAATATCATTCCGCTCCTGAACTTTTTGCAGATTAACTAATATTTGAGGTTCATCCAAAACCAACCTATTGCCGACTCCTGCTATTAGATCGAGCATACCGGTTTCATTCAGATCATACTGATAATCTGAATCATATAGCGTTTGTCCTTCAAACAGATCGACAACTGCTCGTATGGCGCCTTGCTGATAGGCTAAATTGGATTCAAAGGTTAGTTTCATTGAGAGCGTCTTTCAATTTTTTAATCCATCCATTAAATCGAGGACATCTAGATAATACTGTCTCCATTCCTATCTCGCTAATAATACCGACTCCATATACGACCTTATCATATCCTGGAATCAATTGTTTTAAGCGAACGGATGGCGCGGAATCCGGGCCATTATTAATATTTTCCGGATTAGGATAACTATCAATAACGGCCTGAAAATCTCGATATTTAACTTCAGACTTTTCAAATAAGGCATCAATCCCAGCTATTGAAGAAAAAATAAGAGCCTCAAATTCATGCAACTGAATATAAGGTATAAAATTATCAAAACGCTGTTCTTGTGTACGTTCTATATCTTCTTTTATCTGGCCTTCTATGATCTCTACCCAGCGATCATGCGGTAATGCATTATTTTGCCTGTAACCCGGAAAATCGGATGGCAATCGATAAAAATCAAGTAAAGTAGTCACGACTACATCAGTTTCATATATGATTTTGATAATATCCTGCTTGATATATGAATATTTAGAAAGGCCTCCGTTGGAATGTTTGGTCTTAAAGCATTGGATATAATTGTAGATTCCCAATGAATTAAAATATGGAATCAAAATATTATTAACAAAACTTTCTTCTGTTTCTCCTTCAGCAATAACCACCAATCTTTTCATAACATTGTAGGCTGTCCGTTAATAACACTTTTCGTCCATAATTCCCCTATCGAATAATTTTCAAGCCAGCTTTCCAAAGCATCTTTATCAAGCCGATTGAAAACCGATTGGCCTTCTTTTCGATCAACTGTAATAATATTATCCGCATCAAATTGACTAATCAAATTGACTGATTGTGTTGAAATAATCATTTGACACCCACGCGCCGCAGCCGACTTAATCATTCCTGCTAATTTCGTTATTGCAACGGGATGTAATCCCAATTCGGGTTCATCAATAATAATAACACTCGGTAATGCTGGTTGCAATAATAATGTTGCTAGCGCGATAAACCGAATACTTCCATCCGACAAATCATTCGCCGCAAAATACTTGTCCGAATTTTCAATATCATTCCATACAAGTTCTATCTTGTTATCCAATTCTTGCGGAGCCAAATCGAACCGTTCGAAATATGGCATAACAGATTGAACAACTAATTCTATTCTTCGTAAAGTTTTCGGATACTTTTGTTGCAATAAATACAAATACGCCGGAAGATTTCCTCCATCTTCTTTTAATATTCTATTGTCATTAACATCAGCAGCAGAGCGGAGCGGGGCTCCCTTGCTCGTATCGTGAAAGTGGTATATTTTATAACTCTGCAAATAACCACGCAACCAAGTATCTCTATATGTAGTAGAATTTTTTATACAGCTTTCATCCACATTCACATATCCATATGCAGATCCTTCATACCAGCTATCTTCTTGAGCAATGAACATACTCCCATTATCCCTTGGTTGCAGGGTGAAAGAATATGCATTACTGGAAAAGCTCAAATATCCTGTTATTTCCTTTGTTCTTTTAATTCCATAATACAATAATCCATCAGCCCGATTTTGCATAGTATAATTTTGTAAACGTTGCTCATAGATATTATTAACCAATTTGAAGAACGATATAAAATTCGTTTTGCCAACGCCATTAGAGCCTATCAAAATATTAATCGGCTTCAAATCAAGGTTCAAATCTTTTATAGATTTATATCCTGTTATTTTAATATTATCTAACATAGTGTTATATCGTCTTAAATTCTATTCCACGATCTTGCATTTGCAAAACAGTATTGGTTTTCAATTGGTCGTTGCCCTCGAACAAATTGTCAAGCGCAATGACTTTTTGGGGATGTGCAGCCAAAACCGCATCGACCGTTTTCTGAGTCGCAGATTCCAGCATCAGAATCAACTCTCCGTCATTCACCGTATAATATCCAGCCTCGCGTTCGATACGGCTGTTCAGATCCTTACCGCTCTTCAACAGCAATTCATAAACCATATTTCCGACAGTCGCATTTTTTGCCAATGGGTCAAGGAAATCGATAAGTTGCTGTTTCCATTCCTCCTTATCCGACCCCTTAATATCTCGCCACTGTTTGAAATTGCTCTCCGCAAGTTTGAATACCTTGAATCCGAGGTCCGGCATCCTTACAAGTTCTTCGCCCTCGAAATCTAACCGTCTCTGTTGTTTGGCCTGTTCCGCCTCAATCTCCATGCGGAGCTTCATGCCAGCACGACGAATCCGCTCTTTGGATATTTCGGCAATCGTTTTATATCCGGCTTTATAAGCTTCGCTTTTCGCATCGCACAATTCGGGTAGCTGGATACAAATATATTTGCGATTGCCTCCATCTTCTCTGTTCAATTGCATAACTGCATGGGCCGTTGTTCCGCTACCTGCAAAAAAATCAAGAATTATGTCTTCGGAAGCTGGATATGATGTAACAAGGCTTACAAATGTTTTGATAATGCCCTCATCTTTCGGATAATCAAAATATTTTCCATTTAATAGTTCTTCTATCCGTTTGGAAGCTCCACGTCCGTCTTTGTAGAATACACTAGAATAGATTTCATATTCTGTTTCTTTTAAATAACGTTTTAAACATGGAACTGTGGTCTCATCTTTACCAAAAACAATCCTATGATTTGCCAATAACTCCGGCAATTTGCTTTCTGCAAAACGCCATCCTCCCGTAGGGACCTTACAAGGTCTATTGGTAACAGGATGAATAATGTCGAACCTGCCCCCCTGACCCGTTCCTTGGGATATATTATCAGGGTGATATATCCCAAGGAACGGGTCAACTTTCCTATAATGGTTATGGGCTTTTGCAGGACTGTTATCAGGTAATCCTGCAAAAAAATCTTTCAAGCCACGTTCTATCTTCTCACAATCATCTCCGTATTGCACCTTCAACGATTCATATGCTTGATATACTTGCTCCAAACCTTGTTTCCGCACTTGCCAATTCCTATTGGAACGTACTTTATCGAATGCAAGATTCTCAATCTTATTTTTGCAATAAATCAAGCAATACTCATGGTTCACGGCTATTTGTGCCGCCATTGATTTCCTCCCTTGCTCCCAAATTATTTGCGCTACAAAATTCTCTTCCCCAAAAATCTCATTCATCAATAATCGGAGATTATGCACCTCGTTATCATCGATTGAGACAAAGATTACGCCGTCCTCACGCAACAGGCTTTTAGCCAGATACAGACGTGGCATCATCATGTTGAGCCAATTGCTATGGTATTGACCGTTTTCCTTGCTGTTTTTACGGAACATACCTTCCCGGGTCATATAGCCTTCCTCGTCTTTATCTCCAACGCGGCGCATATATTCCTCCTTAGTCTCAGAGAATTTATCAGGATAAATGAACGAATCGTTACCGGTATTGTAGGGAGGATCGATATAAATCATCTTTATTTTGTTGAAATAGCTCTTTTGAAGCACCTTCAACACCTCCATATTTTCTCCCTCAATAAAGATATTCTGCGTATTATCGAAATCGACAGATTCTTCCCGACAAGGTACAAGAGTAGCCGATGATGGCTGCTGCATCACTCGGAAAGCATCACTTTTGCCCGCCCAATTCAATACATAGCGCTCATTGGAAAAATTTATGTTCTCTCCCAATGTCGCTTTCAACTTCTCCCAGTCAATCTTTCCCTCATTAAATACTTCGGGCATAAGCGACCGAAGCGCTTTAAGCCGCTCTTCTTGGGGTGTTATAGAATATCTGTCCATCTGCATATATAATTACCCTAATATAGTAAACAAAGATACGAAAATTCAGATTAACGACAAGATATGGCTTCAATTTGTTGATTTATATTTTTATTCACATAATTGGATATAGGCGTCAATCCGATAATAATGAAGAACCGCACTGGATATTTGCATAAAATCTTGCTCACATTAAAAATTTGAATTGTGCCAATATAATTCACTTTCGAGCTTACCCATGTGCCACAAATTTTCTTTCAGAGGAGCCTAATACCTCACTTGCCTTATTTAGACAGAGGCCAAAAATCGATCTCTTTTGTAGCCAATTGCATCTGTTTTATGATCGTAGCTCCCGTAGAAGAACAGGATAGGACTTCATCATGTCATGACTTTGAAAATTGTTGCAGTAAAAGTAAAAATACACCTCAATAAGGCGAGAATAAGCTCTCATCTCCTAAACATGAAAAATGATTTTCCGCGTATGTTAATGTTTCTCCATGCGCTGCCCTCCTGACGAACCATTTCCATTTTAGAAACAGTTGCCTCGCGTTTCAACTCTCCGCTTTGGAAAATATGACGGATATATTTTGGAATCGCAGGAATTCCCGTTCTGAACAATTGCGCAATCTGCGCACACGTTATTGTTTTTTATACAGACATCCAAATAGGGTTCTCCATCATCCATCTAAGAATAAACCCGAAAAGTCGGTAACTGTTCACGCCGCAACACAATTGCCCATCCTTATCAAAAAGGAACGGGATATTAGAAATCTCCACTCCTGAAAGGCCACTGCAATAGCCTAAACAATCCGAGAAAAGCAAATTTCAGCCCGGTTTATGTCATATCGTAAAAACTTCGCATTTTTATAAGGAATTTTACTGCAAACAGGATGTCAGACCCTCGGAAAACCATGATTGTCATTGACGGAGAGATTAAAACCTCTTCCGTCGAGCGTTGTTGGAATACCTCCAATCCTCATCGGTGCAACATTAAATTCAACAACTCTTCCAAAACCTATCCCTACTCTCCGAACAAAGTCTTGTTGCTGGAAAATCCCGTGCTATTCGACCCACAACACTGTCGGCTGCTGCACAAAGGTAAACAGCTCGGTCCGATAGCCTACATAGCCGCCTTTCAGCAGGGATCGCGGAAATTCTGGTACATCGAATACACCGACGGAAAAAAGCGCCGGCTACAAAGGCTCAGAGATCGAACTTATTCGGTCCTGTCTGGAGGACTTCTCCATCCAAAATATCTTCGAATATCTGCGGGATGTGGCAGCCATCAATCCGCTGAAAGCCAACGACGGCACACGATTGCTTCTGGCTCAATATCAGAAAATCGAGTTTATTCCGGACGATTCGGCGGCAGCTTGTTACCTGAATCCCGGAAAATTCCCGCTCCAACACGCCTCCGCCCCACCGCTTTTCTACCCTTTCGGCTGCAATGCCAGCCAGCAAAAGGCTATCCAAGCCGCCTTCGAGCATCACTCAGCATTATCCAAGGACCTCCGGGAACAGGCAAGACGCAAACGATTCTCAACATCGTGGCCAACATCATCGCTCAAGGGCAGACGGTATTGATCGTCTCGAACAACAATTCGGCCATCGAAAACATAGTCGAAAAGTTGGACAAACACGACATGGGATTCATCGCCGCTTTGCTGGGAAGCAGTGATAACAAATCGGTATTCATTGAAACGCAGGCCATTGAAAAGGCTATTCCCGCCCAGATCGATTCATGGTATTCGGCCGAGGCAGACTCTCCCGAATTTCTGAAGACGATTCAGGCGCAAGCCGCTTCCATGCAGGAAATATTCGCCCGGCAGGAACGATTGGCACTGGCCCGGCAGGAACTGACCCTCAAAACAGAGCAGACACATTTCGAACAGGAAACGACCTCCGATCCGACGGTAACGCTCCGCCGAAAACTCTCGTCGGCAAGGCTACTGACGCTATGGAACGAATTGCAGACGGCAGTCGAGAAGCCGGAAACGCGCGGGCTTTTCGCAAAATGGCTGGAGGCCATCCGGTGGTTTCTTCTCAAACGGAAAGTCGCACGATTGTTCAACGGTATCCGTCCCGATCCGCAACGACAGGATTTGTATGAACTGATTCCTGCCATCCAGCGCGATTTCTACCATATAAAGCACGAGGAGCTGTCCAATGAAATCGAACAGCTGCAGAAAGTACTTGCCGCTACCGATGCCCGACAGGCGATGGCACGGTTGAGCGACGATTCGATGCGTTACCTTCGGAATCTGCTCCGCCACAGATTCGGCAGGGGGCACGAGCGCCCGGTCTTCCAACGATTCACCGCCGGTTTCGTCAAGGAATATCCCGTCATCCTGAGTACGGCCTTCTCCTCGCGCTCAAATCTACGGGCGAACGCGCTATTCGATTACGTGATTATGGACGAAGCGTCGCAGGTTTCGTCTGATACGGGAGCATTGGCGCTTATGTGCGCCCGAAATGCGGTGATCGTCGGCGATTCGAAGCAATTGCCCAATGTCATCACCGATGCGGACAGGCTCCGATTACAGGCCATCGGAGCGAAGCATGCAATCGATGCCTGCTACGATTGTGCCGGTGTGGATTTCCTGGAATCGGTCTGCCGGGTTCTTCCCGACGCTCCGCAGACATTGCTGCGCGAACACTATCGGTGTCATCCGAAAATCATCGACTTCTGCAACCGGAAGTTCTATGGCGGGCAACTCGTCATCATGACCGAGGATCGGGGCGAAGCCGATGTGATCTCTGCCTGGCGGACAGTCCCGGGCGACCACGCACGCAGTCGGTTCAATCAGCGGGAAATCGAGGTCATCACCCGCGAGGTAATGCCGAAACTCCCTTACGACAACGCTGAAATCGGCATCATCACGCCCTACAACGAGCAGGTTGCCGCACTCTCCGGGCAATTGGACCGAAAAATCGATGTAGCGACGGTACACAAATTCCAGGGACGCGAGAAAGAGGCCATCGTAATGTCCACCGTAGACGATACGATCCGGGCATTCGTGGACGATCCCAACCTGCTGAATGTAGCCGTTTCGCGTGCCAAGCGTAAGTTTTGTCTGGTCGTTTCCGGAAACGAACAAACCGAAAGCCGCCATATCCCCAATTTGATCGCCTATATCGCATACAACAACTGCACGATAACGGAGAGCAAGATCTGTTCGGTTTTTGATCTGCTCTACGGGCAGTATGCCAAAGCCCGACAGACATTTCTTAAAAAGCATCGCAGAATTTCGGAATTCGCCTCCGAAAATCTGACCTTCGCCCTGCTGGAAAAGATTCTGGCCGGGGATTCCGAATTCTGTCACCTGGGAATTGTCTGTCACCAACCCTTGCGGCAGCTCATCCGCGACTGGTCGCTGCTTGATGAAGAGCCTCCAACAGAGCCACACACCTCGACTTTCTAATTTACAACCGGGTGAGCAAACAACCCGTACTGGCAATTGAAACCGACGGATACGGATTTCACAAGCAAGGCACCCGACAATCCGAACGCGACGAAAAGAAGAACCGCATCTTGGCCAGATACGGACTTCCGATGCTGCGGCTCTCGACCATCGGGACCGACGAGGAGACGAAAATTCGAACGAGGTTACATGAGATACAAGCATAGGGAAAATCGAAGAGAAGTATTTAATTGCCTCCCCTACTAATCCATCCTCATCCCAAAATTTTTCCGCATTTGGATTTTTCGCCCGAAATAGTTATCTTTGTACTGTCATGCAAGGAGATACGACGGCGGCGCAGGCGGAACGGGCAAGCGGGCGCAAGACCGTGCAAAACAGCGGTAGACAATGCGGGGTGCGAATCCGAAAAACCGCCGCAATCCGTTGATATACATCAGGCTTTCCTCTGTGCGAACTATGACTGCGATGTGAACTGTGGCTTCAGTGGCCCGCCAACGCATAGGGATCGTCCGAATTCAGATGCAGCAGCATTTTGATATTTCCATCTTTCGACAGTTTGCTATACTCGTCTGCGGCATCGTCGGACGGATTGTCCGAAAACTGGCAGGTCGGTATCGCTTCGGCTCTGTAGGTATTTACCAAAGTCGCCATGGACGAAACAACAACTCCTTTAAGAAGCTTCTTGAGGCGCGATTTCTTAGTAGTTACATCACAAATATACAATAAATTATTTATTGCCAATCGTTTGCATATTGTAAAATGAATCATTTTCACTACATTTGGATAAACTTGCGTTTTTTACTTTGAACGGGCGTGATATCACAAAATTCGTAAAATGAAATACCCGATTGCATTTATCGATACCGAGATCGAGCCGAAGAGCTGACAGATACTCGATATCAATGGTATTAGAAACGATGGATGCGAATTCCACAAAATCCTTATTGTTTCCGCATATACAAATTGACAAAAAGGGATCAGACCGGGCAACGCATCATTCGATGATCGTTCCTACCTACGTATCCGGATTACGGAGAAGCTGCGGAGGACAGATCCAAAAAACTTTTCATCAGATACCGAAGCAAATCACTCCGGAACTTGACATTGGCAAAAGCCGTCCCGAAATTTGCCGGATCGGAAAATTTTTCGTATCTTACAGTAGGTTATTTGAAATGCGGTATTTGAGCGCAATTAACTGAAAATTAACAATTGCCTTTTCGTTACCTATTCTTCTATACAAAAAATGTAACGACCCAATAAATCGAATCGTTACATCTGTTTAATCCCGAACCAGGCACGGTCCCTACCGGATTTCCGCTGCGGATAAGGGATTACGACCTCCGGTTGAGTTTATCCGGCCATGCTAAAATATGGGCTGAAAAAGCCGGATGCGGAGCGGCGGCCGGCTTCCAAACTCCCCGGAATTTCGTTACATTTGTCATAACAAGACGACGCGACTATGAATAAGGCCACCATCCTGCTGGTTCTCATCCGTTCGATGACCAAGGCGGAAAAGCGGTTTCTGAAACTATACAGCAATCTTCAGGACGGCGACAAAGTGTATCTTCGGCTTTTCGACCTCATGAAGGAGTGCTCCTCCGTCGAGGAAACAGCCCGGAGATTCGGCCGCGAGGCCGAAAAATGCAGCTTCGAAATCGCGGTCAAACACCTCTATAAGGTAGTGATCGAGTGTCTTCTGCATCTCCGGGGACGGGATAGCATCCGGTCGCGCATCTCCGATTGTCTTTCCGAGGCGGAAATTCTGTTCCGCTGCGGTCTTTTCCGCCCGGCGATCGAACGGCTGAACGGAGCGAAGGCTCTGGCACTCCGCCATGAACAAACCGCCTGTCTGCTGCTGATCCGCCAGACCGAGCTGCAATATCTGAGTACCGAAGATTTTCAGGAGATCAGCGAAAAGCAGTTGGTCGAAAAGCAGATGAAGGTAAACGAGACATTCAAACATCTGCGTTGCGCCGCCCAGCACATGCAACTCTACGATATTCTCAAATACCGCGCGGCTCACCGCGGCAAGATCCGTTCCGGCTGCGACAGACAGAGTTTGAACGACCTTGTGCTGAGCGAGCTGCATCTGATAGCCAACAGTTCCTACCAAGGGTTCGAGGTCGATAAGCTGCACTGGCTTTTCCAATCGGCCTATTTCCTGCAATCGAGCGATTACCTGGCTGCGATCCGGATTTACCGGCAGCTGCTCGATCTGTTCGACGAACATCCGGAACGAATTCTCGATCCGCCGCTCTACTATCTCGACGCCGTACTGGGTATCCTCGACAGTCTGCTTTCGGCCCGGCTGTACGACGAAATGCCTTTTTTCATCGCCCGGCTGCACCGACTCGCCGCCGGATCCTACCCACAGAACTTCATCCGAAGAATACAGATACATATCTACCTCTACAACTCCTTCCGGCTGATCAACAGCGGGGCGATCGACGAAGCGCGCATACACTACGAAACGAACCGGGGAATCGTTTTCCAGAAATTTTCCCAGCAGCGGATCGACCTGCAACTTTTGCTGTTGCTCAATCAGACGGTTCTGCACATGGCGGAAGGACGTCTCGCCCAGGCAAGAGGGGCCATGACCCGCATCTGGGAGGGCGGGCAGGTCTTCAGCCACTTCCCCGGATTCCGGACCGTCCGTCTGGTGAATCTGCTCCTGCAGGCGGAGTGCGGACACTACGATTTCGTCGAATCCGAAATCAAATCCATCCGCCGGGCGGCATCCATCGGAAACGATTCGCTCGAACGGTTGGTTTTCCAGTTCGTACGTCTCTACCCGCTGCCGCACACTCGGCACGAACGCAACCGGTTGTGGAGCCGGTTTCGGCCACGGGTCGAAACGATCGTCCGGGCCGAGTACGAACGCCCGCTGCTCAAATATTTCGATTTCGCCGCCTGGATCGAATCGCGGCTCACGGGAGTCGGCCTTGCGGAAGTCATAACCCGCAATGCGGGCCGACAGGCCGGACCGGGACATTGACCGGCCGCACGGACTGCCGTTCCGCCATCTTTGCCAGAAGTCCGGCGGGCCGCGTCACGAAGGTCTCTCCGGGGACCCGACGCGAAAAGCCCTGCGACAGCCCGGAAACGGGCGGCCGCAGAGCTTCCCCGGAAACCGCTCCCGGCGGATGTCATCCGTCCCGCTCGACCGACAGCGCCACCAGCGCCACGACCGCCAGCACCAGTCCGACGGTCAGCATCGGTCCGGGAACCACGGCGAAGATCACCAGCGACAGCACCATCGTGATGAGCGGAGCCAGCCCCTGCATCGGGGAAATGATGATCGCCTTGCCGTAGCGATAGGCGTACACCAGCGTCAGAGCGCCCACCGCGTTGAGCAACTGGGTCAGAAATCCTCCGATCCAGAGTCCCGCACCGATCCGCCCGGATTGCGGTCCGGCCATACGCAGCGCCACGGGAACCAGCATCAGTCCCGTCAGCGCCATGTAGAAGAAGATGCTCTCGGCGCTCATCGAGGCGTTGGCGAACTTCATGACATAACCCTGCACGCCCCACGCCACGAAGACGACGACCGCCAGCACCGGCCACAGACCGCCCTCCGCAGTTCCGTCGTGCGTCCCCTCCTGCCACGAGAGAAAGAAAATCGCCGCCAGCGCCACAACGATCCCGAAGATCTGGATGCGGCTGGCCCGTTCGTGCAGCAGCGCGAGCGACAGCGCGATGGTGACGACCGGCGACATCGACACGAACGGAAATACGATATAGGCGGGCCCGAAGCGCAGCGCCTCGAACAGCACGAGCTGACCGCCGGCCCCGAGCAGTCCGGCGCTCAGCCCCAGCAGCAACGCCCGTGGCGAACGGTCCAGCCGCCACCGGGCGATCCACAGAGCCGCCGCCGCACACGGGACCATCGAAAAGGCCCACACGACGTAAACATGTCCCGACGGGAATCCCGCCCGCTCGATCAGTTCGCTCAGTTCGCCCCAGACGCCCCAGGTCAGCATGGTCACCAGCCCGAAAAAGAGCCAACGGTGTTTTCCGATCCAATCCTTCATAACATGCTCTCTATTCGAGTTCGAAATCCAGCAGGCGGTTGTATCCGCTCGCCGCATCCCATATTCTTTCGTTGGCCAGCCGGATGCTGAAACACGGACTTTCGGCCAGGC
>CDZC01030300.1_pt1 | contig 17001 bp, 17 predicted proteins | sample 557371 | NCBI WGS metagenome assembly CDZC01 (sample SAMEA3182085, study PRJEB8094) | gut metagenome | biome: human; feature: gut; material: Stool; isolation source: human stools | place: Canada | collected 2013-01-21
GAAATGAAATAGCCGACTGTTTTTCCTCTGCCGGAAATAGAAACATTGTGGCTGGTAGTAGCAGCAGTACGAAAAATAGCATCTTGCCAATCCGTATCCGTCAACCCCTTATCACCATTCAGATAGGGAAAGAGTTCGGTAGGAATACGTTCCCATGAATTCGGGCGCATTCCATTCGGGTCATCCGGTGAACCTCCGGGATTAGCATCCAGATAAGCGTTGTCATGACCATCCTTTGCAAATTCGGCAAACTGATATGCATTCATCATTGAAAGTTTCTTCGAAACACTCTGGATACCATAATATCCATCATACTGCACTTTCATCTTTTCCGACTGTCCCTGCTTGGTCGTGATAATAATTACACCGTTGGAACCGCGACTACCATAAATAGCTGCCGACGAAGCATCTTTCAAAACTTCCACAGATTCGACATCATTATTATTCAGATTGGCAAATCCACGTTCCACCGGCACGCCATCAATAATATAAAGAGGATCACTACCGGCATTAACCGTACTGATACCACGAACACGGATACTTACACTTCCCTCCGGATCACCACTTGGCTGTGTAACCTGTACCCCCGGCATCTTACCTGCCAACGCCTGACGAAAGTCTGAAGCAGAAACATCCGCAATTTGTTCAGCTTTCACGGAAGAAATAGAAGTAGAGACGTCTCTTTTTCTCTGAACTCCATATCCCACCACTACTACCTCATCAATCATCTTACTATCTTCTACCAACGTGATTTTCGCCGTATTTTTATCCTTTGCAGAGATATTTACCGTTTTATATCCAATATAAGAAATAGTCAATGTTGCAGACTCCGGTACATTCATTAATGAATAACGTCCGTCAATATCGGTAATCGTACCACTGCCTTCTCCCTTAATCTGCACACTGGCACCAATCACCGGCTCTCCTTTATCATCTGCAACTATTCCCTGGATAGTGCGTGCACGTTGAGCAGTTTCTTCTTTTTTAAGCGGCTGTTTGCTGACAGCAATTGTATGATCGGTCCTATTGAAATAAAGCTTGGCCTGGGAAGTAATTTCTCCCAGAATCTGTTTTAATGAAGCATTTTTAATGTCGAAAGAAACTCTCGGAGCCTTGTTCACCGTCTCCTGATCATAGAGAAACTTAAAATTAGTCTGTTTGCTGATTTTATTGAAAACACTCTCTACCGGCTCATTTTGCACACGAAGCGTAATATCATGCTCTTTCAATGTCTGAGCAGCAGCCGGAGCTATTAAAATGAAGGTGAATAGTAAAAAAGCTAAAAACGAACAGCTATTTTTACTTATCCCTTTACAAATAAGAAGATTATTCATAAATTTGTGCGTTTTAGTAATTGACTAAAGTTATTAAAAACAAGCAATGCACGATACGTTATTCATTTGGGTCGAAGCTTATGAATATCCGTCCGGATTGCGGATAGAGGCATTCCTTTGGAGTGCTTCTATCATTTTGGGGAGGTTCATGAAGGAGCTGTTTTCATCTATTATTTTTTAAAAGGTTGAACATTATCTATTATTCATCTCATTCTTTATAAAGAAGTACATTGATGCCCTCTTTCTTATATTTGATATCACCGCTGATAAATTCAATGGATTTAAGTACCGCTTCCAGACTCTTGTTATCATGTTCGCCGGTAATCAAGTTGTTGAAATCCTGACCGGGAGCAAAAGTAATCCGGCAATTATATACCCGTTCCAGTTCCTTTGCCACATCGCGGATAGGTGTACTGTAAAAGCGTAACCCACCTTTCATCCAGACAGCCACTCCCCTATCCTCTGCTTTCTTACTATATTCTCCGGAAACAGTATTGATAAGCACCTGTTCTTTAGCAGTCAACCTCATCATCGCTTCCGGCAAATCGACCTGCACCTTACCACTCTCCACACTCACAGACACTATTTCATCTGTTGAATAGGATTTTACATCAAACCGGGTACCTAACACCTGAACATCCAGTCGCTTCGTCCTCACAACAAATGGCATCTTTTCATTACGGGCAACACGGAAATATCCCTCTCCTTCAAGTTCCACTTCACGGAGATCTCCAACAAAACGATCCGGATAACGCACTTGCGAACAAGAGTTCAGAACCAAAAGAGTTCCGTCCGGCAAAGTCACTTGTCTTTTCTCACCAAAGGAAGTGGTGATTTCAGCCAGTGTGACCTGTTGTGCATTCATATACCGGAAAAAGTTGACACTCCCTATGATAATGGCTATTACAGCCGCTGTACTGACTGCCACCACAGAAGCCCGACGAAACCATGTACGTTTTTTGTGTTCAATACGCTTCAGTAATTGGCGTGCCTCTCTCTTATATTTTTCCCGCTCCAAATCATTACCAGGTTGCAGATTCCCGGATTCTTCCCAAACCTCTGCTGCCAGTTCGTCCAATATATCTTGGTTTTCTGAATCCTTAATACTTTGCAACAACTGTGAAGCATCATCCAGGGTATAAAGATCATCCAGGTAGCGATGCAATTTATCTTTTTCTGTTTTAGTATCTTTCATCATATATTCAAAATAAGGATATTAATTTCCTTCCCTTTGTATAAGTAATACACAAAAGTAAGAAAGAGCTAGGGTGTGATTAACATTTATTATAAATTCAAGCACAATAGAATCAAAAGTACATCGGCTGATGTACTTGAATATTTAGTCAAATAAGAACGAATCACTTTTAGAGAAAGAGAAATATGTTCTTGCACCGTATGAACAGAAACACCCAATGCTTCGGCTATTTCTTTATGAGACATCTGTAGTTCACGGCTCATTTTGAATACCTCACGCTGGCGGGGCGTTAATTGCTCCAACGCATGAGCAATAATCTCTTTCAAATCATTGAGCAGAATATGATTATTCGTTTCGTTCGTTGAATCGATCGCTTGAGAAAGAATCTGTTCTTTCAGCTGATCTTCATTAGCCATGTCACGCAACTGATTCAAAATACGATTACGCACAATAGTATAAAGATAGGAAGAGAAAGAGACTTCGGGATTGATGAAACGACGAGTCTGCCAAACCACTGTAAACGCATCCTGAAATATATCCTCCGCAAATTCACGCGACTTGACGAATTTCAGGGCGAAGTAGAGCAAACGATTCTTATAAGCGGCATAAAGTTCGCAAAAGGCCTCTTCATCTCCGTCTATCAGACGGAGAACTAGTTCCCGTTCATCCATTAGAGTGTCTGTTGCGTACATACTTTCTTTATTTTTGGTCACAAAGGTATTGTTATGATGTTACAAACGTATGTATTTTTTCTGAAATAAAAAAATAAAGCTCTCTTCTTATTAAATCTCCTGTTAAGAACTTTATCCTCCTTTCTATTGTTATTAGTAACAGTAAAGTGCAAATACGATGCACACCAAAGTTCTATTAAAAAAGAAAGGAAGATTATGAAAAAAGTAATCGACAGAGCTTCATCAAGAGGCTATTTTAATCACGGCTGGCTCAAGACCCATCACACATTCAGTTTTGCCAACTATTATAATCCGGAAAGAATTCATTTCGGAGCATTACGAGTGCTGAACGATGACAGTGTAGACCCGTCTATGGGATTCGATACACATCCGCATAAAAATATGGAAGTGATTTCCATCCCCCTGAAAGGATACCTGAAACATGGTGACAGTGTACAAAACACAAAAACCATCACTCCAGGCGATATTCAGGTTATGAGTACAGGCAGTGGCATTTATCACAGTGAATACAATGGCAGTGATAAAGAACAATTGGAATTCCTGCAGATATGGATATTTCCACGAGTTGAAAATACGAAACCAGAGTATAATAACTTCGATATTCGTCCGCTCCTGAAACAAAATGAGCTGGCATTAATCCTCTCTCCGAACGGTAAAACTCCGGCTTCCATCAAACAAGATGCATGGTTCTCTATGGGAAGTTTCGATACGGAAAAAACAATCGAATATAAGATGCATCAGGAAGGTAACGGAGTATATATCTTCGTACTTGAAGGAGAAATCACAGTGGCGGAAGAACGACTGTCCAAACGTGATGGTATCGGTGTTTGGGATACAAAAGAATTCCCGATACATATATTAAAAGGAACCCAACTTCTATTAATAGAAGTACCCATGTAATTTTCGCTAAAATTTCAATTTATTCTATTCAAAAAGCGGCCGCATCGAAAAGATGAGACCGCTTTTTTATTCATTATCCAAGATTGGTCATTATCGGAGAAATCGTTATTTCCCTTTCTTATAATTCTCCAATCCGGTCTGTAAGAATTCAATATACTTAGGGATATCTTCGTTATAAGCATACGACTTATTCAACGGTTTACCCTGATTGTCCAGCAATACATAGAAAGGCTGGGCATTAGCTCCGAATTTCACACGTTGCAGATAGCTCCATTTATCGCCGACAGTACGCAAAGTTCGTTCTGTACCATTTTCGATAATCTTCACGGGTTCGGTCAACGGAGTTTTATTATCTACATAAAGTGTTATCAATACGTAGTCGTTATTAATCAAATCACTCACTTTCGGGTCAGTCCATACCGCTGCTTCCATCTTACGGCAGTTTACGCAACCATATCCGGTAAAATCGAGCATAACCGGTTTTCCGTTCAAACGGGCATATTCCATTCCTAAATCATAGTCATCGAATTTCGCGTGTACATCATTCTTATGCAGATTGAAATCTTGCGTCTGCATAGGCGGAGCAAATGCAGATACGGCTTTCAATGGTGCTCCCCACAAACCGGGAACCATATATACGGCAAATGCTAAAGAGATTAACGCCATAAAGAAGCGGGTTACTCCCACCTTATTATCATCGTCATCGTGCGGGAATTTGATCTTGCCCAACAGGTAGAATCCAAGCAAAGCAAAGATGACAATCCATAAAGCTAGGAATGTTTCGCGGTCAAGCAATCTCCAACCATAAGCCAAATCAGCAACAGACAAGAATTTAAGTGCAAATGCCAATTCGAGGAAACCCAGCGTAACCTTGATAACATTCATCCATCCGCCGGATTTTGGCATCGATTTCAGCCAAGACGGGAACAGGGCAAAGAGTGTGAACGGCAACGCCAAAGCAATGGCAAATCCTAACATACCGATTGCCGGAGCAACTACGCTTCCTGTTGTAGATACCTGTACCAGCAGGAAGCCGATAATCGGACCTGTACAAGAGAAAGATACCAATGAAAGCGTGAAAGCCATCAGGAAAATACTTAGCAATCCGGTCGTAGATTCAGCTTTACTATCTACCGCATTTCCCCACTTCGACGGCAGCCTGATTTCAAACGCTCCAAAGAATGAAGCAGCAAAAATCACCAGCATCAGGAAGAAGAGAATGTTGAAAATAGCATTGGTAGATAAAGCATTTAATGCACTGGCTCCGAAAATCAAAGTAATAGCCAAGCCCAATGCCACATAAATCACTACGATAGATGCACCGTATGTCCACGCATCACGAATTCCTTTCTTTTTGTCTTTACTACGTTTTAAGAAGAAACTGACTGTCATCGGAATAATCGGCCATACACAAGGGGTAAACAATGCCAATAATCCACCCAGAAAACCTGTTATGAATATATATATCCAGGACATGTCTTCCTGACCATGTTCTTCTCCCAAGGCTTGTAAATCACTGATTACCGGTTTCCAAAGATCACCCGATGCAACAGCAGGCTGAATATCCGTAGCAGCTTCGGTTGTAGTTGCAGGCACCAGTTCCATCATCGCAGAAGAATCTTTCGTAGCAGCAGGAACGGGTTCTTCTTTTTGCTTATCCGCTACCTTTTGCTCCGGTTGCTCTGTTTTCGTTGCAGCGGCATTTCCGGCTTTTGCTACTCCGGAATACTTGAACGGCACCTGAGTAGGAGGCAGACAACTCTCGTCATCACAAGCTCCATATTCCAGATAACCTTCGATTGCGTAAGCTCCACCCGTGAATTTTACTTTCTGCACAAACTTTGCTGTATTCTCGAAATAGCGTACCTTCATTTCGAACAATTTATCGAAAGTAGCTACTTCTTTGCCTACAGGCTTCAGTTTGCCAACAAGCTCGACACCCGATTTATTATCAACATTGAATGTTGCGGAAATAGGGCCGCCATCTCCCAGATCGGTAGAATAAACATGCCAACCTTTATCCATGGTAGCTGTAAACACCACCTCTGCCTCCGTATCGGAGAGAGCTGTCAGCTCTGTTTTAAACTTTACCGGATCTTTGATCTGCGCTTGCAATGCATATACAACAAAGCTTAAAAGCAGGAAAGAAATTATTTTTCTCATCTTTATTTTTGGGGTTTATAATTCATAGTCTACGCACGCACGGCCCTCCTTCGTTTCAGCCAGAATCTTTCCGGCAGCTACGTGGTCGGGATGTGTTGCGTAGAATTTAACATCTTCTAGTGTATCAAACTCACTGTAAAGCGCAATATTCCATGTTTCACCAGGATTCATATTCAATCCGACCTCCACTTTGCGAATTACAGAAATTTTAGCAGGAAGAGCTTCTATCGCTTCCTTGAATTTAGTCATGACTTCCAGTTTCTCTTCAGCAGGAACTTCGTCTTTTAACTTAAATAATACAATGTGTTTTACCATTACGTTGTTATTTTAATGAATTGTTTCTATATTTGTCTTGTTAATGCGTTTACCACATTAATAGTAATGCAAAAATACTCTATTTGGTTCAAATATACATTTAAAGAGATGTTAATTATAGGAATAGCAGGCGGAACGGGCTCCGGAAAGACCACCGTCGTACGGAAAATTATAGAAAGCCTCCCCGCAGGAGAAGTAGTACTCTTACCACAGGATTCATACTACAAAGACAGTAGTCATGTCCCGGTTGAAGAACGCCAGAATATCAATTTTGACCATCCGGATGCTTTTGAATGGAGTCTGCTTTCCAAGCATGTCATGACGCTGAAAGAAGGAAAGAGCATCGAACAGCCCACCTATTCTTATCTCACATGTACACGCCAGCCCGAAACCATTCATATCGAACCTCGTGAAGTGGTTATCATTGAAGGAATCCTTGCCTTATGTGATAAAAGGCTGCGCAATATGATGGACCTCAAAATATTTGTTGATGCCGATCCCGACGAACGCCTGATACGTGTCATCCAGAGAGATGTCATTGAGCGCGGACGTACTGCCGAAGCTGTAATGGAACGTTATACACGGGTTTTAAAACCTATGCACCTGCAGTTTATCGAACCTTGCAAACGATATGCCGACCTTATTGTACCGGAAGGAGGCAGTAATAGGGTAGCTATTGATATACTGACCATGTACATCAAGAAGCACCTTAAGAATTAAAAATTGAAAATTAAAAATTAAGAAATGAATGTCAAGACACTGAGTATTCCTTTATTTCTTATTCTATTTTGTTGTATGCTCGGATGCCGGAATAAGCATCATAACAAGATGGATGAGACAGCACGTGATCTTCCACAAATAAAAGATAGTGGTGAACTCGTTGTATTGACATTATATAGTTCTACTTCCTATTTCATTTACCGGGGACAAGAAATGGGGTTCCAGTATGAACTTAGTGAACAGTTTGCTAAAAGCCTGGGACTAAAGCTCAGGGTTGAAGTAGCCAACAGTGTCGACGAAATGATCCAAAAATTATTGGCAGGCGAAGGAGACATGATTGCCTATAATCTGCCAATCACCAAAGAGTGGAAAGACAGTCTTCTTTATTGTGGCGAAGATGTAATTACTCACCAGGTAATTGTTCAGCAAGGGAGAGGAAAACAGAAACCATTGAAAGATGTAACCGAACTGGTCGGAAAAGATATATATGTAAAACCGGGGAAATATTATGACCGCCTCGTCAATCTGAACAGTGAATTAGGAGGAGGTATCCGGATTCATGAAGTCACCAATGACAGTATCACTATTGAGGACTTGATTACGCAAGTGGCACAAGGAAAAATTCCGTATACGGTGGCCGACAATGATTTAGCCAGACTTAATAAGACCTATTATCCCAATTTAAATATCGATCTGTCCATCAGTTTCGATCAACGCTCTTCGTGGGCGGTACGGAAAGACAGCCCCGAACTGGCAGCTGCCGCTACCCAATGGCATCAGGAAAACATGACTTCTCCTGCTTACACAGCCAGTATGAAACGCTATTTTGAGAATAGTAAAATGATGCCGCACTCCCCTATCCTCTCCTTAAAAGAAGGAAAGATATCTCATTATGACCATTTATTCAAGAAGTATTCCAAAGACATCGGCTGGGACTGGCGCATGCTTGCATCATTAGCGTATACAGAATCCAATTTTGACACTACCGCTGTATCTTGGGCAGGTGCCAAAGGACTCATGCAGTTAATGCCTGCCACAGCACGTGCAATGGGAGTACCTCCCGGCAAAGAGCAGAATCCGGAGGAAAGTGTGAAAGCGGCTATTAAATATATTACTGCCACCGACCGGAGTTTCAGCATGATTCCCGATAAGCAGGAACGGCTCAATTTTATCCTGGCATCTTACAATGCCGGTTTGGGACATATATATGACGCAATGGCACTAGCCGAAAAATACGGGAAGAACAAATTAGTATGGAAAGATAATGTAGAAAACTTCATCTTGCTTAAAAGCAATCAAGAATACTTCAACGATCCTGTCTGCAAAAACGGATATTTCCGTGGCATCGAGACTTACAATTTCGTTCGAGATATTATGTCGCGCTATGAATCCTACAAAAAGAAAATAAAAGCATAAGTAAAGTATTAGGTGTAATACCTAATACTTTACTTATAGGTCATCAGACTGATTACGACAATAGCCAATACAGATAATGGTAAGGCAAATAATATCGGGTCAATCACAGGGAAAGGATAAGTGGTTATCAACACATCCCGTCCGAATAACGCTTTACAGATACCTAATGCTGCAGATTCTTTCTGATGAAGAAACACAAGAGCAAACAGACTGCCGATTGTTCCCACCCAAAGACTTGCCATGACGCCTTGTTTAGTAGCTTTCTTCCAATATAAAGCACAGAAATAAGCCGGAAGAAAAGCGGCTGCACAAATTCCCATAAAGATAGAAGTTCCGCGGGCTATAATATCATGAGGCAACATATAACAAATAATATAGCTGACTAGGATAGAGAACAATACGCCCAGACGAATCACATTGGTAAGTTTATTCCGTGAACGGGGTTTATAAGTTCCGTAAATATCAGAACCTACCGAAGCACCCATCGTGTGAAACTGCGAACTTAGCGTAGACATACTGGCTGAAAGGATACACAACATAAAGAGTGCGGCAAACCAGTCGGGCATCGCTTTATTAATAAAATACGGAATTATCTTATCAATATCCTGCACAACTTCGGTAGCAACCGCTCCTTCTGTTTTCAGGAAGAAAAGATTACTCAAGGCTCCGGCATGATAGATAGCTCCTACTGTTATAATCAGAAAGAAACAACCGATGAATACACCGCGGTTCAACTGCTTACTACTCTCCACGGTCATAAAGCGAACCACCAGCTGGGGTTGTGCAAGACAACCGATTCCTACCCCTAAAATGAGAGAAGTAACAAGTGAATACCACTGCGGTGACCCCATTACAGGCATTGCTGTCCACCCCTGATGCCCCAATGCTTTAAATTTTTCAGGAACCAATGGAGCAATAGCAGTCAACTCTTTATTAGCTTCGGTAAAGCCCATGCCGAGCACCTGATATAGAGAGAATAACAGGAACAACATACAGCCAAACATAATAACTGCCTGTAACGCATCTGTATACATCACTCCTTTCATTCCTCCTGCTATGACATAAGCAGCAATGACCAATGTAAATATCAACAAAGAGATATTGAAATCAATCTGGAAAATCTGTTCGATGAATACGGCTCCACCCTTCATTACAACCGCTGCATAAAGCGGCATTCCGATGAAAATAACAGCAGCAATAAATACCTGTATATTACGGGAACGGAAATGACGGCCTAACAATTGAGGGAAAGTACTCACATTCAACTTCGCCCCCATACGCCGGGTACGCAAACCAAAAAAGATAAAAGCTATAACCACCCCTACAAACATATTGAGGAAACAGAGCCACTGAATACCCATTCCAAAAGCAGCCGCCACTCCTCCAAAACCTACAATAGCAGATGCGGAAATAAACGTAGCACCATAAGAAAGTGCCATTACGATGGGATTCATCTGACGTCCGCCTACCAAATAGTCACTGGTATTCGTTGTTTTCTTATATCCCAAAAAGCCGAGGTAGGCCAGTGACAGCAGATAAGCTACCACAATTAGTCCAAGAGTAAATGTATTCATCGGGTTTCGTCTTTTTCGTCGTCCTTATTCCAATATTTCAGCCCAAACCAGGCAGCAAAAATCACACATACCACCGAAAGCAGGTAAGGCAGAATTATAAAAGGGTCGTCTATTCCAAACATTTGCGTATCAGATTTTAATCAATTTAGACGCAAATGTAAGGAAATTATTGAAAAGACAAAACTTTTGTTTACTAATACTGATTATAATGTATCTTTTTCTCGTCAAATTTCTGTTTCGGGTTCTCTTTTGTAGCCGGATAGCCAAAAGGAATGACACAAAGCGGAAGAATATTATCGGGCAGGTTAGTATATTTACGCACTACTTGCATACGGTCTTCATAAGGATAGGCCGCTGTCCATACAGCACCCAATCCCAGACTTTCAGCAGCCAACAAAATATTCTGTGCTGCTGCGGAACAATCTAAATACCAATATGACGAGCGTACTGAATCTCCACAGACGATGATGGCGTTACGGGCCTGCGTCAGCATTTTGGCATAAGGAAGTGCTGCTGCCATTGAATCCAGTTTGGCACGATCAGATACTACCACAAATTCCCATGGACGGATATCCCTACCCGTAGGAGCAGCCATTCCGGCACGAAGCATCAAGTCGATTTTCTCTTTCTCTACTCCTTTATTCAGATAAGCACGCACACTTTTGCGCTCGAAAATATTATCCAACACAGCATTTCCGGTTCCGGATGTTCCTTTTTCTTCTTTTGCAGAAGAACAGGAGGTCATAGCAGTGACTGCTACAATCAGACATAAGAAAGAGAAAATCTTTTTCATTGTGACAATGTTTAAAACAGGTTCAACTTATTTTTCTGTGCTTCTTCCAACGAAACAGTTTCACGCTTCATCAGCCCACTCTTTTCACGGAGTGCTTCATATTCTGTTTCCAATTCATTCACCAGCTCGGCTTTTGCCTGCGGGTTGAGCAATTTGGAAGCGACACTTGCATTTTGGGAAGCATCTTTCAGGTGTACTACCGGAGCATGATAAACAGGAGCAATCTTTAATGCCGTATGCATCTTCGATGTAGTGGCTCCACCAATCAAAAGAGGAATATCCAAACCTGCTTTTTCAAGTTCAACAGCCACGTGAGCCATTTCTTCCAAAGATGGAGTAATCAGTCCACTCAACCCGATCATATCTACCTTTTCTTCAATAGCACGCTGAACGATGGTTTCTGCAGGAACCATTACTCCTAAATCTACAATATCATAACCATTGCAGGCCATCACTACAGCTACAATGTTTTTTCCGATGTCGTGCACATCCCCCTTTACAGTTGCCAGTAGCACTTTACCTGCCGAAGCACTTCCTTCCACTTTTTCCGATTCAATGATCGGTTGCAAGATAGCTACGGCTTTCTTCATGGTGCGGGCAGTCTTCACAACCTGGGGAAGAAACATTTTACCGGCACCAAACAGTTCACCAACATGGTTCATTCCATCCATCAACGGCCCTTCAATTACATCGACAGCTTTATCATAAAGAGGCAATGCCTCTGCCAAGTCCTGTTCCAGAAAATCTCCAATTCCTTTCATCAAGGCATACTTCAAACGTTCCTGAACAGTTCCTTCTCTCCAGGCATCTTGCTTGACAGCCGGTTGTCCGGCAGTTTCGCTCATGTTTGCTTTCAGAGATTCCGCTAATTCGATAAGCCGTTCCGCCGCATCCGGACAACGGTTTAAGACAACATCTTCTATCTTTTCCAAGACATCGGTCGGAATATCAGTGTACAATACGGAAGTTCCCGGATTCACAATCCCCATGTCCATTCCTTGCTGGATGGCATGATAAAGGAACACCGCATGCATGGCTTCACGGATATAATTGTTGCCACGGAAAGAGAAAGAAAGGTTGCTGACTCCTCCGCTGATGTGTGCACCGGGGAGATTTTTCTTTATCCAAGCGGTAGCTTCAATAAAATCTACAGCATAGTTATTATGTTCTTCAATCCCCGTAGCTACAGCAAGCACATTGGGGTCAAAAATAATATCATGAGGATTAAAACCGATTTTGTCAACCAAAAGACGGTAAGCCCGTTGGCAAACTTCGATTTTACGGGCGGCTGTATCTGCCTGTCCTTTCTCGTCGAACGCCATAACCACAGCAGCGGCTCCATATTGCCGGATGATTCGGGCATGTTCAAGGAAAACTTCCTCTCCCTCTTTCAAAGAAATAGAATTGACGATTGATTTGCCCTGAAGACACTTCAGTCCGGCTTCAATAACTTCCCATTTGGAAGAATCAATCATGATCGGAACACGGGCTATTTCCGGTTCAGACATGATAAGGTTCAGGAAAGTAGTCATCTCTGTCTTTGCCTCCAACAATCCATCGTCCATATTGACGTCAATCACTAAAGCACCGTCCTCCACTTGTTGACGGGCGATAGAGAGAGCTTCATCGTATTTCTTTTCATTGATGAGACGAAGGAACTTGCGCGAACCGGCTACGTTGCAACGTTCGCCGACATTCACAAAGTTTATTTCCGGCTTCACTTCCAACAGTTCAAGTCCGGAGAGCCACATACAATCCGGCGCAGAGGCAGGAACGTGTGGTTTAGCTCCTTCTACAAGGGCAGGATATTCAGCAATATAAGCATCTGTCGTACCACAACAGCCACCAATAATATTAATTAATCCTTCTTCAATATATTCTCTCACTTCATGAGCCATATCCGCAGGTGTCTGGTCATACTTACCCAGACTATTCGGTAACCCGGCATTCGGATAGGCACTAATATAATAAGGTGCACGGGATGCCAGCTGTTCCAGGAACGGCTTCAACTGACGGGCACCGAATGAGCAATTCAAACCGACTGAAAAGATATTGGCATGTTGCACAGAAGCTAGAAATGCATCCAATGTTTGTCCGGACAATGTTCGTCCACCAATATCAGACACTGTTACAGATAACATGATCGGCACTTCTACGCCTGTCATTTTCATGGCTTGTTCGGCTGCAAAAATTGCAGCTTTGGCATTTAGGGTATCAAAGATTGTTTCAATCAGAATGGCGTCAACCCCACCTTCGAGCATTGCTTCCATTTGTTGCTGATAGGATGCAGCCAGTTCGTCGTAACTCAAAGCACGATAAGCCGGGTTGTTCACGTCCGGGCTCATAGAACAGGTTTTATTGGTAGGTCCTACGGAGCCGGCCACAAAACGTGGTTTATCGGGATTCTTGGCTGTATACTCGTCAGCAAGGTCACGAGCCAGTTTTACGGCTGCAAGATTCATCTCACGCACGTATTCTTCTACGTGGTAATCGGCCATAGAAACTGTGGTTGAACTAAATGTATTGGTCTCGATGATATCCGCACCCGCTTCCAGGTATTTACGATGAATATCCTGAATCACGTCGGGACGTGTCAGACACAACAAGTCATTATTCCCTTTCAGCTGTCCGGGAATATGCGCAAACCGTTCACCACGAAAATCTTCTTCTTTGAGATTATATTGTTGAATCATTGTACCCATTGCCCCATCCAGAATAAGGATGCGCTCGGATACGATCTGAGAAATTGTCTTTTTCATTACCCTATCACATTAATACCTAATTACCACTCTGCCAACATTGCCAGACTTCTCGTAGTCCGGCGTTTTATCTTATAGCGTTTTATTTACCGCTTGAACATTCTTGCCATATCTCTACGGTCGTCTTTCTCCTTAATGGATTCCCGTTTATCATACTCTTTCTTACCTTTCGCCAAAGCTATGACCAGTTTCGCCAAACCTTTCTCATTGATAAACAAACGTACAGGGACAATCGTAAAGCCGGGATTTTTCATCTCCCGCTGAAGTTTTTCCAATTCTTTTTTACTAAGCAACAACTTCCTCTCTCTACGTGCCGTATGATTATTGTACGATCCATAGAAATATTCGGCGATGTGCATATTCTTCACCCACAATTCGCCTTTCGTAAAATAGCAAAACGTATCTACCAGACTGGCTTTTCCCAAACGAATGGATTTTATTTCCGTACCGGTCAACACAATACCTGCTGTGTAGGTATCTATCAGCTCGTAATCAAACGTGGCCCGTTTATTCTTTATATTTACAGAAGGTTGTTTCATCTTCACTCATTAATTAAGTATAGCCGTCAGTCTATTAAATACAATCTGTATCACCGTCGGACATAGTATTAACAATACAGACGACAAAAGGGTGTATTTTAATCGTTGTTTTTCTTCTACTCCCATCAATACAGGAACTCCCTCCCATACCACATAGACGATGTAGAACTGCAGCAACCAGGCAATAATTCTAAAATCAGGTAATAGTCCGGTTACTATCTGAAGCAGGAAAGGCACAACTAATGCATATCCTGCAAACTGTTGTGTCAACGGCATATTGCTATGCATGCCAAACATTCTTGTTCCCATTTCATTAATGGCATAAGCTGCCAGAAAATAGCCACCGAACAGGGCCACAGCTACGGCACAACAGTTGGTCATAGCTATCTGGAAACTTTGCGGACCTCCCCATCCATTCGTCAATAATGAACCGACGAACACGGACAGACCGCATAAACCAATCATAGGATAGACAAAAGTCATATATACTTTTCGCCTATCCTCTTCCATAGAAATTTCCTCCCAGGCCTTGGCCGGAGAGGAAATCAATTTCATTGCTATGTTAAATAGTTCTTTGTAGTTCAATTGTTATTCTTTAAATAGATACTCATATGGGAATTTTGCATCCTTAATACTTCCTTCATCAAACTTATCATTACTTTCGTTTTGATCAATCACAACATAAACCTTAGTTGGAACAGAAGATAATGTACGAAGAATCATTGATAAATTAAATGCTTTATACTCAAAATTACTATCCTTTCTTTCTACAGTCTTACCATCTCCACTTTCACTCTCTATAGCTTGAGCATTATGATGCAAACGCAAAGTCAAAATCCCATCTTTGAAACCTGTTTCAGAATCATAATATAGCTCAAAAGAATGTCTATTCAACTCAGCCTGTGCATCTTCTTCCTTTTCATACTTTTTGTATTTATAAGCAATCGGAAGAATCAATGTATTCTTATCAAAAAAGCCACCTTTTAATACACCATATATCGTAGAAGGTTCTAATGTCATCACTGGAGAATTAGACGTTACATATGGAGTAGTGGTCGCATATGATTCCTTTATATAAGAAGGTTCTGCCAATAAAGTGATAGTTACAGAAGTTGCATTTTCTGCAATTGTAGCTCTATCATATTGATATGCTATCAATGCCATAGTTTCTGACGTTGTTATTGCAGAAGTAGGTACCAGTTTATTACCAGCCATATCTTTAAAATAAACAGGAAAGTCTTGAACAACTCGTACAAAGTCATTCCGCTGAACAATTGTATTATCATCTCCATTCATACATGAAGTAACTGACATACCCATAACCACAGCCATCAAAGCCACCAAGAAAAATTTCATCTGTTTCATAAACATATTTTTTAGATTTTGCAAAGATATAAATTCTAATTCATAATTAATAAATGCAAGGACTTAAAAAATACTGCATCCATTACTTTATTATTTTTGCAAAAAGCTCTAAGTGATCGTCTACATAACTCGCAATCAATGCTGTAACTTGTTCTTCCATTTCCAAATAAGTCTCTTCCAGCTCATCGAAAGCTTCATATTGCTCATACATAGCCATAAATTCATCATCCGTCCGTTCCTTTTCCAAGTCTTTCCGATTGGCATCAAAGATTTTCTTAGCCTTATAAACTAATTTAGAGAATTCTTCTGCCCCCCATAAACGCATCACTTTCGCAAACGGATTATCAAAGATATATCCACCATAGCCGTTCTGAATTAATTGGCAAAATCCACCAACCATTATTTCATCACGAAAAATCTGATATGCCAGCAAAGAATGTTGCTCGCCAGTGAGCAAAGGCATCGTATCAGCAGTCAATTCACCGCCAATCACTTCCTTATATTTATCAGTAAACACTTGGATGAATTCATCCATTCCTTCACCCGCTGCCTTTTGCAATGCAGATTCTACAACTTCGATCATAATCTTTCTTATAAATTATGTGGCAAAGCTACGAATTTTATTCTACATCTGGTGATAATCCTTGCACAATCTTACCTATCTTAACTTCATTATCCATTCTTCACGTCTTTCACAAGACGCATATCAACTCATTTACAGGTGCTTCCGGTGAACTAATCAAATAAAATACGGTATTCACACCATTCACACCTGTAAGCGTCTCCGCGATTCTATATAGTGTATTAAAATAAAAAGGCTAATGATCCCTTTTTAGTCATTAGCCTTTTCCCATCTGTCAGGAAGCAGTTCCCTGTATTTTTCAATTGGTGTGTTCGGTTGCCATTCGGCTGTTCTGTTTATCACATCCGTGAGATACTCAAATAAATTCACTTTACAGGGCAGACGCATTATATTTTTTACTATCCCACTCCTGTTTTCATTCTATTTATATGATTGATTATTAACTTATTAATTCTTTCTTATTTCGACTATTTTCCTTATCTTTATAAGATATTATAAAACATAAACTAACATGAAAATAGGGATAATTGACCTTTGTAAACAAATAGAAGATCCTAGAATGAACCGTAAAAAAGTCCATAAAATGGAAACCATCGTCTATATATCCATTGCTGCTGTAATTTGTGGTGCCCAATCCTGGAATGAGATTGAGG
>CDZC01024311.1_pt1 | contig 15451 bp, 8 predicted proteins | sample 557371 | NCBI WGS metagenome assembly CDZC01 (sample SAMEA3182085, study PRJEB8094) | gut metagenome | biome: human; feature: gut; material: Stool; isolation source: human stools | place: Canada | collected 2013-01-21
GTTTTGATGTGATCGATCTTGGAAAAGACGTATCGCCTGAAAAAATTGTAGAAACGGCATGTGAAAAGCAAGTTCCGCTTGTCGGATTAAGCGCTCTTATGACAACAACGGTAGTCAGTATGGAAGAGACGATAAAGATGCTTCGGGAAAAGAAACCGGACTGTAAAGTGATGGTCGGGGGAGCTGTGCTCAACCAAGAGTATGCAGATATGATCGGTGCGGATTTTTATGGGAAAGATGCGATGCAGTCCGTACATTACGCCGAAAAGATTTTTAAAGATGCGCTGCAAAAAAGTGCCGATAAAAAAGAATAAATACTTGTCAGAGAAAGAATATTCGGTTGTTGACAATGATTTTGTAAACAGATATATTTAAAGAAATAGGAACAGATGTGCTCGTCGTTTCAATTTAGTATATCAGGAGGTAAGTGCAGATGATGAGAGGATTACATACTCCGGTACGGGCAATCCGGAGAAGAGTGTTTAAGGAAGTGGCGCAGCTTGGATTTAAGGCAGATGAGGATACGCTTCTTGCGGATATGGAAGCCATTCCGTATGCGATCGTAAATGAAGATTCAGAGAAATACAGAGAAAGCGTTTACCGCGCACGGGCGATCGTAAGGGAACGGCTGCGTTTGGCGATGGGACTTTCCCTGCGTCCGGAAAATAAGCCGGTTCATTTAACTGCGGGCGTGGAAGCAAGCAATATCTCTGAAAAATATTATGAGCCTCCGCTGATGCAGGTTATTCCGTCCGCATGTGAAAGCTGCGAAGAGAATAAATACGAGGTAAGCAATATCTGTAAAGGCTGTCTTGCGCACCCGTGTCAGGAAGTCTGTCCGAAAGACGCTATTTCCATGGTGAACGGGCGGTCGTATATCGATCAGGAAAAATGTATCAAATGCGGAAAATGCAAATCAGTCTGTCCGTACGATGCGATCGCGAAAAAGGAGCGTCCATGTCAGAAAGCCTGCGGTGTGAATGCGATTAAATCCGACAAAATGGGAAGAGCATATATTGATAATGAAAAATGTGTTTCATGCGGTATGTGTATGGTAAGTTGTCCGTTTGGCGCGATTTCGGATAAGTCTCAGATATTCCAGCTTGCACGGGCGTTATCAGAAGGTGAAAATGTAATTGCGGAGATCGCTCCGGCATTTGTAGGACAGTTCGGTGATAATATTACACCGAGAAATATTAAAGCCGCTCTTCGTGAACTCGGATTTTCGGAAGTGTATGAAGTTGCGCTTGGAGCAGACATCGGCGCGATTGCAGAGGCGCATCACTATGTGGATAAAGTTGTGACGGGTGAACTGCCGTTTCTTTTGACATCCTGTTGTCCTTCATGGTCTGTCATGGCAAAAAAATTTTTCCCGGATCTGATCGACCAGATCTCCCAGGAACTTACTCCTATGGTGGCGACGGCAAGGACAATTAAGCAGAAACACCCTGAAGCAAAAGTAGTCTTTATCGGACCATGTGCCGCGAAGAAACTGGAAGCGTCAAGAAGAAGCGTGCGAAGTGACGTTGATTTTGTTGTTACTTTTGAGGAATTGCAGGCAATGTTTGATGCAAAAGAGATCGATCTGACAGAGTATGAAGCAGAGTCTTCCTTCCATGATGCAACCGGAGCTGGCAGGGGATACGGATGTGCAGGCGGAGTTGCCGAGGCAATAGAAAAATGTATTAACGAATATTATCCTGATGTACAGGTGAATATTGAGCACGCAGAAGGATTGAAGGAATGTAAAAAGATATTAACTCTGGCAAAGGCAGGCAAGATGAACGGTTGTCTGATCGAAGGAATGGGATGTCCGGGAGGATGTATTGCCGGAGCGGGAACGAATATTCCTCTTCCGAAGGCGAAGAAAGATCTTGCGGCTTTCGTGAAAAACTCAAGTAAGTCAATTCCGCCGAAAGAATTAGAAGAGATCGAACTTGATTAAAATAAATACAAATTTGACAGCCGGACTGCAAGAAAAGAAAGCGAAAATGCCGTAAACGGAAAATTGCAGATAAAATATGGGATAAGATAAGTAAGCGGGCGCCTTTTTTTGGCGTCCGCTTTACAAATATAACCCTCTATGATATATTATAAAACAGGCTTTTGGAGCGAAAGAGGAGGAAAATGCAATGAAGGCATATGGAGTAAATGAACTTAGAAAAATGTTTTTAGAGTTCTTTGAGAGTAAAGGACATCTTGCGATGAAGAGTTTTTCATTGGTGCCGCACAATGATAAGAGCCTTCTGCTTATCAATTCGGGTATGGCGCCGTTAAAACCATATTTTACAGGACAGGAGATTCCGCCGAGAAAGCGAGTGACTACCTGCCAGAAATGTATCCGTACGGGAGATATTGAAAATGTCGGAAAGACAGCGCGTCACGGTACATTTTTTGAAATGCTCGGAAATTTTTCGTTTGGAGATTACTTTAAAGAAGAAGCGATTCAGTGGACATGGGAATTTCTGACAGAAGTAGTCGGCCTTGACCCGAATAGACTGTACCCGTCCGTATATGAGGACGATGCGGAAGCATTTGAAATATGGAATAAGAAGATGGGGATTCCGGCAGAACGTATCTTTAAATTCGGAAAAGCAGATAATTTCTGGGAGCATGGTTCCGGTCCGTGCGGACCCTGTTCAGAAGTGTATTATGACAGGGGAGAAAAATACGGCTGTGGAAGTCCTGATTGTACAGTAGGCTGCGAGTGCGACCGTTACATGGAAATTTGGAATAATGTATTTACACAGTTTGACAATGACGGAAACGGCAATTACAGTGAGCTGGAGCAGAAGAATATTGATACGGGAATGGGATTGGAACGTCTGGCGTCTGTTGTGCAGGATGTAGATTCTATTTTTGATGTTGATACGATTAAAGCGCTTCGTGATCACGTATGCCGCCTTGCGGAAAAAGAATACGGGGAAGAGTACAACAATGATGTCTCGATCCGCGTCATTACAGATCATGTCCGTTCTGTGACTTTTATGATCTCAGATGGAATTATGCCGTCTAATGAAGGCCGCGGTTATGTTCTTCGCCGTCTGCTTAGAAGAGCCTGCCGTCATGGAAGACTTCTCGGCATTCACAAAGGATTCCTGCCGGAGCTTGCAGAAACTGTCATTGCGGGATCAAAAGACGGGTATCCGGAGCTGGAGGAGAAGAAAGAATTTATTTTGAACGTGATTTCCAAAGAGGAAGAGCAGTTCAATAAAACAATAGATCAGGGACTTGGAATTTTGGCAGAGATGATCTCTGATATGGAGAAAAAAGAAGAAAAGATATTAAACGGCGAAGATGCTTTCCGCCTGTATGACACATATGGATTCCCTCTCGATCTGACAAAAGAAATTTTGGAAGAAAAAGGACTCTGTGTGGATGAAGATGGATTTAAAGCCTCCATGGAAGTTCAGAGAAAAAAAGCCCGTGACGCCCGTGAAGTGACGAATTATATGGGAGCTGATGTAACAGTATATGAGTCTATCGATCCGAATGTGACAAGTGAATTTGTCGGATATGAACATCTTACATGGGAATCAGACGTGACTGTTCTTACAACGGAAACGGAGATTGCGGACGCATTATCTGAAGGAGAGCACGGTACGGTCTTTGTTCAGGAGACCCCGTTTTATGCGACAAGCGGAGGTCAGGAGGCGGATACAGGATATATCCGTACTGCAGAAGGTGAATTTAAAGTAGAAGATACAGTGAAATTGCTCGGCGGAAAAGTCGGTCATGTCGGAGTTATGACAAAGGGAATGATCAGATCCGGAGATAAAGTAGTGCTGGAAGTGGATGCGAAAAAGCGTGCTCTTTCAGCAAGGAATCATAGCGCAACTCATCTTCTTCAAAAAGCACTTCGTACAGTGTTGGGAAGTCATGTAGAACAGGCAGGATCAAGCGTAAATGAAGACAGACTTCGCTTTGATTTTACACATTTTTCGGCGATGACAGAAGATGAGATCACACAGGTTGAGAAACTTGTCAATGAAAGTATTGCAAAAGCATACGATGTAGATATTAAAAATATGCCGATCGAAGAGGCAAAAAAGACAGGAGCGCAGGCTCTGTTCGGAGAAAAATACGGTGATATAGTCCGTGTCGTGAATATGGGAGATTATTCTATTGAATTTTGCGGCGGAACTCATGTGAATAACACATCGGAGATTATGGCTCTGAAAATTGTTTCAGAGACAGGTGTGGCGGCAGGAGTTCGCAGAATTGAGGCTTTGACTTCAGAAGGGCTGATGAAATATTATGCGCAGACAGAAGAAAAATTGAAAAATGCGGCAGCGCTTTTAAAAGCAACGCCTGACAATTTATCAGATAAGATTCATCATATGATTGCTGAAAACAAAACATTACACAGCGAAGTGGAAAGTCTGAAAAGTAAGATCGCTCAAAGTGCGGCAGGAGACGTACTGGATCAGGTGAAAGAAGTAAAAGGAATAAAACTTTTGGCAGCGCAGATCGAGGGCGTTGACATGAACGGACTTAGAGAACTTGGCGATCAGTTGAAAGAAAAATTAGGAGACGGAGTTGTCGTCCTTGCATCAGGAAGCGATGGTAAAGTCAGTCTGATGGCTACTGCGACAGACGGAGCGATGAAAAAAGGCGCTCACGCCGGAAATCTTGTGAAAGCGATCGCAGGATGTGTCGGAGGCGGCGGCGGTGGTCGTCCGAATATGGCGCAGGCGGGAGGAAAGAATCCGTCAGGAATCCAGGATGCATTGAAAAAAGCGGAAGAAGTTCTTGCAGAACAGATCAAAGAATAGTTTTATTTTGTAAAAATATAGAAAAATGCATTTTTTATAAGCTTTTATGAAGTTTTTGCTCGGAAATAGTTGACGGGAGAAAAAAATATGTTATAATCTTTATTAGTGCAATAAAAATACCCGAACAGTCGTATTATGCACAATACAAGGCTGGAGGGGAGGTTAGGTGTGAGACTATGTCAAATGTAATCGTTAAAGAAAACGAGACGTTAGATAGCGCTTTACGCAGATTCAAAAGAAACTGTGCTAAAGCTGGTATTCAGCAGGAGATCCGCAAAAGGGAGCACTATGAAAAACCAAGCGTAAGACGTAAGAAAAAATCTGAAGCTGCTAGAAAACGTAAATATAATTAATAAGTGCACTTAAACAGGATGCCGACGGCATCCTGTTTTTCGTTATGGAAGAAAGAATCTGATTAAATTATATAGCGCCCAAAATGAATAAAACAAGATGTTTTTCTTTCAAAATAGGATATATTATATGTAATAAAGGCAAAAAATTGAAATTTTACGTTGACAATCTTTCATTTTCCTTTTAAAATGTACGAGTAGAAAAAATTCTATGTCGGATATGATCCGTAAATTCATTCAGGAGGTAATTTGAGATGTCATACGTTGATGAGGTAATTGATTTAGTTGTGAAGAAAAACCCGGCAGAACCGGAATTCCATCAGGCAGTAAAAGAGGTTCTTGAATCTCTTCGTGTTGTAATTGAAGCAAATGAGGAAAAGTTCCGTAAAGAAGCTCTTCTTGAAAGACTCGTCGAACCTGAAAGACAGATTAAGTTCCGTGTTCCGTGGGTAGATGACAACGGACAGGTTCAGGTTAATACAGGATACCGCGTACAGTTCAACAGTGCAATAGGACCGTATAAAGGCGGACTTCGCCTTCATCCTTCAGTAAATCTTGGTATCATTAAGTTCCTCGGATTTGAACAGATATTTAAAAATTCCCTTACAGGACTTCCGATCGGAGGCGGTAAAGGCGGATGTGATTTTGATCCAAAGGGCAAATCCGACAGAGAAGTTATGGCATTTTGTCAGAGTTTTATGACAGAACTCTGTAAATATATCGGCGCAGATACAGACGTTCCGGCAGGAGATATCGGAACAGGCGCAAGAGAGATCGGATATATGTTCGGTCAATATAAGAGAATCCGCGGCGTTTACGAAGGCGTTCTTACAGGAAAAGGCTTAAGTTACGGCGGTTCTCTTGCAAGAAAAGAAGCGACAGGATATGGTCTGTTATACCTGACACAGGAGATGCTTAAGATCAACGGAAAAGAACTGGCAGGAAAGACAGTTGCAGTTTCAGGTTCAGGTAATGTTGCAATTTATGCGACGGAAAAAGCACAGGAACTTGGAGCAAAAGTAGTGACAGTAAGTGATTCTACAGGATGGGTATATGATCCGGAAGGAATTGATCTTGCAGCATTGAAAGAAATTAAAGAAGTAAATCGTGCAAGACTGACAGAGTATAAAAAATATCGTCCGAATTCCGAATATCACGAAGGAAAAGGAGTATGGTCTGTGAAAGTTGATATCGCTCTTCCATGCGCAACACAGAATGAACTTCATCTTGAAGATGCAGAAATGCTTGTTGCAAACGGATGTATGGCAGTTGCAGAAGGCGCTAATATGCCGACTACGATGGAAGCAACAGAATACCTTCAGGAGAACGGAGTCCTCTTCGCACCGGGAAAAGCAGCAAATGCAGGCGGTGTCGCAACATCTGCTCTGGAAATGTCCCAGAACAGCGAGCGCTTAAGCTGGACATTTGAAGAAGTAGATGCGAAACTGCAGTCGATCATGGTAAATATCTGCCATAACATGGCTGATGCAGCTGAAAAATACGGATTTAAAGGTAACTATGTAGTAGGAGCCAACATTGCCGGATTTGAGAAAGTTGCAGATGCAATGACAGCGCAGGGAGTATGTTAATATAGGAAATAAGATATTTTCATTTTTTATTCGTTTAGAACATGCTGCCAGGAAAGTAAAAGCTTTGATCGATAGTTTGTGAAAAAACTGTTAATTTAAGAAAAGGCGTTGACACATACTTTTATTTCAGATATATTACTGTTTAGTAAAAGGGAGTAACTGGCGCTTGTTAAAAGCGTTTGCGATGTCGTCAGTACGATGCATATGCATCCGTATCGTGATTAAACAGTGAGACTTTTATTGCATTACATAATTAGTGTGCAATAGGAGTCTCTTTTTTATTGTATGAGAAATATTACTTCTTATAGGATGAAAAAGCTCCGTGCATAATGCACACTCATATAATCTTAAGGAGGAAAACAGATGAAAACATTTTATCAAATGTCCGGAGAGGATACGATGAAGCAGTTAAACGGCTCTGCCGAACCGCTTACTGAATCGCAGGTGAAAGAGCATCAGGAAAAATACGGTCGGAATGAGCTTGTGGAGGGCAAGAAAAAGACGGTGCTTCAGATCTTTCTTGAACAGTACAAGGACTTTCTTGTTATCATCCTGATCATTGCGGCTATTGCATCGGGATTTATGGGAGATGTGGAAAGTACGGCGGTTATTTTAATCGTAATCACAATGAATGCAATACTGGGAACAGTTCAGACTGTGAAAGCAGAACAATCTCTTGCCAGCCTGAAAAAACTTTCCGGTCCGGAAGCAAAAGTGCTGAGAAACGGAACAGTTATCCCGATTCCGTCTTCGGAAGTAACAGTCGGTGATATTGTAATGTTGGATGCAGGAGATTACATTCCTGCCGACGGACGTCTTTTGGAAAGCGCCAGCCTGAAAGTTGATGAGAGCGCTTTGACAGGAGAAAGTCTTGGAGTAGAAAAGTCTGTAGATATTATAAATGAAGAAGAGGTTCCGCTTGGCGATAGATTGAATATGGTTTATTCAGGAAGCTTTGTCACATATGGAAGGGGATCTTTTGTTGTAACCGGAATCGGGATGGAGACAGAAGTCGGAAAAATCGCAAGTCTGTTAAAGACAACTTCCGAGAAAAAGACGCCGCTTCAGATCAATCTGGATCAGTTTGGTCAAAAGTTGTCGATCTTGATCCTTGTATTCTGTGGTATTTTATTCGGAATCAATATTTTGCGAGGCGATAAGATCGGTGATGCCTTTCTTTTTGCAGTAGCCCTTGCAGTGGCGGCAATTCCGGAAGCGCTTAGTTCTATTGTTACAATCGTACTTTCTTTTGGTACGCAGAAGATGGCGAAAGAACATGCGATCATGCGTAAACTTCAGGCAGTGGAAGGACTCGGAAGCGTATCGATCATTTGTTCTGATAAAACAGGAACGCTGACACAGAACAAAATGACAGTAGAAGATTATTATGTTGATGAGCTTTGCATTAAAGCAGAAGATATAGATTTGAATGACCCTTCCCAGAGCAGGCTGTTGATCGGAAGTATGTTATGCAACGATTCTAAAAATACAGACGGCGTAGAAATCGGAGATCCGACAGAAACAGCTTTGATCAATCTTGGAAGTAAGCTTGGACTTGATCCGGAAGAAATAAGAACGAAATATCCTCGTGAGAGTGAAAATCCTTTTGACAGCGATCGTAAGTTAATGTCAACAAAGCATACGATTGAAAATGTTCCTACGATGATCGTAAAAGGTGCGGTCGATGTGTTGCTGACTCGTATGGATCAGATACAGATCGGTTCTGAAGTGCGTCCGATGACGGAGCAGGACAGAAAAAATATCGAAGAACAAAATCAGGCATTTTCAAGACAGGGACTCCGTGTTCTTGCTTTTGCATATAAAACAGTGTCAGACGAGTTGGAATTGACTTTGGAAGACGAATATAATCTTACGTTTATCGGCTTGATCGCAATGATGGATCCTCCGCGTGAAGAATCCAAAGCTGCTGTAGCGGAATGTAAGAAGGCGGGTATTCGTCCGATTATGATCACGGGAGATCATAAAGTGACGGCTGCGGCGATTGCGAAAAGAATCGGTATTTTGGAAGATGAGTCTGAAGCATGTGAAGGTGCGGAGATTGATAAACTTTCCGATGAAGAATTGAAAGATTTTGTAGAGGGAATTTCCGTATATGCCCGTGTTTCTCCGGAACATAAAATCCGTATTGTACGTGCATGGCAGGAAAAGGGAAATATTGTATCTATGACAGGTGACGGAGTAAACGATGCGCCGGCGCTGAAACAGGCGGATATTGGTGTTGCAATGGGAATCACCGGAAGTGAAGTATCGAAAGATGCAGCGGCGATGGTATTGACAGATGATAACTTTGCAACGATCGTAAAAGCGGTAGAAAACGGAAGAAATATTTACCGGAACATTAAAAACTCCATCCAGTTTTTGCTTTCGGGAAACTTTGGCGCGATTCTCGCTGTGCTCTACGCTTCTATCGCAGGTCTTCCGGTTCCGTTCGCACCTGTGCATTTGTTGTTTATTAACTTGTTGACAGACAGCCTTCCGGCAATAGCACTCGGACTTGAACCTCACTCTAAAGAAGTGATGGAAGAAAAACCAAGACCGATGAACGAGTCGATCCTTACAAAAGATTTTATGCTGAAAATCGGAACAGAAGGACTGTCAATCGGAATCACAACAATGATCGCATTTTTGATCGGATATAAAGGCGGTAATGCATTGCTTGGAAGTACAATGGCATTTGCGACACTGTGCTCTGCAAGATTGTTCCATGGATTTAACTGCAAATCAGACAGACCTGTTGTATTTACAAGCAAGCTTTTAAATAATATTTATTTGATAGGTGCATTTGTTGTAGGTCTGGCATTAGTGACAATGGTTGTTATGATTCCGGGACTTCACAGTATTTTTAAAGTACAGACGTTGAATTTGACGCAGCTTTTGATCGTATACGGCCTTGCGGCAGTGAATATTCCGATCATCCAGATTTTGAAAGCAATCCGTCTGGCGCTGAAGAAAAAAGAAAAATAAAGCTCTCTTTAAAAGATTGGTTTAACAGAAGAGAAGCAGAGGGATACAGAAAGGAGGACTTTTATGAAACAAGTACAAAAACCAAGAAAGCCATTGATCGTATATTATCTGATAGCGATTGCGGTGCTGATCCTTTTTAACTCCTTTGTATTCCCTGCCATTGTAGGGGGAAATGTTGAGGAAGTTGATTACGGCACGTTCCTTACGATGGTAGAAAACAAAGAAGTATCGAAAGTACAGCTCGAAGGCGAAAGCATTTATTTTACAGATAAAAGTGAAGATTCCAGACAGTATGAAACTACGAGGTTTGATGACCCGGATCTTGTAAACCGTTTGGAAAAAGCAGGATGTAAGTTCGGAAGAGTTGCGGATCGACAGATGAGTCCGTTTTTAAGTATGCTCTTATCAATCGTGATTCCGATGATCATTTTCATTCTCCTCGGACAGTTTTTGTCACGTCAACTCATGAAAAAGATGGGCGGAGCGGCAGGCGGAAACCAGTTTATGCAGTTTGGAAAGAGCAATGCAAAAGTATATGTGCAGTCTACGACGGGTATTACGTTTAACGATGTGGCAGGGGAAGATGAAGCAAAAGAACTTTTGACAGAGATTGTTGATTTCCTTCATAATCCTCAGAAATATCAGGAAATCGGCGCCGTATGTCCGAAAGGCGCCCTCCTTGTGGGGCCTCCGGGAACAGGAAAGACGCTTCTTGCAAAAGCCGTTGCAGGGGAAGCGGGAGTTCCGTTTTTCTCTATTTCGGGTTCGGAATTTGTAGAAATGTTTGTCGGCATGGGAGCTTCAAAAGTGCGTGATCTGTTTAAACAGGCAAATGAGAAAGCCCCTTGTATTGTATTTATCGATGAGATCGATACGATCGGCAAGAAACGTGACAGCCACGGAATGGCAGGAAATGATGAACGGGAGCAAACATTGAATCAGCTCCTTACAGAAATGGACGGTTTTGATGCGTCGAAAGGTGTTGTAATACTTGCGGCAACAAACCGACCGGACACATTGGATCCGGCGCTTTTGCGCCCGGGACGTTTTGACCGGAGAATCCCTGTAGAACTTCCCGATCTTAAAGGGCGTGAAGAAATACTGAAAGTGCATGCACGAAAAATAAAACTCGGGGATAATGTGGATTTTAATGCGATTGCAAGAGCAGCTTCGGGAGCATCAGGAGCGGAGTTGGCAAATATGGTGAATGAGGCGGCTCTTCGGGCTGTCCGTGAAAACAGAAAATTTGTTGTGCAGTCGGATCTAGAGGAAAGTATTGAAGTTGTGATCGCGGGATACCAAAAGAAAAACCGTGTTCTTTCGACGAAAGAGAAACTGATCGTCGCATATCATGAGATCGGTCATGCTTTGGTGGCGGCATTACAGACACATTCGGCTCCGGTGACAAAAATTACGATCATTCCCAGAACTTCGGGTGCGCTCGGATATACGATGCAGGTAGAAGAAGAGGAACGTAATCTGATGACTGAAGAAGAACTTAAAAATAAAATTGCGACATTGACAGGAGGAAGATGCGCGGAGGAGCTTGTATTCGGCTCAGTGACAACAGGAGCGTCAAATGATATTGAACAGGCGACGAAGCTTTCCAGGGCAATGATCACCAGATATGGTATGAGCAGCCGATTTGGAATGGTTGCTCTTGAGACGCAGTCAAATCCGTACCTCGGAGGCGACAGCAGTTTAAGTTGTTCTCCTGAGACAGCGGCAACTATTGACGATATGGTTGTAGATATGGTAAAACAGTCTTATGAGAAGGCGCGAAAGCTGTTGAAAGATAATCAGGGGAAATTGCATGAACTTGCCAAATATTTGTATGAGAAAGAAACAATCACAGGGGACGAATTTATGCGGATCTTGTCACAGAAAGAACTTTCTTCAGATGGAGAGACTGCATTAGGCGCAGAGTTTGCGGCAGATGGCAGACAGATTTTAGAGGAAGAAAAAGCATCAGACAAAGAAGTGCATATTTCTGAGGAATAAAGATTATCTGTTAAAATTAAAAAATTGCAGGCGATAGCGTCGCTGTACAGAAAGAACCGTTTACGGTCTGTACATCGACGCTACCCTTGTACAACGGTATGAATAGAAAATAAAAAAGAACAGCAATAAGAAGTTAGACACAAAAGAAGAGACAGAGGTGAAAAGCTGTATGGCAAGAAGAAAAAAATTGCAGGTAGAAGAAAAAAAGGAACGACGGCTCCCGACAACAAGATATAATCCCGAATATAAAAAGGGACTGACAAGTCAGCAAGTTCAGGAACACCGGCTGCACGGTTGGACGAACAAGGCGGTTGAACCTCCGTCAAAGACGACGAAAGAGATTGTTCATGAAAATGTATTTACTTATTTCAACTTAATCTTTGTCGTGCTTGCAGTATTGCTCTGTCTTGTGGGATCTTTCAGAGATTTGACATTTCTTCCGGTTATTATTGCAAATACATTGATTGGAATTATTCAGGAGATTAGAGCAAAACAAGTACTGGATAAGCTGACTATGTTGAATGCGCCCCGCGCCTCTGTTGTCCGAGACGGAAAAAGAACGGTGATCAATGCCGAAGATCTTGTCGTAGATGATATCGTAATTTTTAAAGCCGGCGATCAGGTGTGTGCCGATGCGGAAGTATCTGCCGGAGAAGTTCAGGTGAATGAATCGCTTTTGACAGGTGAAGCCGATGAGATTACAAAACGTAAAGGCGATAAACTGATGTCAGGCAGCTTTATTGTTTCCGGACAATGTCACGCGCGGCTTGATAAAGTAGGAGAGGATTCATATATATCGAAATTGACATTGCAGGCAAAAGCGATGCAGTCAAAAGAACAGTCGGAAATGATTCGTTCGCTTGATAAGCTTGTTAAATGTGTAGGAGTAGCTATTATCCCGATCGGAATCGTTCTTTTTTCACAGGCATTTTTCATTCAACATGATGGATTTAGAGAAAGCGTGACATCTATGATCGCGGCGGTGATCGGAATGATTCCGGAAGGATTGTATCTTCTTGCAAGTGTGGCGCTTGCGGTGAGTTCAATTCGTCTTGCACAGAAAAAAGTGCTTTTGCATGATATGAAATGTATTGAAACGCTTGCCCGTGTAGACGTGCTTTGTGTGGATAAGACAGGAACGATTACGGAAAATACAATGAAAGTCCAAAAGCTGATCAAGACGGATGAGTACGATGAAAAAGAAAAGGGCGGGTTATCTTTGCTTGTCGGAGATTTTGCGGCAGCTATGACAAATGATAATATTACGATGGCTGCCCTAAAAGAATATTTTACAAAAGCATCAGGAAAGAAGGTTTTGTCAAAAACAGGATTTTCTTCCGCAACAAAATACAGCAGCGTTACATTTGAAGACGGAGCTTATGTGCTCGGAGCGCCGGAATTTGTTTTAAAAGAAAAGTATGACGATTATGCGGAAGAGATCACAGAATATGCATCTACAGGATCCAGAGTTCTTGCTTTTGGAATTTATGACGGAGAGGTTGACGGAAAACCTCTGACACATGGCATTCTTCCGTTTGGCTTTGTTTTACTTGCCAATCCTATACGAGAAGCTGCAAAAGAGACGTTTGAGTATTTCGCAGAACAAGGCGTAGAAGTAAAGGTTATCTCAGGGGATAATCCGGTTACTGTTTCCAATGTTGCAAAGCAGGCCGGAATTAAAAATGCAGACAGATATGTAGATGCGTCAGAGTTTGAAGATGAACAGTCCATGAGGAAAGCGCTTCTGAATAATACGGTTTTCGGTCGGGTTACGCCGAGTCAGAAACGGAAGTTTGTCCGTATTTTAAAAGAGGCAGGACATACGGTAGCAATGACGGGAGACGGGGTTAATGATGTGCTTGCCTTGAAAGATGCCGACTGCAGTATTGCCATGGCATCGGGAAGCGACGCTGCGGCACAGGCATCTCAGCTTGTTTTGCTGGAGTCAGATTTTTCATGTATGCCGGAAGTTGTGTTGGAAGGAAGGCGGGTTGTAAATAATATTCAGAGATCGGCAAGTTTATTTCTTGTGAAGAATATTTTCTCATTTTTGCTAAGCGTTGCGTCTGTCGTGTTTATGTTTACTTATCCGTTGGAGCCGTCTCAAGTATCATTGATCAGTATGTTTACAATCGGTGTTCCTGCATTCTTCCTTGCTCTGGAACCGAATAAAAATATGATCAAAGGACATTTCCTTACAAATGTGCTATTAAAAGCGCTTCCTGCTGCGTTGACAGATGCTCTTGCAGTTGCGGCTCTTGTCATATTTGGAAGAACATTTGACGTAAGCTCTACGGATATATCAACGGCGGCAACGATGCTTTTGGCGATCGTAGGATTTATGATCTTATATAAGATCAGCGCGCCGATGAATAAAATACGGTTTAGTATTGTAAGCGGATGTATTGCAGGATTATTGTTCTGCAGCATCTTCCTAAAAGATCTGTTCGCTATTACAAGTATGACAAAAGAATGTATTATGCTCTTTGTAGTATTTGCGATTGCTACAGAACCGGTGCTTCGTTATTTGACAACACTTGTCGAAAAAGTGAAATATTACTATCTGAAGCTGCGAGGCAAAAATCTGTCTTCAGATGATACATAATATTTTCAAGAATAAGAAAGATACGGAAAATGAATGGATATTAGGAGCAAAGCAGCTTAAAAATGAATGATGCCGATTAAGGAGGAATAGAAATATACAACCGGAAAATAGAATAGAGATAGAGTAAGAGATATAGTAAAAAATATAGTAAAAAGTATAAGCAGAAAAACAAAGAGAGATGAAATGAAAAGGAGAAGGGGAAATGGCAGAAAAATTGAAAGTATTGATTTTGAACGGAAGTCCTAGAACAGAGGGCAACACGACGATCGCGATCCACGAGATGGAACATGTTTTTGAAGAAAACGGCGTGGAATATGAGACGATCCAAGTTGGGAAAATGGATATCAGAGGATGTGCGGCATGCGGAACATGTTATAAAAACGGAAAGTGTATGTTTGATGATATCGTGAATGAGCTTGCACCGAAATTCGAGGCTGCAGACGGTATGGTTATTGCAAGTCCTGTCTTTTATGCATCTGCAAATGCGACGCTGATCGCCTGTCTTGACCGGTTATTTTACAGTACTAAATTCGATAAGACGATGAAAGTCGGAGCAAGTGTCGTATGTGCAAGAAGAGGCGGATGTTCTGCAACATTTGATGAGTTAAATAAATATTTTACAATTTCAGATATGCCGATCGCATCGGGACAATACTGGAACTGTATTCATGGAAGAAAGGTCGGAGAGGCGGCGCTTGATGAAGAAGGGAAACAGACAATGCGCGGTGTTGCGAGAAATATGGTCTTTCTAATGAAGAGTATCGCGCTTGGAAAGGAAGCGTTCGGTCTTCCTGAAAAAGAGAAAAAGGTTTATACGAGTTTTATTAATCCGTGAGTTTTCAAGACTTGGATCAATACAAAAAGTGTTGCGAATCTTTAATTCAGAGAAACAGGTTACAGAGAAACTGCTGTCAAAATGACGGCAGTTTCTTTTTGTATCAAGAAAACCACGCGATAGTCGCGTGGTTCCGTGAAAGCTTTAGCGGTGTATTCAGAAATAAAAACTCCTAATGTGTATAATAAAAACGTGACCTGCCAGTTACGTAAATAAAAACACATTAGGAGGACCGTATAATGTCAGAACAAAATACAGACGTAAAAAGCTTAGCACATACAAAATGGAATTGCAAATATCATGTAGTGTTT
>CDZC01009268.1_pt1 | contig 15052 bp, 12 predicted proteins | sample 557371 | NCBI WGS metagenome assembly CDZC01 (sample SAMEA3182085, study PRJEB8094) | gut metagenome | biome: human; feature: gut; material: Stool; isolation source: human stools | place: Canada | collected 2013-01-21
ACCTATGCCTATACCCGCTGGGAGAATATGATGAGGTATCTGCAGGATGGACGTATCCATATTGATAACAATCTGGCGGAAAATGCCATCCGACCAATCACATTGGGTAGAAAGAACTACTTGTTCTGTGGAGACCATCAGGCAGCCGTCAGCATGAGTGTCGTCTGTTCGTTACTGGCTACGTGCAAAGCGCATAAAGTAAATCCGCGCACTTATCTGAATGACGTTATAGCAAGAATGCCATATATGCAGAAGGCAAATTATGAGGAACTGTTACAAATGTTGCCACACAAATGGAAGGAAAAGAATAAAGAATGATGGAGATACAACGATAGATGGCTGCTTACCAGGAAAGGAGATACAGCCATTTTTTTATAGTGTACTTTATCGGATGCTTACGATACAACGATAGATGGCTGCTTACCAGGAAAGGAGATACAGCCATTTTTTTATAGTGTACTTTATCGGATGCTTACGATACAACGATAGATGGCTGCTTACCAGGAAAGGAGATACAGCCATTTTTTTATAGTGTACTTTATCGGATGCTTACGAAGCTATTAGAGAAAAGGATTATTAGTAACTAAATTCAAAAAAAGTATGAGATAGAAGTAGAAAAATGAAAAATAATCGCTATCTTAGCAGTCGAAAAAGAAACAGACTCTTCCTAGTTATAGCCGATTAGGAAGAGTTTTTTTATAACCAAAAGTATAACGACAGGGCTAGTGTAGAGTCGTATATAACTGCCTAAAATTTTTAAGCAGTTCGTGATTTTCAAGATCCATACCTCTAGCATTTAGAATCTCAAATACCGTATATGCATCCTCTCCTGTTGTCTTAATGTTGACATAGTTTGAACTTATTAACGCATTACGGAAAGAAGCAACTTCATCAGTATTTCGCGTGGATAAAATATTATAATAATATTTTATGCATTTTTCAATTATAGAATCCTGTTTCTTGTTTGTGATACAATACGTAATCAATAATTGCATCGAATTGTATGGTGTTGTCCGGTCCGGTCAGCAACATGCGCGACAAGATTCATTATAGAACTATGCACATCTGTTTGTAAAGTACTTGATGTTTGATTGTTTATATTTGTAGTTTGAATATATGGCAACAAACCTTGAAATAATGCATCTTCACCCCGCTCTTTAAATATTTGTGCTATCACAATAAGAATCAGAATAATGGTTGTAATACGTTGCTGCCCATCCACGATTTCAAAATATTCTACATCTTCGTTATTCTGATTGGGTTGTGTATTCAAGACAATACTTCCAAGAAAATGATATTTTCCTGTTCCTTGTAAAAAATCCAAATCTTCCAATAGGTTCTTCCAATTATCTACTTCCCATACGTATTTTCGTTGGTTTCTTGGAATACAATATACCTTCTTGCCTAATAAAAAGCTAATCTGCTGTTGATGTGCTTCAAATGCCATATTGTAATTCAATTTTTTAAGTAAAATATTTTAATATTTATTTATGTGTATTAATTGCTGCAAATAACATAGCAATCTATATTTGCCATTTCATGTAGTACCTGAACAGTATTGCCTAACAATATTTTCATTTCATGGGTACATTGTGATTTACTCATGCCTGGTTGAACTATAACAACGTGAAAGCGCAATTCTTTTTTATTAGATGCTTCCTCACGTAACTTTATAAAATCTTTAATAGTTCCTTTGAGTAAACTGCTGCTTCTCCCTTGTTGCTCTTTCTTTTCGTTTCTTCTCAATATATGGTCAAAAAACTTATGTCCACCCACATATTTCCAACGAACAGATTTTTGAGCCTGACCACATACTTGATATAGATTCTCAATACTATTTGAGACCTTTCCTCCTTTGGCAAATTTCAAATGAAAAAGAGTGATATCAATAAATCTGTCAGAGTTGTTGATTCCTACCAAATCAGCAATTTCACCACTTCCGTCATCATCTATAAGGTACTCAAATTTAGATAGAATTTTTTGTGACACATAATACTGAATAGAGTCAGTTGCATAAGGTTTTGAATGCTGAGATTCTTTTGATAGGTCAACATTTTCCCAAGCCAATGTATACATTAAGTTTTCAGGAATTTCATCTGCTTTATGTTTTGGTTTACAATAATTTACCCCATATGAAATACTGTCGTCTGCATAGAAAATAGTCATAGGAGTATCTTCAAGAAAATTCTCCAGCGTTACTTCTGTATTACCTTTAAGAAACTTGATATTGCGTCCACTTATTTTTGTGTATATTGCCTTTTGATTATCAATAGTCATTCTATATTTGCAATAATAATCTTCGTACTTAAAACAAAACACAATGTCCTTGCCAATATGAGTTTCTTCTTCTATTGTTAACTCTATTTCATCAAAACCAATTATGAAATCATCGAATTGAATCATTTGGGTATAATGCTCATATACTTCAGGATTCCAATCCATGCTAATTGGGGTAATTTTCGGGAATGCAGACATTTTTTCAAAGATAAGTGTATTCTTTAAAACAATGTTAGGGTCAATGCTCTCGTCCGAAATTATTTTACCAACTTCTTTGCACCATTTTTGGAATTGCTGCAAATCCCCCCTCTCTCTAGACCATACTTTCCCCTTGCTTGAACAACCTATGCTTGTAAGGCTGCCATTTTTATAACCTACGCCAAATAGATTGTTCTTCTGCAACCTACCTTGCGTTAATTGATCTATGCCATCTTGCACACTACTTCCATAGTAAGATTGAAATGAAATATCTTTTCCTTTGGGAAGTCTTGCACCAACATTGAACAAACGAAGTCTTAGTACATTTGCAAAGACTCTGAACATCTTATCGTCCTGATATTTCATCGGATTAGAGAATAGATGTTTCAAATAGTTCTCCCCATTCATTTTTATTGAAGAGTTTAGGTATATTCTTTTGTGTTGAGCATCAAAATAGATTATTATTATATCCCAATTAAGATTTTGTACAGTATGTGTATCCCCCCATAGTACATTTGTCTTTTTCCCTAGAACAATAACTAATGTATCTCTTGATTGAGCATGTAATATGTAATCGTATTGATTTGAATTACTTAGAGCTGTTTTCCAATTCCCGAATGATGTGGTTGTAGATTTTGTAGTGAATATTTCAGCACTTAAAGCTGGACGGATATCTTCCAATGAAATTTCATTTTTCAAATCTCCATGAAACTCATTCAAGAATAAAGATAGTGATTGTTTTTGTGTAGCGGCTTCGTCATTAAGGCGAGGCAAAATGTAATTCCAATCTGCATCCATTTGATATAATGCATTAATTTCTTCTTGCATTGGTGGATATGCTATATTTGTTATAAAACTTGCCGTTCCCAATTTTAAATCATTGGTTCTGGTGAAACGACCAATAAACTGCAATGTGACAGCTAAGCTTTGTTTTTCATCATGAATTGCAGCAATCTTTAGTTGAGGTAAATCATAGCCTTCTCCTAACATGTTAACACATATAATAATGCGATGTTTCTTTTCCTTAATAGCCTTTAATACGGCTAAGCCACCACGCATTCCACTATATACAACTACAGGAGAAAACTCTTGATATTGTTGATAAACCTTATATACCTCTTCTGCCCGTTTTTTACTTTTGCACCGAGCCATAATTATATGATCCAATTCTAGCGCTAAATCGGATTTTAAAATAGAAACGGCTTTTTCTGCGATAGCTATATCTGCTTCTTCTCTAGAGTATTTCGTTATCTGATAATTGTTTATTTTTTGATAATATCCTTGCTCTTGTGCTTTTTTTAAGGAGAAATTAAATACGACTTTTCCTGTCAATTTCTGTCCGTCATTTCTAAATGGTGTTGCAGTAAACATCACAACCTTCTTGGGTGGAAATACTTTAATAAAGGCATCCCACGTTTGGGCTTTGGAATGATGTGCTTCATCTACAAACAAAAAGGAGATTCTTTCTCTAAGGTAAGACCTGATATTATAAGATATCCTTTCTGCAGCAGCCATTGTTGTTATTATGCAATTAGAATCATCAATTTTTCGTTTCCATTCAGAATCATCCAATGTTGTATTTATCATAGAAACAATAGGCAGATTTATGTCTTGAGGAACTACACCTAATTTTCGCAATATTCCCAAATTCTTGAATTTCTTAGTTGTTTGACTACGAAGAGCATCTGATGGTACTATGACAAAAACCTTTTGACAAACATTTGCGACAAGAAAGGCGAGCATTGTTTCTGTTTTACCTGTTCCTGTTGGCATTACAACGATTGCACTTTCATCACCATCTTCAACATGACCCAATAAGGCATGTAAAGCACCGATTTGGGGTGAGCGTAATCCTTTACTTGAACATGTTTCTTTTTTGAATTGAAACAATCCTTTCCATGAATTGGCTATTTCATCGGATGTAAGTCTTTTAGGAATCATATTTAAATTAAATTTATCCATTAATAACTATTTTATCCAACCCATCAAAGGTTGTATCAATAAACGTGTAGTTTATCATCTTGCTTGTATTGATGGGTTGAATGTTGGCATATTGTTTACGGAAGTAGCGCAGTTCAAAGGCTAGGCGAAGGTCATCGGCACTTTCTTCTCCATCGGTTTGTTTTACTTCCTTTGACGTGATAGTCCTAACTCGCACAATTTCATAGACATCACGAATGCCTTCTCCTTTGAAGTAAGGCATGAAGTAATGCAGGTCTTGCAGGGCGATAGTTGTAGGGAAATGACTACCTGTGTAGTATAAAGTGGCATTGCCATCCAAGAAACTTTGTAAATAGCCTTTTCTACTACTGTTAGTCACTAGGCCGATGAGCACGCGGTTTCCTACTTCTACGAATGTTCCCTTTTGCGGTATCACTTTAGAGATTGTCTCATGTGATTTTGTGGTGATAAGTTGTTCAACGAACTGCTCCAATAGCTGGCGATTATGTTGGTCTTTAGGACGAAGTGGGAATGCACCGATGTTCACCTCATCTATAGTCTTACGGAACTTCGACATGGCAACATCTGTCGGGTCACCATCACCCGGGAACAGAATATAACCACCTATCACTTCTTTTTTCAAAGTATTTGATTGATAATCTTTATAATAGATGGCATCACGGTATCTGTGCATTTGGTTGATGGCGTCTTCCGGTGGAACGTCCACACCATTTTTATCCTTTCCATCAATACGATATTTCGCATCAAGCAGATAAGTCATTTTCATTCCTTCTTGCAAATCGTTCTTAGTCAGTTGCAGGACTATGTCCGGCTTTTGTGGCACTGTGCGTACCACAAGGTCTTTCATTCCAATGTCGCTATTTCCCTTGTCTGTGTTCTTGGGATTATAGACTAATTCTGCCAATTCTATATTGTCTTTCTTGAAAAGGATACGAGAATGTTCTCCTTTACCCAAATCCCATGTAAATAGGCCATTCATTTCCATACGGTTTCTATGGTCAATGTCTTCATCGGACAAATGCAGTTTTTCTTTTACTATGTGGCTAACCTCAATGAAACACCATATCTCGTAAAGTGTCGCTATATCTTTGGTCTGCAAGCGGTATATGCCATCATTCAGGGAATAAGAGCGACGAAGCAGACTCCATGTGCGATATACCTGACTATATCCGGTAGCTTTTTGTAAAACCAGACTTTCCTGATTCATTCCCTTATAATTTCCTACGGTACGGAAGAATGGATTTCGATGCAAATGTTTTAGCATTGCCAATGTGGCTTGCATGTCATCCTTCATCACATCAGAAGCATTCTTTACCGCTTCTATACGCTTCTTCAAAACTGCGTATTTATCTGTAATCTGTCCAAGTGCGAATTTCAAGAATCTGTTTTCCTGTGTGTCATTTGTTCGGATGCGTTCTTCTACACGATATAAATGAGAGTTGTCCTGTCTGTGTTCCGCTAATTCGTTTTCTATGCAAGAGGGAACAAATGTCAGCTTATCGGCACGTTTGTAAGCTTCCTTTCCATGTAACCGATGTCTTGGGCGGTCAATGATGTTTTTGCAAGCTTTTATGAATTTCTTTTGCTCATTGGCAAATACGCTCCACCATATTATTTCCGGAGTATCTCCGTTTGCATCGGGCGAAAAGCCATGAAATGTTCTTCGCATATAGTCGAGCGAAAGCATCCTGTACTCTTGTTCAATATCCTCTATAATGGCTTTCCAATGCTCATGATAGTTGAGTTTTGTGCTCAATATCTCAAAAGAGAAGACAAAACTGCGGGTTTCTGCTCCCACTTGGTATATGAGTTGTATTTCACTGCGTCCGACTTCATTGCCATAATTCAAGAAACCTGCCAATATCTGTCTGCGAAAAGTGAATTTTTCATTTTCACTCTGGAGAATAGAACCAAACTGAGCCTTTTTCACATAGTCCTTGAATTCCACCCAAATAGGATAATCGGCGTTGTCGAAAAATATGGCAGGAGCTTGTTGGCTATTTTCAATCGTAATTTTTTCTCCGATGTAGTTGCTCAGGGTAACGGATGATACACCTTCTGACCAAGAATAAGTGGAGTGTAAGCATTTTTCTCCAATATTACTCTTGGCTTTATGCCAAATGCTATCGAATTTTGCACATTCGACAATCATTTCAAAATCCTGATGCTTTATGGTAAGCAGTTCCATCGTCCTTTACGAATATCTGATTGTTTTTAACTCCAGAAACTTGTATAACCGGATGACAGCCGTCCTTGCATATCTTTCAGTTTGGCTATGGAAATAGATTCTATTTTCTTCTCTTCTCCAGTCAATGCCAACAACTGTGTTTCGATAGTGGTAATCAACTTTTCAAGAAGTGAATGCTTGACTTTTGTATCGTCTCCTTCAATACGCGACAATATTTTCATGCTTGTTATTTCATCCAATGCTGTTGCCATAATTTCATCCTCGCTGAACTTATTTCCGTTTTCATCCATGTTGTATGGCAAGTTGTTTACCACAAAAAGCAAGAACTCGTTTCGCGTGCGATAAGCGATTTTAAATGGTGTGCCATCAAGGACATCATTCACAGCCTGTAAATAGGCTAGTGTCTTGTTACAGACCTCCTCATTATCGGCATAAACATCCACACCTTCTACGGCTATACCAATAAGCATATCACTGTTTAATTTACCAATACGCTCATATTTACTGTCTAATCCGGCATACAAATCAACTTCATTCATTTCTATGGTCATGGCACGGTCAAGTACTTTTCGGGAGAAAGAGAAGGTCGTCTCGTCCATGTTTACCGTACCCACTACAATAAGGTTTTGTGGGATGGTGATGCCTTCTTCCAAAAAGCGATTCCTTAATGCTTCATTGTCTCCTGTCAGTTCGGCGGTCAGTACTCGATACCAATCTTCCGTACTTTTTTTTAAGATAGGATCTGTTGTTATTGTACCATCTTCATTACTTTTGCGAGATTCTATTACGCTAAGAAATTCTGCAAAATATTGTTCTACAGGAGCAAGGTTCATTTCATCCAAACAAAGGAAATAAGGTATATCTAAGTTTTCCCAAGCTTTTGTGATAAATCTTAAGAAATCACCAATCACATATATGGGGCTTCCGCTGACACGACTCACATATCCCATGAGTTCGGTCGAATCGTGCCAATTAGGTTTTACTTGAATCATCTCAAGATTCTTAGGCTTCTGAACTTTATATTCGAAGGAGTCTTCGTCCCAACACGCACGAGCAAGTTCACGGACAATACGACTCTTACCCGTACCGGAAATACCGGCTAGCAAAAGAAAGGGTTTGGTCTTAGCAGCTGTAACAATATTTCTATATTTGATATACTCTGAACTTGTTTTTAATTCGTTGACCCTTTGTTTACTAACATTATTGGTTGAGTTTTGGTATGGTCTTGAATCAAAAATGTTAATGAAGTTTTCAAAAGTTGTTTTATCAGGAACACTAGGAGTACCTATATAAATGAATGATGCCTGGTTAATATCGGCCTTATAGTTAACACGAGAACATTTAAGAAATTTTCTCTTATCTAACTTTTCGTTTGCATAATCATAAATACTTCTTAAATCTCTCCTAGATCCTTCTGTATCAAGATTTGTTTCTATAGAGATAATATATTCTTTGGGATTGAAATTGTTCAATCCTCTTGCCATATCATCATCTTTTGTAAAAATTGAAAACAGATAGTAACGTAACTGATGCTTTTTTGCAAAATAGAAAGGTTTTTTATATTCATCAAGAAAGACTCTAAGTTGAGGCTTTGGACGATCTGTTCCGGTAATACTAATATTGGTATATGATATTAGTATTATCTCTTCATTATTTATTTTATACAATTCGCTCCAATCCGTTCTAAAATCAATATTTTCTTGAAATTCAGAAAAACTGATTTTTTCCCAATTAGGAAAATTACTCTTTATAAATTCTTTTATACGTGTAATAGAGTCCATTTTTTCAATTAGTAATTTGTTATTATCAAATGTGTAGCTTCCGCTTGAAATCTGTTTCTAATATTTACAGAATAATTTTTATCATACTCTGCTATGATGTTATTTCCGTATAAATCTCGAATTAATGGAGTGTCACCAATTACCATAAGTGCTCTGCATCCTAAATTATAGAAATCTTCAGCCAACTGTCTATGGCTCTCTTCATTAAAGCCATCATGGTATTCTAAATTTCCGTAGTCTGAGAAAATACAATCATAAGGTGGGTCTAAAAACACGAAATCGTTAGGATTCGCCAAATTAAATATATCACGATAATCTCCATTATGAATTTCGGTATTTACTAATAACGTGTGATGCGCTTCTGTAATAATTCTTGTATTGAAATTTTTATACCTTCCATAAGGTACATTGTATTCTCCTTTTGCATTAAAACGAAGCATTCCAGAATATGCTGTTTTATTAATAAAATAATATAAAGTAGCATCTGAATAAGTAGAAGGTATTAAGCCATTATACATATTCCTTAATTGATAATATAAAGCCTCATTACCATCTGGTATTCTATTTTCTGGATGAAGTTTCTTTAACATATCAAATTCTAACCGATTATTAGTGTAAATATTTTCCAATTCAGCTAATTCCACGCTTAGTTGCATAAAATTTTGTTGTACACTTCTATAAAAATTCATCAAGCGTACATTAATATCACTAATTATAGCATTATTTGGCTCTATATGGAAGAACATGGCACCTCCACCGAAAAAAGGTTCTATATACCTTCCCTCAAATTGTGGTATGTATTGTATTATTTGTGGAATTTCTTTCGATTTTCCACCTCTATATTTTATTATCGGTTTCATATATCTTTTTGATTCGTGTGCGACTTTATTTTTTTATTGACCACAATAAATCCTTGGTATCCACTTCAAGAACTTTTGCGATTTCAACTAATGTCTCCAAATTTGGCTGCATGGTATTTGTACACCATTTTGAAACAGTTCCTGGATCTTTTCCTAGCTGTTCAGCCAACCATTTGTTAGTGCGTTTTTTTTCTGCCAAAACCACCTTTAGCCGATTTATATCTTTACTCATATAACTTATATTGTAGATATTTGAATGCAAAGTTAATCATTCTTTTTGAGTTTTCGTCTTATAATAGGATTTATGGGATGAAAATATGTTGGAAAACAACTCTATATTGACATATATTTCAATTATATAAGTGTTTGTTGGCTGTGGTTTTCTCTAAAAAGAGTATTCGATATAGTTACATATACTTTATTTCGCGTAATTCTGTAGATTGGCTAAAGATATTTTTCCTGAGGTGTCATATTTTGCAAGAAAAATAGTATCTTTACAAGTGTAAAAGGTGGTTTGTGACATTAATTTGTTGCCGAATATGAATAATGCTAACATAGAGTATGAAAAATTTGCCCAAGAGGTTTATCAAGAATTAGTAAACGCTGATGTTGTAAAAAGTACTGAAGTCAGGCATGATATAAAGATTCTTGGTAAATCAGGGCAGAAACATCAAATAGATGTGTATTGGGAGTATGAAATAGCAGGAGTATTACACAAAGTTGCTATTGAGTGCAAAAATTATAATAAGCCTGTTCCCGTCAGCAAGGTTCGTGATTTTTATGGTGTTTTATCGGATTTAAATAATGTATCTGGAATTATGGTTACAAAGATTGGTTATCAGGAAGGGGCTAAAAAAATTGGCAACCATTATGGTATAAGCCTAAAAGAATTGAGAACACCTAATCAAGGAGAGGCCATTATTGCAGAAGTAAAAACTTGTATAAACGTATCAATCAGGCATTGTCTTTTTGAGGTGGATGAAATTTGGGCGAAAGAAAACGGTTTAAATCTTCAATCGTATAAGCAACAATTAGATTTCCTAAATTTTCCTCCAAAAGAAAAATGGGTTCATTCCAATTATATTCCTTTACAAGTTAAAGATAGGAAAATCTGTAATGCAAAAGGAAAAATTATAGATACATTGGATAATTTGGAAAATCAGTTGCAGCCTAATAAAGACCGTATTTTTTCTTTGGAAGATTCTTATGTAGATACCCCTTGGGGCTTAGTAAAGATTAGAGCTATAAAATATGAGTGTGAACAAAATAACAAAACCATAAATATGTCTATTGATGCTCAAGAGTTTATCAAGGCTATCCTAAAGGATGCTTTGAATGGGGAAATTAGATTAGTTGCCAAACGTTAATGGTACGGTTTCAGTGTAGAACTAATGATTTTATATCTTTCTCCCTTCTCTCTTTTACTTTTCCCAATCCCGGCATCTTTTTAGCCAATACACTTTCTCCTGCAGGAAAGTAAAGCGGAAAGACCTGAGATAAGAAACTTACAATATCGCTACGCTTCTTGCCCATGTTGAAAAAGGCAGAACAAACAAAGTACATAAGATCTTGCTGACTACATGTATCTGTTGGCTGAATGGTTATTGAAGGTGTGATTATCAAACCGTGTTCTGCAAATGCGCAAACACAGGCAAGAATAGCTTTCTGTTCTTCTTCGGTAAACATCTTGATTTTATCTGCTAACCATTCAAGTTCTCTTTGCTGAAGTGCTTGTTGCTTTTCATTCTGATGTTCCAATAGAATTGCTACATTTTTTTGTTGCTTTTCGGTCAAGGCATTTTCCAATGCTTGATTCTTTTGTTTAAGGACATTGAATTTCAGCAATGCGGCAATGTACATACAGAAATAACCTACTGCAACATCGAATATCAGAACAAGTAGATAATTGTTGTTTGAGTTTGTGATGCTTCCAGCCATATATTCACTTATGGGAATGACTGCTAATAACATGATGATAGCTGTTGCATAAAGAACCCTGTATCGTGTTTTATGATTTACCTGCGGCAGGGAGGCAAACAAAAAGGCGATAATCAAAACGGCAATTATTGCACTGAGTGGTATGAAAGATGTTCCCATAGGCTTATTGCTCTGTTTGAGGATTAACAATAATGCGCCAATAGCCCGCCTTATCAGAACCTTCATGTACGAGAATGCCTCTATCTCGAAGGGTTTTTATCTGTTTTTTGACACCATCCAAAGAAATCCCCAATTCATTTGCCATTTTCTCACGAGTTATCATTGGGTTAGATATAACTATATCTATAATACGTTGAGCTGTTCTACCAACAGGTTTGTTGACATTTCGTTTTACAGGGTACTTTTCGAGGGTACTATTTTCGTTTACAGGGTACTTTTTCTCCGAACTTTCTTTGTTTACAGGGTACTTTTCGAGGGTACTATTTACCCTGTTGGCTACTTCTTCCACAGGTATTCTTCCGTTCTCGCTCCAGTTCAAATTATAGAACGTGGTGTAGAAAGAAGTCACTTCCGTTTGGTATTGTGGTTCTTTTCCTTGCAAGAAATTAGGTAACTTCTCTGTAAGCTCCCGCATTTTGCGTAAACCGGAGCCACGTTTCTCCATATAATCCAACTGTGTGAACATATCCGCAATGACAGGATTGCGTCGCATGGACGGCACTTTGTATATGTCACGGTCTTGAATTTGTGTACCGTCAAGCATCGCACCGGGTGATACCAATTCTACACGGTCATCATAAATGTCGATATGTACTTCACCACCCATCACGGTATAATCTCTATGGATAAGGTGGTTTACCAACCCTTCGAAGATGGCACGGTCGGAGTAGTCAGGAAGGTTCAAGCGATAGTTCGGCATCTTTACCCAGCCGCTCATGGTGTAGTTCTTGATGAAGTCCATGCCGTATTTCAATAGCAATACTAGGTTAGCCCGGTGTTCTACGGAACTGATGGCATCATCTTTATAAAGTCCCGTCCAACGTGTGCAAAAAATACGCGATTGAAATACTGTGCAATTATCCACAAACAGCAATCCGGCATTGGTTAGTTTTCCGTCAGGAGTGACAAGTCCGAATGATTCCAAATACTTCTCGTTCCATTCCTGATGGGTTTGCTCACGGAAAGTATTGGCAAGGATAATGAAAGAATGCTTGCTGGCATCCACTTGTGTAGGCAGTGAATCCCATGTCATGTGTGTGCCCTTCAATACTAACGAAAGAAGTTGTTGGGAGTTGCATTCCACACTTTCATTGCCAACTCGTACATATGCGGTACGTGTTCCGTCCTGATAATAGTAATAAGGTGTAAGTGTTCCAGCTTTTATTTTCACTTCAAGCAAAGAATGTCCTTCGTATTCAATCGGGATAAGTTGTATTTCCGGTACTGGGTCAAGTCTTGCTTTAATGGTTTCGCTGATAAAATCGGCATCGGCTTGTGGATTCTCCAAACCTACAATCACCCCGTCATCGTTCACTCCATAAAACAAGCTGCCACCGTCCGTATTGGCAAATGCCGACACCGATTTAAGCCATGACTTTACTTTCTTATGTTCCAACATTTCCTTGAAATCGTAAGCCGAGCATTCCGCTATCAATGTATTGTTATGTATCTGCATCGTTTTCTTATTGTTTAGAGGCATCTACTGTTTTTATAGATAACTCTTAGATGTCACTTTTGTGAAAATACTAATAAATTCTTCTAATCCAACGTTCCTTTGTTTTCATCCCCCATTGAACATGCCATTTTCTTCCACTTGTTTTGTCCAGTAAAATAAACTGGTACATATTTTTTGTGGGATATAGTTCAAAACTTCCAGAGCCATGACCAAATCCATAATTCAAGTCATCATTATTTATAGTTACGCTACCTTCGTTTTCTGAATCTAAAGACCATTGAACTTGTTCTATCATTCCTGTTTTAGTATCTAATTGAAGTAGGGTGTATATGTTCTCTGTCTGATATAATTTATAACGTTGTTTCAGAGAATTGTCAAGTTCTATTTGTTCTAACCAAGCATTCGTTATTTGAACAAGGCTATCAATTCTATTTAAAACTGAATCTTTGGGGGCTTGTTGGTTGCTTTGTTTCGTTTGGGCAAGCCCTATTGTTACACATAAAAATACAACAGTGAATGTTACAAATCTTCTCATCTTACTATGTTTTATATTGTTAATCGAGTTCTTCCTATTTTTCTTATTGATGTAACTGATTTTATTATTCAGATACAATAACTCAATATAGAATACAAAGGTAAGGATAAAACCGAAGAATCTGTTAAAAATATCGCTTTCTTTTGATTTTTATGCGTTTACATCTCGCTATTTATGGATAAAAATCGTACTTTTGTGAGCAAGAGCTGTTGTTGCTTATGGATGCTTATTTTCGGATTTGTGATATAATTGCAACACGTGTACACAAGTTGCTCATACAGAGATACTGTTGACTTTGAGAAAGTGAAATAAAATCGCTGAATAAGACGATTGAAATAATAGAAAAGGGTTGAAAGTCTATGACTTTCAACCCTTTTTATTTTTGAATGACTATTATTCTATATCGGAAAGTTCAAAAAAAAGTCTGTACGTTTTTTTTTAGGGAGATTTGTCGAATAAATTTTCTGGTAATGAAAATGTAGCTTATCTTTTAATACTCCTTCCCGTAAAGCGATATATGATAAAATAATGGAAAGAAGTTTGGATAAAGAAATGTCTTATGAGGAGTTTGCCGTATTTGATTCGCAGAATAAATTACAAACGCGCAGTGCTAAATCAACAGTAGGACCAAGTAAGCCATTCATACGTCCCCACTTTGTAAATAGAATGTTAGATAAGTAAAGCAGATGTATTTCATTCTGGCTTAGATACCAATTACGTTAAGTACAGTATTTTTCTAATCTTTTCCCGGTTGCCCACAATCCAAACGAGATCTCCTAATTGGAAAGTTGTGTCTTTATCCAGGGGAATCAGTTCGTCATTTCGTTCAATAGCTACAACAATACTGTCATGCTTCTCTCCTAAATGAGACTGCGCGATGGTCTGATTTAAAAAGCGGAATTCTTCGTCTACCGTGAAAGAGTGGAGAGTTATCTTTTTATCCACTGCATCCATATCTGATGTATTTTTTACATCTTCTATTCTATTTCTGAATACCTGTAATTGCGTATCTGTACCAACTACTGTCAATTTATCCTGCGGATAGATGTGTTCAGAGCTTTTCGGTATATATATGTTCAGATCGCCACGAGTGATTGCGACGACATTTACTCCAAAATTTTGCCTGAATGAAAGTTCTCCTAAAGACTTGCCGATGTAATCGGAATAAGGCGATACGAGGATAGATGTCAAATCAAGGTCTTTATCATTGAATTCGCTATTGAAACTTGTTTTTAGCGGGTGCCGTTTTTTAGCTACCTCTTCCCGTCGGTTAAGATTGGCAAGGAATCTTGTTTCCAATCGTGAATATTGCGTGAGGTCTTCCCTAAGAATAAGAATCAATGCTACCACGGCTATGGCAATAATCACACTTATTCCCCAGTTTAGTTTAAAGTAGCTGATGACTACACTAGTGATAAAGAAAAGAGCAACAGATACACGTCCCAGAACCAGGGAAACCAGGCGTCCGTGATTGTAATTCTCGTCTCTCCATAGCTTCAGGAATAATTCCGAAGAGTTGTATTTGTTGGAGATGAGCGCCCATAAAAAAGGAGTCATAAGTAGAAGAGTACCCAGACACATCACCAGGTTGATCCATACAGTGACAGGAGCAAACATTTCGCTGATGGCGGGATAAAT
>CDZC01007050.1_pt1 | contig 15002 bp, 17 predicted proteins | sample 557371 | NCBI WGS metagenome assembly CDZC01 (sample SAMEA3182085, study PRJEB8094) | gut metagenome | biome: human; feature: gut; material: Stool; isolation source: human stools | place: Canada | collected 2013-01-21
GCAGATGCCGTGCCGCAGCCGCCGGAGCGGTACTTGAGCCGTTAGGCGGGAATTGTGCGGTATTGCCTTAACCTTCTGCGGGTACATTTCCTGCACGGCGGGCAGCTCCCCCAGGCCGCGCAGGGTACGCGCGGGCAAACAGGCAGTCCGGCGCGGCCTGCCGCTTGTGCCGGGTATCTTCAAAAATTTTATTCCACTCGCCGCAAATAGTCAAGGCTTGGGGCGGGGTATCAAAATTCATAGTTCCGCCTCTTAAATTTTTCAAAAACATTTTATTTGTCTGCTCAAATCCGCATTTTCCGCTCGTTATATTCAATAAGCAGGCAAAACGCCTGCCGATGTGTGTGATAAAAAGGAGGTAGCACCGTGCTGTTTACCATGTTTGTATTGTTTTTGTTTGGCTGGCTGTTTTTCCATTCCATCGGGCTGGCACTGCACCTGACCTGGTGCGCAGCCAAAGTGATTGCCGCGCTGCTGTTTGCGGTAGCGCTGCCGGTGCTGCTGGTCTGCCTGTTTGTGGCGGGCGGCCTATTGCTGCTGGTCCCGCTGGGGCTGATTGGCGCTGCTTTCGGCATTTTGAAATTCTGCGCTTAACCTGTTATCTCTCCTCTTAGCTGTCCTCAACAGGGCAGCTATAATTTTTATAACGCGATGTCTTATCTATGGCAACACCGCACAATTCCCGCCTTGCGGCTTAAGCACTGCTCCGGCAGCTGCGGCACGGCATCTGCGTTGCCAAAATGCTCGATAATGTCGGGTTGCGGTACCCGCATCGTGCTTCGGGGGCAAAAGCCCCTCGCACTCTGCGACCGCTGCCCCTGCTTCTGTTCGCTGTTTCCGCCACTGGCGGCGCTCACCTTTGCAGCATCCAGTATTATCTGCGCTTTTGGCTTAGTAGCTGCCGCACCTCGCTCGCCGTATCGGCACTTAGAATTATGCGGTATTGCCCTATGAAAAACAAAAAAGCTTTGGCCGCAGGCTTGTGCGGAGCAAACTATCCATGGTGTATACAAAAGACGCATATTTGCTGGTTCGAGCGCGAAAAGCCCGTTTGCCATTCTTTTGTCAGCGCCCTTGAACGCTGTGCTTTTCTCCCTGCGCTGCCCGGACTCTGCTGCCGTTGAGAACCCCCGGCTAAACCGGGGCTTGAGGAAGCCCTAGAAGGGCATATTACAGACAACGCCCCTCAAGGGGCCTCGAACGGTTCGGCCAACTGCATTGCCGACTCGTGGCAGGCCCCTTAAGGGGCGTTTTACTTATGCCTTGATATCCTTGCTACCCGTAAACGGGTCAATAAACTCTTTCAGGCTCATTTGATCCGCTATCTGATCTTCGTCAAGCTGATGCTTGATGTACTCCGCAATTTGCTTCTTATTTCACCCTACTGTGTCAACATAGTATAATGGCATCCAAGGAGGAGTAAAGCATGATGGTCGGCAAAGTTGTCAAATACAAGCTGAAAGGGGCTGTTGCACAAGCTCCAACAAAAAGACCAGAGCTATTTAGCCGAAAGGCTTTACAACTCTGGTCTTTTGCTTTAACGTTGGTAACTCTGAAAATGAGCTGAGGTCGGCACTTATTTATTTGTTAAGTTGGTCCAAAACTGGCTGCACAACGGCCATCTTTTCTTCAACCCAGGTGTTCCAGTTGTCTTCAAGCTCCCCGTCCTTGAGGACAAGTTTTGCATACTCATCGCCCAAATCCATGGTTGCCTGCGATTTTTCGCGTGAACTCAAAAACTCATATTCGTATTCTCTAGGCAGAAGCGTTGTTGTGTCACTTAATTCTTCGCGAAGTTTGTAGAAACCACGTACGGTATCCTGAATTTCATGACTGTAGTTAGGGCTTACCAGACTAAAGTCATCTGGTAAAATCAACCCGCCAAAAGAGGATTCCTTAGAAGGGTACTTACCGCCAAGCACACTTGTCGCACTTCCCTGGATGGAAGGATCAAGCAGAGAAACATAATTTCCATTTTCATCGAGCTTCCAATCGATTCCTTCAAAGCCCATATTCATGAAGTTCTGTCCTTCCTCTGTGCAGGTGTAGTCCAGAATATCCATTGCGCGTTCGAACTTTTCCTGGCTGATTGTCGGGCTGAACATAACTTGTCCCCAATAGTTGGAGTCTTCACGATAATGATACATACCATCATCGCCCACGAGCTGTGCGAGGTGGAGTACTTTGTCCGGATCCAGCCCCTGCTCAGCAAGACCATTTCGGATATAGGTAATCATGATTGCGTGACCGTCTTCCAGGGTCAGACCGGATGTTCCCTGAACGTAAAATTTCTGAGCACCCTGATAACGTGTATAGCTATAGAACTCAGAATCGAGAATACCTTCCTGGTAAAGATCCTGATACTTTTTCAATGCATCCAATGTGCGAGTGTCAGCAGGTGCCCACTGGAACTGGCCGTTTTCATCCTTGTAGTAACCATCTCCGATATTGCATGCTTCGGAGAATGTGGTTGTGGGATACAGCTTTACCATATCATAGGGCCGAATACTCATACCTACCAGATTATCGCCTACATTGCCAGGATCTTTTTCCAGGAATGTTTTGGCAATTTCTTTGAGTTCGTCCGGAGTATAGGTATCTTTCAGTTCCAGACCGCAAGCTTCCATCCAATCTTTGCGCAAATAGATCAGGGCGTGATAGCTAAGACGTTCACTAGGACGATTCAGAGAGAAAACCGGGCGATACAGAAAGTAAGTACCGCCGAGTTGTTCCTCGGCCATAGCGGCAGCAGGGACGTTTTCCTGCGTCTTAGCAACATTAGGCCACCGCTCTTTCCAGTCATCGGGCAGACGGTAAATGGCCTCTTGATTAGCATAGTTTTCTAACTCACCAAATTCAAACTGAGCATTAGCAACATCGGGCATATCGCCGGAGTTAATCCAGATGCGCAAACGCTCATCCCAATCGGAAGGATCCATTGTAACAGCGATAATATCAAAATCCACATTGAACTTATCCAACCAGAAACGGCCCCAATCGTCTGCAGAATAGTCTGCACCGGATTTGATTCCCGCCTGGAGCCAACTCAGAGTAAGATGTTCGTCATAGGTGTCATCCGATGCGGATGAAGCAGTTGAATTTGTGGTTTCAGAACCACTTGTGGTTTCAGAACCACTTTTCCCGCAGGCTGCAAGACTCAAAATGAGAGTAGCGCAGAGAAAAAGTGTACCCAACCGTTTGAACTTTTTCATATTGATTTCTCCTTTTCAATTGGTTTCATTTTTACGCCTTGATCGCTCCGACCATGACGCCTTTTGCAAAATGTTTCTGCAAGAAGGGAAATACGCACATGATGGGCAAAGAGGTCAACATGACCGCTCCCATCTTGATTCCCATATCGAAGTTTCGCACAGCTGCTTGTGCGGAGCTGGTGTTGCTTGAAATATTGGATTCCATCACAATGGAACGCAGAACTACCTGAAGCGGAATAATACTATTGTCATGAATGAAAATCAGCGCATTGTACCACTCGTTCCACCGGTCAACCATATAGAACAATGTAAGTGTTGCAAGAATCGGTTTGGAAATGGGAAGAATAATGGAAAAAAGAATTTTCCATTCACCTGCTCCGTCCAGTTGCGCGGATTCAATCAGTGCTTCCGGCAACGAACAGAAATAATTACGCGCAAGCACAAAATAAAATACATTGATGCCGCTCGCCAATATGACAGACCAAATTGTATTCGTTAGATGAAGTTCGCGCATTTGCAGGTACAAGGGAAGAATGCCGCCATTAAACAGCATTGTGAACAGAATAGCTCCCAAAATAAGCCGCTTGCCTGGGTAATTTTTTCGGCTTGTGCCGTACGCAAGTGAGACTGTCAGAAACAAGTTGATCGGGAGTCCAAGAAGCAGAATTTTGAGAGATGTCAGATAGCCGATGGAAATGCGCTTATCTCTAAGAAGATTGATATAATTGTTCAGTGTAGGTTTACGCGGTATCAAAAGAAGCGGCGTATTGAGATATTCCCTCTGCGTAGAAAACGAGATCGCAATCGTATTAATGAACGGCACAACTACCGCCAAAACAAGGAGAAACAGAAATCCGGCAATCAAAAAATCTGCCGTGGTAGCTTTTCGATTTCTCATAATATCATTCCTCCTTTTTTAGCCGAACAGGCCACTTCCGCCAAATTTCTTTGCACCGCGATCGGCAGCAATCAGGAAAATGCAGTTGACCACAGAACGGAACAAGCTAATTGCCATGGAAAAGCCAAAATCGGGAACGGAACCAAAAGTAATGCGATAAATGTACATATCAAGAATCTCGCAGATGTCTTCTACGGCCGGATTGGATAGATTGAAAATCTGGTCGAATCCTCCCGTCATCAGATTTCCAATGGAAAGAACCAGCATAACAAGAATTGTCGGTTTCAAATTAGGGAGAGTCACTCGAATAAGAGTTTGCCATCGGTTGGCTCCGTCCAATTCGGCGGCTTCATATTGATCCACGTCAATTCCAGACAGTGCAGCGAGATAAATGATTGCACTCCAACCAGCAGACTTCCAACTCTCTGTCAGATAAAGCAACGGTATAAACAGTGTGCTGTTTCCCAGAAAATTCGTCTTATCGAGGTTTAGCATGGCCAGAAGACTATTTACCATTCCATCGAGAGACAGAACATTTGTTACAATGCTTGCTACAATGACCCAGGACAGAAAATAGGGAAAGGTAAAAATTGTTTGAGCAATTTTATTGAACCGTTTCCACTTGCACTCATTGATCAGAAGTGCAAGGATAATGGGGACCGGAAACTGAAAAAGAAGGCGGCCGACATTAATTGTCAAGGTTGTCCAGACTGAACGGAAAAAAGCCGCATCTTTAAACACATAAGCAAAGTTTTCAAACCCGCACCAAGGACTACCCCAAATTCCACCGCGTGCGCTATATGTTTTGAATGCAAGCAGCAAACCGGACATCGGTCCATATGCGAAGAGAATGAACCAGATGATGCCGGGAAGCATCAGACTATAGCAGGCGCGATTTTTCCAGATGCTCCGCCCGAGATGACGGGCAGATGCTACGAATTTCCCTTTCATCTCAAACCTCTCAATACTCAGGTTGTTTCAGAGTCGTGTTTCCTTCGAATTCCAACTCATGAGCCAGTTCAACTACCATTCGCATTTCGTTGGCGCTGTGCATCAGAGCACCATGAACAACAACATTTTCAAAGCGAATATGGCGCGGACGATGCATTTCGTTATGCATTTCAAAGCCGCGGATGATCGAAACCGGGAAAATACTGCCCCCCACGGTGATGTTGCGGAAAGTTACATCCTGTATGTCGCCACGAACACGGTCAAGCGAATATTTGGAATCAAGGATTTTAATATCCACAAATTTTTCCTGGGCATCTTCGATTCGAATATTTTCATACAGAATATTGTGAACATTAGCGCGATCCGCATTGTGTATCGTCAAAACACCTCCGGATTGATTCCCCTCATATTCGCAATGAATGATGTCACAGTCGGAAAAAACAATATCAGAGACTTCGTTGCAACGTAATTCGTAGCCGATCTCCAACGCATTACCAGGTTCGGCGTTCCAAAGCGTACAGCCGTGTACATGTACATTCTTCACATTGCAGCAAGCCGCCGGACTGGGAAGCGGACAGGCCTTAATGCAAATGCAGTCGTCACATGCTCGGATAAAACAATTCTCGATCGTTACGTTTTCACACCCAACGATATCAATTCCGTCACCTGTAACCAAGCGGGACAAAATGTTGACGTCGCAAATGGAAACATTCCTGCATGCACCGGGGACAAGGTTCCAAACGCCGCTGTCTACAATAGTGATGCCTTGGATGCGGATATCATCGCCCAGGGTAAAGGCTGCCATCAGGCGTCCCCCATTTTCGTCTGGTTTATGCCATACAGAGCCGTATAGTATACCGTTCCCGAGCACAGAAACGCAATCCGCTTTGTAGGAGAAAATCCGTCCGCATACAATACTTCCTTCTTCCAGATAGGCGCATTCTCCGCTTTTCAGCTCTAATGATCCAACGTTATACACATGGCCTTTTCGAAAGAAGTAAGCGGGTGCCGGATCCGGAGGCGCTACATAGTTCGTAGTCAAAATGAAAAGCGGCGTCTTCAGATTGCCGTCCAATTCCACACTTATTTTGACAGGACCGGGTAAGGTAAAGCGGATAACATCTTCTTTACGCTCGAAAGAAATGCCAACAGATAACGGGCGAATAACCACATCTTTAAATGCAGTGGAGACATGGATCTCAACCGGAAAATGTTCAGAATTCTTCCGAACTACAACGGCATAGTCAAAAGAATCTGTGTGATATACGGTCTGTCGGCGGCCATCACACCAAAGTTCATAACGATCTGAATGAGGAATCTCGGCTTCACTGTGAATCTCATATAGAGGATTTTCAGGAAAAAGAGGATGCGGATTGAATTTAGGCATACGTTATCACCTCCTGTGGATTAAAAATCTTGTGTTAGGGCCGAACGGCAGTTCCGTCCGGAAGACGTGCCAACATCCAGTTCCATGATATGCCGGTGTTTTTACACGGATAGCGGGCCGCCAGTTCTTCGTTGATATCCACACCAATTCCGGGTTTATCGTTCAAGTACAGATATCCGTCACGCCGTTCGGGCATTCCTGGGAAGATTTCCTGCATAAGCTTTCCGTTGAGAGTTGGATAAAGCCCAGACAAGCCATCAGTCCACTCTTGAACGCCAAGATTTGGACAAGAGATGTCAAGATGTGCATTAACTGCGTGCCCGATCGGTGTCATGTCGACCGGGCCGTGCCAGGCGGTTCTAACGCCATAAGCATCACAAAATGCGATTACTTTTCGAGCGGGCGTGATACCTCCTATTTGACTGACATGGATCCGAATATAATCAATCAGATGCTCTTGGACAAGGTGTTTCCATTCCTGAGGATTGTTGAATAATTCCCCCATTGCCAGTGGTGTTGCACACTGCTGGCGTAAAATGCGGAACCAGTCCGACTGTTCCGGAGGTAAAGCGTCTTCTAGGAAAAGAAGATGGTATGGTTCAAGCTCTTTGGCAAAGTTCACTGCATCGATAGGCGAGAGTCTCTCATGTGTGTCATGACAGAACTCCAGTTCTCCGGCGTATTTTACATGCAATATTTCCATCAGATTCAGCACGTTTCGAATATAGGATTTGGGGTCAAAGTAAGCTCCCGGGGGAGAGTTCTCGGGGCGATGCATAGAGGGATTTTTTCCGCCATATCCCCCGACCTGAACGCGGATTTTCCGATATCCGAGTTCCTTCAGGGCTGCAACACGTTCCAGTACGACATCGACGGAATCGCCTTCGGCGTGTGTATAGCACGGAATAGCAGCGCGGCACTTCCCACCGAACAGCTGGTATAACGGCATTCCCGCCATCTTCCCTTTGATATCCCACAATGCCATATCAACGCCGGACAATGCGTTGTTCAAGACCGGCCCGTTGCGCCAGTAACTCATGCCCATCACAGATTGCCAGATATCTTCAATATTCGACGGATCTTTTCCGATTAGAAACGGTCTTAGATAATCATTGATGACCGTCACTACGGCTGAATATCGATGTGCAAATGTCGCACATCCGACTCCATAAAGTTCAGGCTCATTTGTCTCGATCTTAACGGCAACAAGATTGATTCCTTCCGGGGCCGTGCAGATTGCCCGGACATCACGAATTTCAATGCTCATGTTTCACTGGTTCTCCTTTTTTGTTGCTCCCCAGGAATGACCTCTCTGTTCCGGCATACCGGGAAGAATCAGGCCGCCATCCACACGCAGGATTTCTCCTGTAATGTAAGAGGCTTGGTCGGACGCCAGAAATGCGACAGCATTTGCAATATCTTCAGGAGTTCCTGAACGTCCCAGAGGAATACGTGTGCCAAGTTCGTCCCAAAAGTCCACAGGGATAATACTCAGCTTCTGAAGATATTCTTTACTGCGCACTGCAATGGCTCCAGGCGCTACGCAGTTAACGCGGATGCCATAAGGGGCAAGATCCAGTGCCGCTGACTGAGAAGCTCGATTCAACGCAGCCTTAACTCCGCCATATACTGCGTCACAAGGATATGCACGTTCCGCACGAGTAGATGTAATATTAATAATGCTACCGGAGATTTTCGCACGAACCATCTGAGTGGCAGCAGCCTGCATACAGAACAAATAATTTTTCAAGTCGAGATTGATCAGTTCATCTACAGTTTCCGGAGTTATATCCAGAATACTTTCCATACGAGTGCGCCCGGCATTGTTCACAAGAACGCAAGGAACTCCCATTTCTTCGGAAACCTGGTTGACAAATTTGGCTCCAGCACCATCTTTGCGCATATCCACACAATACATTGCACAGCGCTGCGCTGTGGTACTTTGAATTTCAGCACAGAGTTCCTCAGCTCTCTGAGTCGCAGAGAAAAAGGAAAAAGCAATATCGTATCCTTCCTTTGCCAATTTTAGCGCGATTCCGCGCCCGATTCCTTGGCTGGCTCCTGTTACAATTGCAATTTTGTTCACGAATTGTCACATCTCCTTTGCTTAATTTATTTGCGGTTAGATTCCTCACATGAGTAGAATTGCTGCTGCTCCAGGTGCTTCCAACTTAACTCTGGCGGGAAATTGTACGGTGCCGTCCCTTCCCACAGTGAAGATACTCGCACCTCCGCCGAGCTGATTGGCGATAAACAGCTGTGAAGAAGATTCATCAAGAAGAAAATACCGCGGAAATCTGCCGCCGCTCGAACATCGTCCGCAGAACGTAAGCTCCGAACCGTCGGCACCAAGTGAATACCATGCGATTTCATCGGTTCCGCGGACACATGTGTACAACATATTGTACTGTTCGGATACCTGAAGATGTGCAGTAAGGATCGTGGGACCCTTGCACTCAGTAGTGCTTATACAAGAAACAACGGAAGCAACGCCGTTTTCATTAAAACAAAGCGTGAAAATTTGATTACTCAGTTCGGCGCTGATGTACATGAATCTGGAATTTGGATGAAAATCCATGTGACGGGGCCCACTGCCGCCAGGTAATTGGATATATGGCTGTTCGATATGCTTGTTCAGACGCCCGTCCTTTTGAATGTCAAACCGATATAGACGGTCGCCTCCAAGATCTGCGGCAAATAGTTCCCGTCCGTTGGGCGATAATCGGCAAGAGTGAATGTGAGAAGCGCTTTGCCGGGATTTTACCGGTCCACCCCCATGAAAATACAATGTTTGAATAACTTCCAAATGACCGTTGTTATCTGATACAACGGTGAGTGTACCAGAGTCATAATTTGAAATGTAGATTTTATGTTCTGGCGAAACACAAAGATGGCAGCTGCCTTGCGCTTCAAATGCTACTTGTTCAGCAAAATAAAAACTTTTGCCGTCTGGAATAAAATGTGTTAATAGCCCCTGAGGACCCTCGTCCAAAGCATAAAATCCACCGTATCCGTCTGCGCAAAGAAAAGACGGATTATGTACGGAAAGAACAGTGTTCGCAAATGGCTCAGCGCCTTCAGTACTGTTGAACAGTGCAATACCGGATCCGGGATCAGCAGGCAACCAAGCCGGGAATTCAGTGTATTCTCCAATCAGCAACACAATCAGCACCTCGGATATCATCACTTAAACATCACTTAAACATCACAATTATATTTTATCATTATTTTATGCGTAGTCAATTAGAAAATGTAATCAAAAAGCGAGAAAATACTTGTGCAAAGTGACACTATGCATTCTTTGCATCGGATGCATTGACCTTTTCAACAGAACATGATATGATAATAAAAAATAATGTTTGATTGTGATCGAGGTGATGTTTGATGCTCGCGTATCAAAGAGTCTACAAACAAATTCTTCAGGCCTTAAAGGATAATACATATCCAATCGGGTCTCTTCTTCCTGCAGAGCCGGAATTGGAGAAGATATACGGCGTTAGCCGTACAACAGTGCGACGTGCGATCGCGCAGTTGGCTGAAGAAGGATATGTTAAAGTAAAACAGGGGCATGGGACCATCGTTTTGAAGAGCATCTATCCGACAGATGCATTCGAGTATTCCAGATTGCATCATTTCGAAGACATTCTTTCAATTCGTCACGTAAATATTCCCAATCCAGAACAAATGAGCGCTCGGGGAATGTATATTGATTCGGTTGCGTCAGATGAGACCATTTCTCAAGTTCTTGAAATCCCGGTGGGAACAATGGTATACCGGATCCAACGCATTTTTTACAGTGGAGATAATCCACTGATGTTTTTGAACAACTATCTGAGAATGGACTTTTTCCCGAATCTCGACCGTTGGACAGAGCAATTTTGGGATTTATACCCGTTTTTGGTTCAGCATTATAACATTCAGTATCAGGGATGTTCCGAATATATTTCTGCCGTATCCGCGGATTTGGTGGATGCGCAGATTCTCCATATCAATCCGGGTGTACCCTTGCTAAACAGTAGAAGAATCGCAAGATGCAATCTTGGACCGCTTGAATATGCTGTTCTTAGAATTCGTACGGATGTTATGGAACTGTGTATTACTATGGGGCCTAATTTGGAATCGAACTCTTTGAACTATAGCAATTTTCAAAATTAAAGCGCATATCCGCAGAAGCGGAACCAGCCGGAACAATCAGAGACAGTAACAGCGTGGAAAGCATTCTGAATCGCATTTGGAAGAGCATCCAGGGTCCTCGCCTTGAATTTACGAAGGAAAGCCTTCACCTTCGACCAAAGTTTTTCAATAGGATACGAAGATGCGCAATGTGGCAGGGCTTTCCACCACCGATGCGCAGAAATCCTCGGATATGTTCTCCAAGTGCCGCTACATGGATGAGCTGACCGGCGGGCGCGGCGTGGTGTTTGCCACCGGCACCCCGGTTTCCAACTCCATGACGGAGCTTTACACCATCCAACGCTATTTGCAGCATGACCGGCTGCAAGAGATGGGTATGGGCCACTTCGATTGCTGGGCAAGCCGCTTTGGTGAAACCACCACCGCGCTGGAGCTTGCCCCGGAAGGCTATACTTTTGTGGGAACCTCTGAAACGCTCCCTCGGCAAGAAACGCCGCGAAATCTCTAGAGACCAGATTGACCTGATTACAGAGGTTTATGCTGCGTTCGCTCCCGGCTCAAAGACACTCTACAGCGAAAAACGTAAATCAGACTGCAAAATTGAATGCCGTATCTTTGATCGCGAGGAGTTTATCGTCTCTATTTGCTTTGCTTCTTTTTTGAACCTGTTCCGTTCAGCATATAGCCGTTCCTGTTCTTCAAAGAGCTGCGCTTGCTCCGCTTGCAGTGTCTTCAAGCTCGGCAGTTTTTCATCGCCCTGCATAGCAAGAAGTGTACTCCGCGCCGCCTCAAAGATCACAAGCTCTGTCTTATCCTTTTGTCCTGAATAGTTCTACGAAACAGGAGGTGCTTAGAATATGATGGGCATTGAAACAATGAAAAACGTCAGCTCGAAAACGGTTGACCGAAGCACACTCGTTCAGAGAAGCAGCGTCCGGCTTGATCCTGCGGCACCGCGAGAGGACAGGCTGAGGGAGTTCATCAAGCAGATCAGAAATCCTTATTGTTATCTGGACGGGAAGACAGTGGTGAAGATCAGCTTCGCCGAGACGGACACGACAATGAAAGATTGTCTGGAACGCTATCTGAGAGGTCTTTGATTTATGAACAGTCTGAATCTTTTCACCCGGTTCTATGGACAAGCGATTGAGCCTGTGGTATAATAGAATCAGAATCGGCGAGAAATGTCGTTACTACGATGTTTCTCGCCTTTTTTTGTTACTAATGTGTTATTAGTTCAATATTTTCCTTTAATTCTTGTATGGTTTTATGGGTGTAGACACGTTCGCTGGTTCCTTTGGATTTATGTCCCATCATCAAATCAATGCACACTTTGTTTGCACCGGCAGAATCAAGCCGGGAACGGAAGGTGTGTCTGCATTCATGCGGTGTATCTACATCCGCCTCTCAATGGCTGATGAAGATACCGGCTATGGCAGCAAGGCGGAAAGTGACAGCATCGGCAACCAACGTATACGGGGCTTTTCCGGTTTGTCGTAATTATACCGTAAGGGCATAGCTGCGCCAGCCTTCTTCTGGCAAACGGCGTTCCCATGAAGCAGATTCAGGAATGGCTGGGGCACAGCGACTTTTCCACCACCGCCAATATTTACGTCCACCTCGATTACGCTTCCAAGCTCTCGTCTGCACAGGCAATGCTGGAGGGGCTGGGCTATGGCAATGCGTCAGCATGATGCCATACGCCCCAAAGACAGGGTGGACGGGCGATGTTCCGGCAGTCAAAACCACCGGCTGAGCCGGTGGCTTGAGTAAGCCCTAGAAGGGCATAATACTAGCAAAGCCCCTTAAGGGGCCACGAATGGGTCTGCCAACTGCATTCCTATCTCGTGGCAGGCCCCTCAAGGGGCCTTTTATTTACGCCTTGGTTCCCTTGCTACCCGTAAACGGGTCCGTGAATTCCTTAAGGCTTAACTGGTCTGCAATCTGGTCTTGTTCCAGCTGTCTCTTGATATACTCCTGGATTCTCTGCTTGTTTTTCCCAACAGTATCCACAAAATATCCTCTGGCCCAGAAATGCCGATTTCCATACTTGTACTTTAAATTCGCATGTCTGTCGAAAATCATGAGGCTGCTCTTTCCCTTGAGATATCCCATAACGTAAGAAATGCTGTACTTCGGCGAAAAACTTATCAGCATATGGATGTGGTCCGGGCAGGCTTCTGCTTCAATTATTTCAATATCCTTTTGCTCGCATAGTTTGCGAAGTATCTGACCAATATCTTTTTTTATTTGGCCATAAATCACCATTCTCCGATATTTCGGTGCAAACACTACATGGTATTGACATCTCCATGTCGTATGGCTTAAACTATCTACGTCTTTGTTATTTTTCATTTCAAAGATAAACCTCTCTGTTCCTAGAATGTGGTTGGCAAACCCACACTCTATTCTACAGAGAGGTTTCTCTTTGTCTAGGGCTAAAGCCGTTTTTATTCCACCAGCTTAGCTGGTGGTTTTTCTTCACTCAAGTTCTTAAGAAAGAATGGACAGACGAATAAAATTCATCTGTCCATTCGATTTAGCGGAGCATCAGGGAGTCGAACCCTGGCACCGGTCTCCCGGCCTATCGCATTTCGAGTTAATCTTTGAAAAGGCATTATGGTGATTACCAAGGTCAATGCAGGCTGGTTTGTCCGCTGATTTTGGGCGATGTTTGTGGAGAAAGCACTGCCGAACCGGCGAAAAACAATGTAGGTACGAAAAGAAGCAAAATCGCCCGTTTTGGGGCAAAAATGGCGGCTTTTTGGGAGAAATGCAAGATAAGATGCAAGATAAGCCCTGCCCCAAAAGCCGGATAATGGTGCAGGTTTGCGGACACGAATGAGAAAAATGCAAGAAACAGACGAAACGAATTAGTGATTTTTAGGGTTCCACTTGAGAAACAAGGAGAACCCGAAATGAAGAAAGAAACTGTAAGCAAAGACTCTTTGAAAGAAAAAATCGAAGAAATTCTAACGCCCTATCCGGACCCGATGAGCCGCAATGATTTCCGCATTGTATGCCATATCGGAACGCGCACTTCGCTTTATCTCCTGCAAAGCGGGCTTGTTCCCTGCAAAAACAGCGGAAAGAAAACACGCTGCTATAAAATCGCCAAGAAGGATGTTGCCGAGTATCTCTACCGCCGAGAGTCCGACCCGATGCGCTACACCCCGCCCAGCGGGTGGTACTATAACTACCCCAAGCACAAGAAGCCCGCCGCATCGTTGGAGCGCAAGCTGAACTATAAGGGCGAGGAGCGGCTGCTGGCCAAGGAATGGTACGAGCAGCAACTGGCAAATTACCCGGATGTACTGACCGTTGCGCAAGTCTGCGAAGCGACCGGCTATCAACGCCATACAATTCTGAAATGGTGCAGCAAGGGCTTGCTGAAAACCATCCTGCAAACACCCAAGTACATGATTCCCAAAGTATGGCTGCTGGAATTTGTGACGTCCGATTTTTTCAACGAGATCAGCCGGAAATGTAGAAGACACTATACCGCCATCAAGGAAATCAGCAGCTCACGCAAAGCCAGATAAGATGACTATTCGACCTCATGTGAATGCTAACACTTTAAGACTGCTTCCATCGGTCTGATATGGTTCCCGTTTCAATTTTCCAGTCACTGACTGGAAATTGGATATCTAAGATATACAAGCCCCAAAATCTAGTTAGACAAATCGCCCAAAGCATATTCAGCTTTTACGCAGAACTCAATTTTCCAGACAGTGTCTGGAAAATTAGATAGCCAAATACAACAGGCTTATATTTTATAAATCAGCATATTATGGTCAAAGCTGTCAAACAGGGGTATCCACGTTCAAAAGAGAAAGACCCAAAGTTGGGCGCAAAGAATAAGAAACAGAACAGAAATAATTGAAATAGAATATAATTTGTGCAAGACTAACATTCGGGGAAATGTCAACATTTTAATTTGTTGACATTTCCCCGAAATCACGATATAGTAATAGTAGAAAACGACTTGGGAGGGATACTGGATGCCGAGCGATTACCAAAAGCAAATAAAAGAAATTTTTGGCACATCTGATTTGGATGAATTGCGAGAACTTGCAAAGATGCTGAAAATCAATCATCCAAATCCGCGCAATGCGGGTCGCAAGGCGCAGCTTACCGCCGACCAGACCGTAGAGGTTTTGGAACTGCATAGAAAAGGCATCGGCAACACCGAGATTGCAAAACAGTTCGGCGTGTCGCGCCAGACCATATATAAGTATATCTATAACGCCGAGCATTTCAGCACGAACCCGGATTTCACCATGCGGATGAACTTCATGAACGGTAAGCAGCTATGTACGGTCATCGACATTGATTTCAAGCACGAAGTTGTCCGCATGAAGAACTACACCGACCGAATCCCTTTACGCGCGTTTGGCGTTGTAGAAAATCCGTCCTGGGC
>CDZC01019601.1_pt1 | contig 14960 bp, 11 predicted proteins | sample 557371 | NCBI WGS metagenome assembly CDZC01 (sample SAMEA3182085, study PRJEB8094) | gut metagenome | biome: human; feature: gut; material: Stool; isolation source: human stools | place: Canada | collected 2013-01-21
GTTTGATGATATTCATTTTCTTAGGTTGTGTAGCCATAGTCTTGAAGGATTGATTTATCCTTCAAGATAATAAATTCATCAAAACTGTAACAGCATGCTCCGATTTTGAGTGATGGACACCTGTATTATCTATTTAAAAGTGTAACAGCATACTCCGATTCGGTTGGCTTTGTTGAGCCGTTTTGAGCGCAATGTAACAGCATGCTCCGATTTTCAAAGGAAATTAGCCTGACTGTTATTTGTAATTGCCTGATAATCAACCATTATAAAATATGGAATTTACATGATATTCGGCGTTTCTTTCAGCTAGACCACTGTGACAGCATACTCCGATTTTTCCACTTTCTTGGGGATAGTGCCGACGGCAGGCTTCACAGGCAAGTTTGAAGACGTTGGAATGGCGTTGACCGGCTGTTAGCGGATGAAAGAAAATATAGGACGAAATAAATTGGGAGATTGCTTCTTCAGATACATTTTCCGGTTCTTCTTTCACAGGCGGTTCCAGAACAAATGCCTGATAAAGACTGGCAATATAACCGTTGGGGGAATAGCTGAAATAACAGAGGCGGCTTTCATCTTTACACGCCGGATCGCTTTCCAATCCGAGCAACTGGTTGTAATAACGGCTCACCAGTTGTTGCCCCTCACGATGGCGGCCTTCGATACCTTCCACATAGGCGAAGACTTTCACACCGTCGGTCGGACTTTCTATTGCTGCCACCGTATGAGGATCTGCCGCGCATCGTTGAATAACTTCCAGACGATTGGCTACATGGTCGTAATCAAGCCCGACAATATGGCTGGGGAGCAGAAAATGTTTGATGGCATGCGCTCCGTCAAATGTGCCCGCCGGAGTGAAGCAGGGGAGTTGACTCTTCAATTTCTGTGCGGCGGCATGGTCTCCTTCCGCATGATATCGGCGGATAGAGTTGATAATCGTTGCATAAACAGGATGAATACACATGATGATGACCTCAAGGAAAGACATGACTTGGGGCTTTTTTGAATACACGTTTTTGTAAACTGAGACTTTGATTTCTTCTAAGACTTTCATATAAAATTGTTTTTGTAAGATTGCGCTACCTGATTATCAGATAACGGGAACAAAGGTCGGGATATTAAAAATAGGGTTGCTTCCCTATGTGGATAGTACTTGATAAAGCAAATAAAAAATGAAATATTATAATTTATTAATCATCGAGTGACATGGCAAAAGAAAAACAGGAACCTTATGAGTTCTTAAGCAATTTGGTATTGGCTTTAATGGATACGGATCGTATTTTTAGTAACAATTTTTTCATAAGCGAATTAGCTATCTCTCCTAAAACATTAGGGGAGATAAGGCGGGGAGAGGATATGTGCATTTATCAGTATGTACGGGTGATCCGGTGTATGACGAAATATCTTCATTTAATCATTCAAATGGATATGTTGCTGAAGGAGTTAAGAATCGTATTGTCTTCCCATTGTGACTTGGTGGTCGCTACGGTTCCGCACCGTTCTTGCGGAACTTGTCAGCCGACAGAGTGGGTGGCAGTGATGCATTGGGATGGAGTGAAATTGTGATGTGGAAGTTGACAAGCCGGAGTTTTTTGTCACTAACCTATTTGTTATTCAATATTTTGTATAAATTTGTAGAATAAATAATCAATCTATCGAATATGTATATGTTAAGCACAATAATCTCTCAAACTGGTGAATGCAATGCACAGCACGCGACAGACCCTTGTTTTTTAAATCAATGGGGGTATTCTACCCTTTTGTTAATCATTATCGGGATAGGTTTAGTATACCTGCTTTTTAAGAAACGGAAATTCTTGGTGGATAACCTGAAATGGATTGCAGGTACAGTATTTATTGCAGGTTTCCTGATATATTGGTACGCTTTCAATGAGGGAGGGAGTGACAGTAATTCGATAGCATTGGCATTTAGGTCTGCTCTGTCTTCGATGGAAATGTTCGCTTCGCATTCCGATCTTTTGGAGGTTCCTAAAGAACTGCATCATGATCCTTTCTACATGACGATATTTTCTGTGATACATTTCCTGGCCGTTATAGTGAGTGCGGTTTTTATCATCAAACTGTTAGGATTCAGATTCATCTCATGGGTGCGGTTATGTGTGGCGAATCTTCCAAGTAAGAAGAAATGCCGGCTGTTTATTTTCTGGGGTGTCAATGATAATGCGATATTGCTGGCTGACAGTATAAGAAAAAAAGCGGCAGAGCCAAAGGGGAAGAATGAAGAAGGATGGGAGAATTGCAAGTTCATTTTTGTGAGGTTGCTTTCTGCTAATGAAAGCAGTTCTCATGGCCGGTTCACATTCAGTCATTTCTTTAATTCGTCTCATGACGGAACTGAAAAATTCATAGAAAAGATAGAAGAGCTTGACGGCATACTGGTTAACTCTAAATTTGGAATTACAGGCCGGGTTATAGATAAAGTCAAATCGGAATTTGATTTATACAAATATCTCGGATTGAGGAGATTGGGAAACCTAATCAAGAAGTACCCGCAGGCAACTTTCTATTTTTTATCTCCCAATGAAGAACTGAATCTGGAGGCGGTGTCTGTTTTTAAGGAAATAGCGAAATGTAAAGAAGACAGAGTCCATAATCAGGTTCAGATTTATTGCCATGCGCGTAAGAACAACCAGAACCAGAAGTTGGAAATATGTGATGGGTTGAAACATCAGATTCATATCATCGACTCGTCTAATCTTGCTGTATTGCAATTAAAAAAGAATGTAAGGAATCATCCCGTGAATTTTGCAGATGTCGATACTTCGAAGGCCTGTGTAAAGAAACCTTTTACGTCGATGATTATTGGTTTTGGAGAAACCGGGCGTGACGCATTTCGTTTTCTATATGAGTTTGGGGCATTGATCAATGCAAATGGCAATAGGAATCCTCGAAAAATATATGTGGTTGATGAACATATGGATGAATTGAAAGGTGATTTTTTAATGAAAGCACCTGCCTTGAAGGAGAGGAAAAATGAGTTGGAATGGTGTGAAGAAATGTCTATCCATTCCGAACGTTTCTGGGAAAAACTCTCTGAAATCATTCATGATCTAAACTATGTTGTAATTGCTATAGGAAATGATAATGAAGGGATGGCATTGGCGATTGATCTCTACGAATATGCCTATCGATATAGGAAGGATTGTTTCAATGACTTTAGGATTTATCTGCGCGTCAATGGAAGTTGCAACACCATTCAGCTGAAGCAAATAAAAGAGTATTTTAATATTTATGGCAATACCCGGGATGTAATCATAACTTTTGGAGCGCAGGAAGAAATATTCTCATACGATGTGGTATCGACAGATGTGCTTGAAGTATTGGCAAAGGAATTTTATTATGCATATCAGAAAATTATGATTGACGCAATGCCTGGAATGAATGAGAAGGAAATTGAAGAGAAGAAGAAAGCGAAGGAAAGCCTGAAGCAAACAGCGGAAGAAGAATGGAATGCGCGTAGAGAGGCATTGCGGGACAAGCATAGCTTGGATGCACAAATTAAATTGGCTTATCAGGAAGAGCAGGATAGGGCTAACGTATGGCATATCGATACCAAAAAGTTTTTAGCCGGGGCCATGGGAGAGGATGGCAAAGATAATAAGGAAAGGTTGAAAGAAATGGTTGAACTGACGCAGCGTGAAGCCCATACATTGAACTATTCTAAGGTTTGTGATGTTGTTTCCAGTACATTATTTGATAATTTGAGTAAGTGCGAACATTTGCGTTGGAATGCATGTATGGAACTGCAAGGATTTGTAACGTGTGACGGAGATAAAGATTTTCAGCAGAAGAAGCATAAATGCATCGTCGATAATGATGTTTTAAGAAGTAAATATCCGGAAACCATCCCTTATGATCAGTGTGTGGTTGAGCTAAGTTTTAGATTGAAAAAGAACTGAAAATTGTTCCGCTAATATATAAATAATGAATCATAAAATGAAAAAGTATATTCCCAATCCGGTGGATACAGGACATATCCAACTCCCGAAGGAGTTGGAATACCTGGTAGAAGAGATGGCTAAGAATGTTCATGAAGTCTGGTCGAAAACCAGAATAGAACAAGGTTGGACGTATGGAAAAAAGCGGGATGATGTGTTGAAGCAGCATCCGTGCCTGGTTCCGTATGAAGAATTACCTGAAGAAGAAAAGGTGTACGACAGAAATTCTTCGGTGGAAACCTTGAAACTGATTATGAAACTAGGGTTCAAGATCTCGAAGGATGAGGAATAGGCGCTCTGCCTGCATCCAACAAGATAAATGGTGCCCAATATTTACTGTCTGCATATCCGTTCTCACGAAGGTACTGTTGTGCTTTGATAAGAGCCTGTCGTTCGGATAACCCTGAAATGATGTTCTCATAGAATTTAGTCATGAGAAGCATGGAGGCCTGGTCGTCAACAGCTGAAAGTGTCATGAGGATGGTTTGTACTCCTGCATTCTTGAAGCCTCGTTGAAGACCGAAAAGACCATCCGCACCAAGAGTACCTTGACCGGTGTTGCAGGCAGAAAGAACAACCATACGACAACCGCGGAGGTTTAGTGCACTGATTTCATCTGCACGGAGCAGTCCGTCGTTATTCTCTTCCGTGGCATTGGCGCCGGACATAATCAGGAAGCAATGCTTCATCGCATCATCGGCTTCACGTCGCTTCAATTCTTTATAGTCTCCGTGAGTAGCTATGTGAATTAACGAAACAGCTTTGCCGTCGAGTGCCCGGAACTGCTTTTCCGTTCCGTTTTCACCTACGAATAGATTGGTTTTAATCTTCTTTTCTTTCAACAGGGAATTTACGTTATTTACTTCATTGAGCGTATATGGTAACTCATGATACCCATTCTGTCCGTTACGGAATTTCCCGGAGTTATGATCTGTAGAAACAATATTGCGGACTTTGGTTGAAGCCATTTCGTAGTCCAATCCTCCGAAAAGTGCGGCTGATGAGTAGTTCAGCGAAGCTCTGTCGAGTGCGATTTCTTTTGTTGACGATAAACGATAGACGGCTTTCCGGAATGCTAACGGCAGGTTACCCGCTCCATACGGAAGATATTCTACAGGCAACTGGTGAAGTATCCCGTCAGGTGAAAAATAAATGGTATCTGCTTTGCTGATATATTCATCCAGCGCTTTCCAGAAATGTGCCCCGTTTTCGGTTGCGGTGAAAGCCGTAGGCGATTGCATCTCTTTCAATAGCAATTTCTGACTCATTAACTTGATTGCGGTGGGAGACGCGTCGCCCGGACGAAGTACGAAAGCGGCCAGATGTTTGTCCGGAGCTAGTAATTCATCGTCTATGAGAGCAAATTCTATGGCGATGGAGTTTCCATGCAGATGCTTTTGTACGTCTTGCCATTTGACGGAAAGATAACGGGTATAGTCGCCGAAATCAGTAGACTTTCGCATCAGGTTCAGTTGCAACTGTTCATACTCCTCTTTCTGGCGGATGATATTTTTCTGTGCTTCCGTCTGATTGGTTGCATTCGGGAGTTCACTTTGCATGGATAAAATTTGTTCCGCCATAAGGGCAGCCTTGTTGTATTGGTCGAGCAGAGACTTATCTCCCGAAGCGCGGATCAGAGACTCCAGTTCAATAGACGAATTAAGCATAATACCTTTCGAAAACAATAATGCATCGTAACCTAACCGGGCAAAACGTTGTTTTTGTTCAGGCGTACCTGTTGCGGCGATATTGGCTGCACGGAGGGGAATACTGTCCAGTGAGGAACGGATATCCTTCCAGAATGCCAGGCGTTCATCGGCTTTCGAGAGACGGAAAAGATTACGCAGTGCGGTTGTTTCGCCGGAGAGGAAAGGTTCCATATAGGCTAATGCCTTGTCGGTCTGTCCTTGGGTATAATAGATATCGGCGATAGTCCCTAATGCGGAGACATACATCAACCCGTCTTCTCCCCATTGCAGGCGATAAGCATCCAGTTGTTCAAGACTCTCTTTTAATAGCCTGTTTAAAACCGCCATTCGCTGACGTTCCGCATCCTGTTCTGTCTGTCTGGCGGCTGTCTCATTGCCCATCATGGTGTGGCAACGATTCAGACTGCTAAGTGCATCCTGATATTTTACATCACTACCGGGAAGAACTTTGTAAATGTCTGCAGCCTGTTGGTAGTTTGCTGCCGATTCTGCATATTGTTTCTGTCGGTATAAGATACTTCCTCTGGAACGGAGAATTTCCCCCATCTTGTCTGACTTATCACCCGTCGGAAGCTGTTTTTCGGCTTTTGCAAGTATTTCGAGGGCTTTTCCATACTCCTTGGTAAATCCATAATTACGGCATAATGCAATGGAGGTGTCTACATATTTGTCCAGTCTGTCCGGCAACATCTGTGCATAAACCGACAGTGCCTGGTTGAGCATACGATTGGAGGCCTCATACTTGGCAGCAATGCTATAATTGAGTCCGCCCAGATAAGATTCCAATGCAAATTTAGCCTGTTCGGCAGGATTGTTGCGAAGGATGTCTGCTGCCAGTTCGTAGTATTCGCCGGCGGATGCGTGATCTTGTATTCCGGAGAGAAATTGCGCATAGTAGTGGCGTACCTTAAAAACGATCTCCTTATGGGTATTCACATCGCATTTCTTTAAAGCATCCAGAAAATGTGCCCTTGCCTTGTCGTTGTCACCTATACTGGCAAAATACTGGGCGCGCTCGGTCAGGCAACCGGGCTCGTCGCAAGGCTTTTCCAGTTCTTTTTTATTGTGAGCTTCTGCCAATTTCATATATTCCAATACTTTCGGCTGATTGTTCAATTCCAGATAGATGGACGATATCCAATTGAGAAGTTGCTCGTATTCTTTTGAATCGTCAGGAAAGATGTTGAAGGCCTGTTCATAATAAGTTACCCCTACGTCTTTACGTTCCGACAGGTAGTACAACGAACCTATCTGCTGGAGTTGACGGGCTACTGAAAGGGACTTTTCGCCATACATCTTTTTACTGATGGCTATTTCTTCTTCTACGATGGCACTTGCTTTATCCATTTCTCCTAAAGCTATGTAGCAGCGGGCGAGATTGAGATGAAACATGGATGCCTGTTCGGGACGAGGCTGAATGCGACTGCACAGTTCCCATGTCTTGCTGTGAATTTCTGTTGCTTTATGATAGTCTTTTGCAACAGTCAGGTAGTAGAGTCCTGTGTTGTTCAGGGAGGAAATATATTTGATATCTGTTTCACCCAGTATGGTCTTGCGCATATCTGCTGCCATTTGTGTATAGGTTAGTCCTTCGGGACGCTCCAGATTCAGATAACAGCGGCCTAAAATGTGCAGGCAGGTAGCACGTTCCGCACTCTGTGTCTTTCCCGTTTTGACATATAATTCGTCCGCTTGTTTCAGTTGGGTAATGGCGGTTGTGTAATCTTGTTTACTTTCTAGTTTTTGAGCTTCTTCAACCAGTAGGTCGGCTTGGCTTGCAGTCTGTGAATAGGCTGTCAGACACAGACAGGCTAATAGAGATAGAATGAATTGTCGCATATAATAGAGATTTTAGTGGATTAAAATAAGATCAAGGCAAAGCTCCCGTCTCTCTTGCTTCTATTGGTGATCGAGACGATGATTTTATACCGCTCGTCCGAGCTAACCTTTTCTTTTCGGAAAGGAAGCCCTTTCCGGACGCTGTCATTACATTTGTATTCCCGTTCACTTTTCGATTGATAACCGATTGTCTTTATTTTCCAACTGAAAGAACGGTTCACCTCTGCCACACAGCCTATCTGCGAGGTTCCCGAACAGCTCGGAATCTCGAAAGTACAGGTCTGGCCGGCAGCCACCATTTTGGTATCTAATCTTACTTTGTTGGCGGAATCCTTATCACCTCTCATCCTCGCTTCTGCTGCATACTTGTCCGCGATTTCATAGATTGTTTCATTATCAACGCAGGCTTGAATAAATTCGTAATCAAAGACCAGATGTCCTTTCAGGCTCAAGACATCGCCCTGAGTTTGTTTGACGGTTAATGGGATAGGGGCTGCATCACGCAGCGTTTTGCTTACTGCCAGCAGTTGCTCACCACTGGCAAAGCCGCCGTCCAATGCTTCACATGCTTTCTTACAGGCGTCGAACACCATTTCAAAGGGTGTCGTTGTCTGTGCATTGACACTTATTTGCCCTCCGATGGAAAAAAACAGGAGGATGAATACTCTGAAAATAGTTTTCATGCTCATTTTTATTCTGCATTCATTGTGTTATTGAATAGGATTAAGTACCACACGAAATCCGATATGTGGTTCTGATGTATCGTAAGTCTGTACGCTGCGATGGCGAATGTCCATATCACGTTCGTTGGCCAGGTAGCTGCCTCCTCTCACAATCTTTTTATGGTGTCCGGGATTTTCTGCCGGACCTTGGGGATCTGTGACCCGTGTATTTTCGTACCGGTTCATCCAGTCCGTACACCATTCGGCGGCGTTGCCTGACATGTCGTATAAGTCGAACCCGTTTTCGTGTTTCTCACCAACGGGATGCAAGCGTTCATTGGCATTGGAGGCGTAGTAAGCTACATCACGAATGTTGTCTGAACCGGCATAAGGATAACTTTCGCCTCCGGTGGCTGCATATTCCCATTGCGCCTCCGTAGGGAGGGAAAAAGGTAAACCGGTGAGCTTGTTCAGCTCCTTGGTGAAGGCTTCGGCATCATTCCACGTTATATGTGTCATAGGCAGCATGCCTTTTTCCGTAACAATGGAGTCATTCATAACGGCATACCACAGCGAGCGTGTTACTTCGTATTTACACATATAATAATCGGAACTCAATACAACGGTGTGCTGTGGTGAGTCATACCCTTTTCCTGTAGCTTTTCCCATGATGAATTCTTTTTTTTTGGCCGGAATCAGCAGCATATTGTTCATCATGTCCACCAGGGAGCGGAGCTGGGGCAGTGTGATCGTAGGATTCCATTTTACGTCTACCCATTCTTTCTCTCTGTCTTTTATATCCCTGTTTCCGGTGTTGTTCACGGAGGCGCGTCCGTCATTCCGGAGCGCGTTGAATTCATGCAGGATAGAGTCGCACGTCGATTTCAAAGAACTGTCCGGGTGTTTCTTTATGAAACTACTGTAATCGTCATAAGTGCGACACTCCTTGAATTCCAGTTTTTGTTCTGCCGTTCTTTGGATGGAAGTATAAGTTTTGCTTCCTGCTACTATTAATAATAGGGCAATGAAAGTCATCATAAGCCATTTGGCAGATACATAAGAAGGCTTTGACAACATTTGCTTCAGGAGGTCACCTTTTATATCTTTGAATCGGGCTACCCGTGAGTTGCTATAAAATACAGCTTGAAAGTCTTTCAATCCACTAATGTCCGGGGGGAGTTGCAGGGTAGCGAAATCATAGCTTTCACTTTCCTGCGGAGCAATCGGAATGATATTTATCTGTTTGGGGGTTCTACTTTGGCGACGTAACGCACGGCCTAATTCTATCCGGACAAAATCGATCTCTCCGGTACGGCTGATCTGTTTAATTTCTGTTTCAAACTCTTCATTGGTCAAGGACGCCATCCGTTCGTAGAAAGCCACTTCTTCCATGTCCCATGTTGCTTTTTCGCCTGCCTCAACCGCTTCTTCATTGAGTGGGCGGATCGTTGTAAACGTCTCCGGCACCATGAACATAATGAAGTCTTTACATTCATCAATGCGGCGAATCAACTCAACATCAAACCGACCGTTTAAATTGTCTTTGTCAAAGCTCACCCTTTTGCGGAATCCGGATTCTTCCAGCATCAGTTGTAGCATTTCAGGCTTGTCGCCCGAACATTTCTTACGGTAACTAATGAATATGTCGTAATTATGCTTGCTCATCAGCTGCTAAGATAATAAAAAGAAACAGATTTGTCAATCTTAATCGAAATTTATTTTTATCTTTGAAGTTCAGTAAACAGAAAAAAGAAATATATATGAAAAAAGTAATTTGCAGTGAGAAAGCTCCGGGGGCTATCGGCCCTTATAGTCAGGCGATAGAAGCCAATGGTATGGTATTTGTGTCCGGTCAGTTGCCTATCGATGCCGCTACGGGACAGATGGCGGAAGGCATAGAAGGACAAGCGCGCCAGTCGTTGGAGAATGTCAAACACATTCTTGAAGAAGCAGGATTGACAATGGGAAACATTGTCAAAACTACTGTATTTCTTCAGGATATGTCCCTGTTTGCAGGGATGAACGGTGTGTATGCCACGTATTTTGACGGAGCTTTTCCGGCACGTTCGGCGGTTGCCGTAAAAGCTCTGCCAAAGGATGCGTTAGTAGAGATTGAGTGTATCGCGGTTCGCTAACAAATCTGCGACAATGAAACTGCTGCCTCCTACAAAGATCAGATCTTTGGGGGGGCAGTTCTTTTTTGCCGCCTGTACAGCTTCTACAACAGTGGGGTAGGTGGTACCTTTCAATCCGGCTTCTTCTGCCAATGCCAGCAGTTCATTTTCCGGAAGCGCGCGTTTGACGCTTGCTTTGGTAAAATAATAGGTGGCATATTTCGGCAATGCTCGCAGAACCCCCCGGATGTCTTTGTCATTGACCATGCCGAATACAAAATGGATCTCCTGATCGAAGGTTTTGTGAATGACATTGAGCTGTACATGGATATATTCGATTCCATCTACATTATGTCCCGTGTCACAGATAATATCCGGATAGCTGTGCACTTTCTGCCAACGCCCCATCAGACCGGTGAGCTGACATACGTTTGCAAGACCTTCGCGATAGTCCTGGGATCTGATGTTGTAGTTCAGACGGTTCAGTGTCGCAAGGGCTTTTAGGATGGTGAACATATTTTCGAATTGGTAAGCTCCGCTCAACTCGGTGAAAAGTCCTAAAGGAAACATCTCATTGTGGATTTTGATAGCATCTTTTCTTTTGTCGAGTATCTGGTCTAGCGCACGTAGACTGTCTGGCAGGTCTAACATGAGTAATGCTTGCCGCATCTGATTTGCCTCTTCTTCTGACTGTTCGTCCATTGCTTCGATCATTTCGCGCATGCTCTGAATTGCGTTGTCCATCACCGGTCTTATTTCTTGCAACTTCGAATAAGGAACTATTTCCATGTCCCAGTACCGGGTATTTTCACGGGCATATTCGATGGGCGCATTCTTTTCTTTGGCTTTCATGGTAAATACACGTTTCACCGCCCCTTGGGCTCTGCCGATAATGACCGGAACTCCTTCTTTGATAATTCCGGCTTTCTCTTTGGCAATCTTCGTCAGCGTGTCACCCAGATATTGGGTGTGGTCGAGGCCTATGTTGGTGATAACGCACAAATCCGGATGGATGATATTCGTACAGTCCAATCTTCCGCCCATGCCTACTTCGATAACTGCTACATCTACTTTCTGGTCGGCAAAATAACGGAATGCCATAGCGGTGGTCAGTTCGAAGAATGAAGGGTGCAGCGGCTCGAAGAAGGAGCGATGCTCTTCTACGAAATTGACTACATACTCTTCCGGTATCATCTCACCGTTGATACGGATACGTTCGCGGAAGTCGATTAAATGGGGGGAGGTGAATAGCCCTACCCGGTAACCGGCGCATTGTAATACGGCTGCGATAGTATGCGAGCAGGAACCTTTTCCATTGGTTCCGGCGATATGTATCGTTTTGAATTGTTGATGAGGATGCCCGAAATGTTCGTCCAATTGATGTGTGGTCTCTAAACCCGGCTTATATGCTTTGCTTCCTATTTGTTGAAACATTGGCGCACTCTCATATAAGTACTTTAAAGTGTTCTGATAGTCCATGTTTTATAATATTTAACGTCGGGCAATCTTTATTGCCCGCTAATTTGTTTATCTTTAGAACCGTCAATCTGACTATAAATGGGGGATTGGCGAATGAGATTGCAAATATCAACATTTAAATCTAAGAAATCATGGGAACTAAGAAAAATTTTGTGCTAGACACGAATGTTATTCTTCACGACTACAATTGCTTGAAGAATTTTCAGGAAAATGATATTTACCTCCCTCTTGTTGTACTCGAAGAACTGGATAAGTTCAAAAAAGGAAACGAGCAGATAAATTTCAATGCTCGTGAGTTCGTGCGCGAATTGGATGTGCTGACAAGCGACGAGCTTTTCTCCGACGGAGTGAAGCTTGGCGAAGGATTGGGACGTCTGTTTGTGGTGACGAGCAATGTACCGGCTACCAAAGTGTGGGAATCGTTTCCTATAAAGAAACCCGACCATTTGATTTTGGCGGCAACCGAATACCTGACCGAAGAGGATCCGGAAATGATGACTATTTTGGTGACCAAAGATGTGAATCTGCGTATGAAAGCTCGTTCCATCGGTTTGCTTTGCGAGGATTATATTACGGATAAGGTGTATAACGTAGATGTGTTCGAGAAGTCCAATGAGATCTTTGAAAATGTAGATCCGGCATTGATCGACCGTATTTATTCTTCAAAGGAGGGCATTGACTTGAGTGAATTCGACTTTAAGGATTTGATTCACCCCAATGAATGTTTTATATTGAAGAGTGACCGGAATAGTGTGCTTGCACGCTACAATCCTTTTACCCATTCTATTATCCGTGTGATGAAAGGCAAGAATTATGGAATCGAACCACGGAATGCGGAACAGAGTTTTGCTTTTGAGATTCTGAATGACCCGGAAATCAAACTGGTGGCTCTGACTGGAAAAGCAGGAACGGGGAAGACATTGCTGGCTTTGGCTGCTGCTTTGGGCAAACTGACGGATTACAAACAGATTTTGCTGGCACGTCCTGTTGTGGCGCTTTCCAATAAGGATATCGGTTTCCTTCCGGGAGACGCGCAGGAGAAAGTGGCTCCTTATATGCAGCCGTTATTTGATAACCTGAACGTGATAAAACGTCAGTTTGCTGCAAACTCTACCGAAGTGAAGCGCATAGAAGATATGCAGAAAAGCGAGCAGCTGGTGATTGAAGCTCTGGCATTTATCCGTGGTCGTAGTTTGAGCGAAATGTATTGCATCATCGACGAAGCGCAGAATCTGACTCCGAATGAAATAAAGACAATCATCACCCGTGCAGGTGAAGGTACGAAGATGGTATTTACGGGAGATATCCAACAGATTGACCAACCTTATCTGGATAGTCAGTCCAATGGTCTGGTATACATGATTGATCGTATGAAAGACCAGAATATCTTTGCACACGTCAATTTGCTGAAAGGTGAACGAAGTGAATTGAGTGAGTTGGCAAGTAACTTGCTGTAATGATGAAAAAATAAATTTGGCACGGATTACACGGATTTCACGGTTTCTCCAATTATCTTAAACCGCGTAATCCGTGTAATCCGTGCCTGATTTTTACTTCTTGCTTTTCTTTATTATTCTTTCTTTCCGAAATATTTCAGGAACTGTGTACGTTCGAATGTATTAACACCCTGAACATCCTTAATATTCAGTTTGCCTTTGAATTGAGCTATATTTTTGAATCCTTTGCGTTCCATCCATGCAGAGAGGAAGCGGTTGGCTTCTCCGATGAATGCATTTGTATTCAGATAGACTGCACTGCAAACTTCTACGGCTGAAGCACCGGCAAGGATAGCTTTCACTACTGATTCTGCGTTGGCAACACCACCGGAAGCTGCATAGTCGATTTTGTCTACTACTGCAGACGCAATTCCGATCCAACGGAGCGGAGTGGCAAGGTCGGAAGCATTGCTGAATACTTCTCCTGAAATATGCTCCATCTTTTCGATGTTGATGTCCGGTTGATAGAAACGGTTGAAGAGAACAACTGCTGCTGCACCGTTGGCATACAACTGATCGATTAATGCCACAGGATTCGTCAGGTTATCACCCAGTTTCATGATTACAGGTATCTTGACTGTTTTTTTGATGTGGCGGAGAATATCAATGTGGCGTTGTTCGAATGAACCGTATGTATATTGCACTTCCGATTGCAGGGCAAGGATATTGATTTCCAATGCATCGGCACCGGCCTCTTCAATCATCTTTGCAAAGTCAATCCATTCGGAATCAGTGTAGCAGTTGATGCTGGCAATGATAGGAAGGGGGCATACCTTCTTGCTTTCTTTTATTAAAGTCAGGTATTCGGATAGCTTGTGTTCACGGATGTATTCTTCCAGATAGTCACTGGCTTCCGGATAGAAAGCCGGATCTTTCAGTTGGTCTGCTTCCAGCATGATTTGTTCCTCAAACAGTGATTTCAGAACAATTGCACCGGCACCATCTTCTGCCAATTTTTTGTTTTTGCCGGCACTGTTGGTCAGCCCCGAGCTACTAATGATGATAGGGTTTCTAAGGGAAAGCCCTGCGAAAGTAGTTTTTAAATCGGTCATAGCAATATGTTTTTTTTAACACTTAATCAGTAAATTCGTTCTCCGAAAATCTTGCTTCCTACTCGTACCAGCGTACTTCCTGCGGCAATGGCTTCGTGGTAGTCATGTGACATTCCCATTGATAGCTCACAGAAAGTATCGGAGTGGATGAACCAAGTTGTTTTTATCTCGTAAAAGAGCCCATTTAGTAAACAAAATTCCCGATTGATTTGTTCAATACAATCGGTGTTGCTGGCCATCCCCATTAATCCGCAGATGCGTACATGAGTCAGCTCTTTCCATTCTCCGGCATTCAACATCTCCTTGCATTCTTCGGGACTGAAACCAAATTTGGTTTCTTCCTGCGCAACGTGAATCTGCAACAGGCAGTTCACTGTACGTCCCGCTTTGACAGCTTGTTTGTTGACTTCGACCAGCAGTTTATAACTATCAATTCCATGAATCATCGCTACGTATGGTATCATGTATTTGATTTTGTTCGTCTGCAGGTGTCCGATGAAATGCCATTCAATGTCTTTGGGCAAACTTTCGTATTTAGCTGTCATTTCCTGCACTTTGCTTTCTCCAAAAATACGCTGTCCCGCCTGATATGCTTCTTCTATCGCTTCATTGGGATGGAATTTTGAGACAGCAACCAGCCGGACTCCTTG
>CDZC01022569.1_pt1 | contig 14391 bp, 10 predicted proteins | sample 557371 | NCBI WGS metagenome assembly CDZC01 (sample SAMEA3182085, study PRJEB8094) | gut metagenome | biome: human; feature: gut; material: Stool; isolation source: human stools | place: Canada | collected 2013-01-21
ACGTCCAAAGTCGGAACACGCATAGACATACCAGTCAATTTGCCGTTCAATGCAGGGATTACTTTACCTACAGCCTTAGCAGCACCAGTAGAAGAAGGGATGATGTTGCCAGAAGCAGCACGACCACCTCTCCAGTCTTTCATAGAAGGACCGTCAACTGTTTTCTGAGTAGCAGTTGTAGAGTGAACTGTAGTCATCAAACCGTCAAGGATACCGAACTTGTCGTTCAATACTTTAGCGATAGGAGCCAAACAGTTAGTAGTACAAGAAGCGTTAGATACGAATTGAGTACCTTTTACGTATGTTTTTTCGTTTACACCGCAAACGAACATCGGAGTGTCATCTTTAGAAGGAGCTGACATTACAACATATTTTGCACCAGCTTCGATGTGAGCCTGAGCTTTGTCTTTGCTCAAGAACAAACCTGTAGATTCAACAACGTATTCTGCGCCTACTTCATTCCATTTCAGGTCAGCCGGGTTTCTTTCAGCTGTGATACGGATAGCTTGACCGTTAACGATCAGTTTGCTGTTTTCAACATCTGCTTCGATAGTACCATCGAATTGACCATGCATTGTGTCGTATTTCAGCATATAAGCCAAGTAATCAACCGGGCAAAGGTCATTGATACCTACGATTTGAATATCGTTTCTTGTCATTGCAGCGCGGAAAACGAAACGTCCGATACGTCCGAATCCATTAATACCTACTTTAATCATTTTGTTTAAACTTTTAAGGGTTTTATAATATTTGTTCAAATATCTCTCAGCCTTCGCACTTGTTTTATTTTCAAATGCGGTGCAAAATTACAAAAATGTTTTTATATTCGCATATTAAATTCACATTAAATATTGAAAAAAGATGGGAAAGAACACATTTTTACAGGACTTTAAGGCGTTTGCTATGAAAGGTAACGTCATTGACATGGCTGTCGGTGTTGTTATTGGTGGTGCATTTGGAAAAATCGTATCATCATTGGTTGCTAATGTTATCATGCCTCCGATTGGTTTACTGGTTGGCGGTGTGAACTTTACAGATTTGAAATGGGTGATGAAAGCAGCGGAGATTGGTGCTGACGGCAAGGAGATAGCTCCGGCCGTGACGTTGGATTATGGCCAGTTTCTGCAAGCCACCTTTGATTTTCTGATTATAGCTTTCGCTATATTCTTATTTATACGGTTGATTACGAAGTTGACAACTAAAAAACAGGCAGAAGTGGCAGCCACTCCTCCAGCTCCTCCTGCGCCAACGAAGGAGGAGGTTTTGTTGACGGAGATACGTGATTTATTGAAAGAAAAGAATCGTTGATTCTAATTGAAATAAAGGAGGTTCCAAGTGTAAACTGGTGAATCTCCTTTATTTTTCTCTTCATTATTAATATAGATTGCGTACTTTTTTCTACTTTTGCAACTCAATTTATTCAAAATCCAACCATTGATATGCAGGAAAAAATAATAATTCTTGATTTCGGTTCGCAGACAACACAGCTTATAGGTCGTCGTGTACGCGAATTGGATACGTATTGTGAAATTGTTCCTTATAACAAATTTCCTAAAGAAGACCCGACTATTAAAGGGGTTATTCTCTCCGGAAGTCCTTTCTCGGTTTACGATAAAGATGCTTTCAAAGTAGATTTGAGTGAAATTCGTGGTAAATATCCGATATTGGGTATTTGTTATGGTGCACAATTTATGTCATACACTAATGGCGGAAAAGTGGAACCGGCCGGAACACGCGAATATGGACGTGCTCACTTGGCTTCATTCTGCAAAGATAATGTGCTGTTTAAAGGAGTGCGTGATGGGTCGCAGGTATGGATGAGCCATGGAGATACGATTACTGCTATTCCCGATAATTTCAAGAAAATAGCTTCAACTGATAAAGTGGAGATTGCTGCTTATCAGGTAGAAGGTGAGCAAGTGTGGGGTGTTCAATTCCATCCGGAAGTATTCCATAGTGAAGACGGAACTCAAATCCTGAAGAACTTTGTGGTAGATGTTTGCGGTTGCAAACAAGACTGGTCGCCGGCTTCATTCATTGAAAGTACGGTTGCCGAGCTGAAAGCGCAGTTGGGGGATGATAAAGTCGTTCTCGGTTTGAGTGGCGGAGTCGATTCTTCGGTTGCAGCAGTGTTGCTGAACAAGGCTATTGGCAAGAACTTGACTTGTATCTTTGTAGATCATGGTATGCTGCGTAAGAATGAGTTCAAGAATGTGATGAAGGATTATGAGTGTCTCGGTTTGAATGTGATTGGCGTTGATGCCAGTGCAAAGTTCTTCGCAGAACTGGCTGGGGTGGTTGAACCGGAAAGTAAGCGTAAAATTATAGGTAAGGGCTTTATCGATGTGTTCGATGTAGAAGCTCATAAGATAAAAGACGTGAAATGGCTGGCGCAGGGTACTATTTATCCGGATTGCATTGAGTCATTGTCTATTACGGGTACGGTAATAAAGAGCCATCATAATGTAGGCGGACTTCCTGAAAAGATGAATCTGAAGTTGTGTGAGCCGCTTCGTTTGTTGTTTAAGGATGAAGTTCGCCGGGTGGGCCGTGAGTTGGGGATGCCGGAGCATCTGATTACCCGTCATCCGTTTCCGGGACCGGGACTGGCAGTGCGTATTCTGGGAGATATTACTCCTGAAAAAGTACGTATTCTGCAGGATGCTGACGATATCTTTATCCAGGGATTGCGTGACTGGGGATTGTATGATAAAGTATGGCAGGCGGGGGTTATCTTGTTGCCGGTACAGTCCGTGGGTGTAATGGGAGATGAACGTACTTATGAGAGAGCGGTTGCTTTGCGTGCTGTGACATCTACTGATGCCATGACAGCTGACTGGGCACATCTGCCTTATGAATTTATGGGTAAGGTATCGAATGATATTATTAATAAGGTGAAAGGAGTGAACCGTGTCACCTATGATATCAGTTCCAAGCCGCCAGCAACTATTGAATGGGAATAATACACTTTGTATCATAAAGATAGCCTCAATGGAAATTCCTGTTGAGGCTATTTTTGTGATAGATAATTTCTTTTGTTGGTTAATTCGTATCTATTCGCTTATCAGCTTTTGTGCGTCCGGAATAAGAATCTCTTTCCGGCGTAACTCTAATAATCCTTTGTCTTGTAGCTCGTTGAGTGCTTTTGATGTATTCAACCGAGTGTCATCTAAGTAGCGGGCAAGGTCGTCCATTTTTACTTTGAATATCTTTTCTCCCTGCGTTTTTTCACAATGTAGCAGGAAAAAGCGAATGATTTTCTCTTGTAAGTCTTGTGTCGGTTCTTCCCATAAACGGGAATAAAGATTTTGTGCCCGGTTGCTGACAATGTTCATGTAGTTGAGCCGGAATATTTCATATTTGAACAGGTCGCTAAGTACAAACGCTTTGCTGATGCTGACAGTGTGTGCTTCCGTATGTGCTATATAAGCGGAAGTGTAATTGGTGTTCATGCCGAACAACGACTGTGGTTCCAGCAGGTAAGGTGCTTCCATCTGTTCAATGACGGTGTATATATTTTCTTTGGAACTTGTGACGATAGAAACCTCTCCTTTTAACAGAAAGCAGAGTTGTTTACACGGACTACCATTTTCTATGATAGTTTCTCCCACTTTATGCTTGATAAAGTGTAGCTTGACCTTATCCAGAATACTTGTGAAATCTTCATGACAAAGACCTTGAAATAAAGGCAATTGGAGCAAAGTGTCGAACATTGTTTCCATATGTTGTAATCTCTTGTTAATCGTACAAATTTACTCATAATACAATACTGCTGTCAATATCTGAGCGTTCTTTTTGTTTTTTTTATTGTTTGAATGCATAAAAATAGAGTATATTTGCAGAAAAAAAGGAGGAAATTATGTTCGCAGGCTTCAATTGGCAACAGATGATCAGTGCGTTTATCGTACTTTTTGCCGTGATAGACATTATCGGCTCTATACCTATTATAATTAACCTGAAAGAAAAAGGGAAAGATGTGAATGCAATGAAAGCTACTGTCATCTCTTTTGCTTTGCTGATCGGATTTTTCTATGCGGGAGATATGATGCTGAAACTCTTCCATGTAGATATTGAATCGTTTGCAGTAGCCGGCGCATTTGTCATTTTCCTCATGTCTTTGGAGATGATTCTGGATATTGAGATTTTCAAGAACCAAGGTCCTATCAAAGAAGCAACTTTGGTACCGCTCGTCTTTCCTCTGTTGGCAGGTGCCGGAGCTTTCACCACTTTGCTTTCTCTCCGGGCGGAATATGCCAGTGTTAATATTATTATAGCTTTAGTCTTGAACATGATCTGGGTTTACTTTGTAGTGAGTATGACCGGTCGTGTAGAACGTTTCTTGGGAAAAGGAGGTATTTATATTATTCGTAAGTTCTTCGGCATCATCTTATTGGCTATATCTGTAAGATTGTTTACGGCAAATATAACGTTATTGATTGAGGCGTTGCATCGGTCTTGATTGAATTCAGATTATCTTATTGAACTGGAAAGCTATTATATTAACTGTGCCACCATGGTGGCACAGTTGTGCCACGCCTATGTCATAATTGTGCCAATACGATGGCACAGTTGTGACAGTACGGTGGCATGAGGTGGCATTTATAATGGTTCTTTCTCTTCTTTTTCCTCTTCTGCCGTTGCTGTCGTTACTTCTTCTATATTCTCTTCTTCTTCCGCTTCGTCTGCAAAAGGTTCCGGTCGTTGTGGACCGTGATTGACGAAAACGAAAGCACAGAATGTTCCTATAACTCCACCGCTGAGATGACCTTCCCACGACATATTGGTGGGGGAGAAATAAGGAAACATATGCCATATAATTCCTCCATACAAAAAGGTGACGAGTAGAGAAATGGCAATGAGTGGAACATATTTGCGGAGAATACCACTGAAAAAGAGAAAGAAGGCAAGTCCGTAAATCAATCCGCTGGCACCGATGTGCCATCCCGGTTTTCCGATCAGGAAAGTTAGTAGTCCGCCTCCTAGCCAGATTAGGATGAAAATTTTATTTGCTATCCCCCGGTAAAAGTAAAAAAGACACCATGACAAGAAAAATAAAGGGATTGTGTTTGCCAGTAAATGACTGAATCCGCTGTGTATCAGCGGGTGAGTTAAAATACCTACCAGTCCCCGTTTCTCCATAGGATATACCCCCAAGCGAGAGAAGTCCCAGTCCATTCCGACTTCCATAATCTTGAGTAAATAGAGGATAAAAATAAGGAACAAAGGCTTTGCTGCAGCCAGCATGATACGCTGAATATCTTGCTTCATGACATTCTTTTCTTTAGATATTTTACGCAATACTACGAATATTTGCACAAAATCTGAAAATAAAAAGCCTTTTTATTTTTGTTTTTATCTATAATTTGTACATTTGGGCGTTATACCCGTTGTATATGATGCTACAGCCAATATATACGGTATGTAACAATAAATAGATATACGATATAATGACCAATAATTAACCTTTAATAATGCACAACTATGAGTTATTTACGATTTGACAAGACCCTCATGACGAATCTGGAAGAATCTCTTCAAAGAGAAATCCTCCGGACGAACAAAGCAGGAGCTTATCATTGTACGACGATTGTTGATTGTAACACACGCAAATATCACGGCCTGTTGGTGATTCCAGTTCCCAATCTCGACGATGAAAATCATGTGCTGCTATCTTCTCTTGATGAAACGGTAATTCAACACGGTGCGGAGTTTAACTTGGGGTTGCACAAATATCAAGGAAACAACTTTAGTCCTAACGGACACAAGTATATCCGTGAGTTTGACTGTGAGCATATCCCGGCAACAACTTACCGTGTCGGAGGTGTTATCCTCCGCAAAGAAAAAATCTTTGTACATCATGAAAATAGAATCCTGATTCGTTATACGTTACTTGATGCGCATTCGGCCACAACCTTGCGCTTTCGCCCGTTCCTCGCTTTCAGGAGTGTACGCGAGTACACACATGAAAATGGGCAGGCAAGCCGCGAGTATCAACTTGTGGAAAATGGTATTAAAACCTGTATGTATCCCGGCTATCCGGAACTTTATATGCAGTTGAATAAAAAGTGTGAGTTCCATTTCATGCCTGACTGGTATCGGGGGATTGAATACCCGAAAGAACAAGAACGAGGGTATGACTTCAATGAAGACCTTTATGTTCCCGGTTATTTTGAGGTGGATATAAAGAAAGGGGAGAGTATCGTATTCTCTGCCGGAACTTCAGAAGTGACTCCCCGTAGATTGAAACAGACATTTGAGGCTGAAGTGGCTGATCGTACCCCGCGTGATAGCTTTTATCACTGCCTGAAGAATTCCGCTCATCAGTTCCATAACCAACAGGAAGACGAACATTATATTCTTGCCGGTTATCCGTGGTTTAAGTGTCGTGCGCGTGATATGTTCATTGCACTGCCGGGGCTGACGCTTGCGCTCGATGAGGTCGACCAGTTTGAGGATGTGATGAAAACGGCGGAAAAAGCGATTCGCAACTTTATTAATGAAGAACCTGTCGGATACAAGATTTATGAAATGGAGCATCCGGACGTTTTGCTTTGGGCTGTCTGGGCTTTGCAGCAATATGCAAAAGAGACTTCCCGTGAGCAATGTCGTCAGAAATATGGAGAACTCCTGAAAGATATGATGGAGTTTATCCGTCAGCGGAAACATGAGAATCTCTTTTTGCATGACAATGGATTACTTTTTGCTAACGGTACGGATAAGGCGATTACATGGATGAACTCTACAGTGAACGGACATCCGGTGATTCCTCGTACAGGATATATTGTTGAATTTAATGCGTTGTGGTATAATGCGCTGCGTTTCATCGCTGATTTGGTGCGCGAAGGGGGAGACGTATACTTGGCGGATGAACTCGATGCGCAGGCGGAAGTAACCGGAAAGTCTTTTGTCGAGGTATTCCGTAACGAATATGGTTATCTGCTTGATTATGTTGACGGTAATATGATGGATTGGAGTGTACGTCCTAACATGATATTTGCCGTAGCGTTTGATTATTCTCCTTTGGATCGTGCACAAAAGAAACAGGTGCTTGATATTGTGACCAAAGAGCTGCTCACTCCGAAAGGAATTCGTTCATTGAGTCCGAAGAGTGGTGGATATAATCCTAACTATGTGGGTCCGCAGATACAACGGGATTATGCTTATCATCAGGGAACTGCTTGGCCTTGGTTGATGGGATTCTATCTGGAAGCTTATCTTCGAATTTATAAGATGAGCGGATTGTCATTTGTTGAACGCCAGCTTATTAGTTATGATGACGAGATGACAAGCCATTGTGTTGGTTCCATTCCCGAGTTGTTCGATGGGAACCCGCCTTTCAAAGGACGTGGCGCGGTGTCGTTCGCGATGAATGTAGCAGAAATACTGCGTGTCTTAAAGCTACTGTCTAAGTATTATTAAAAAAGGAGGAACGAAGATGAAAGTTTTAATGTTTGGATGGGAATTCCCTCCCAAAATATATGGTGGTCTTGCGGTTGCTTCTTATGGAATAACTAAAGGATTGAGTCTGCAAGGTGATATGGAGACGATTTTCTGTATGCCTAAGCCTAGCGGCGAAGAAGAAAAGTTCTTGAAAATAATCGGTATGAATCAAGTACCCATCGTATGGCGTGATGTCCACTACGATTACTTGAAGTCCCGTTTGTTGGAAATGACACCGGAGGAGTATTATTCTTTCCGTGATCATATCTATGCCGATTTTTCTTATATGCATGTGAATGATTTGGGATGTATGGAATTTGCAGGTGGCTATCCCGGGAACTTGCACGAAGAAATTAATAATTTCTCGATCATTGCCGGAGTAGTAGCCCGTCAGCAGGAGTTTGATATTATTCATGCTCACGACTGGCTCACTTACCCTGCCGGTGTACATGCCAAGATGGTAAGTGGAAAGCCGCTTTGTATCCATGTGCATGCCACTGATTTTGACCGTTCTCGTGGCAAAGTCAATCCTACTGTTTATTCGATTGAGAAGAATGGTATGGATCATGCCGATTGTATCATGTGCGTGTCCGAGTTGACTCGCCGCACTGTTATTAACGAGTATCATCAGGATCCTAGAAAAGTATTTGCAGTGCATAATGCTGTTTATCCATTGTCGCAGGAGCTGCTGGACATTCCACGTCCCGATCATTCAAAAGAAAAGGTGGTCACTTTCCTCGGACGTATTACGATGCAGAAAGGGCCGGAATATTTTGTAGAAGCTGCTGCTCTTGTGTTGCGTCGTACTCGTAATATTCGTTTCGTTATGGCTGGCTCGGGTGATATGTTGAATGCCATGATCAATCTGGTGGCCGAGCGTGGTATTGCTGACCGGTTTCATTTCCCTGGTTTTATGAAAGGTAAGCAGGTATATGAAGTTTATAAGAACAGTGATGTGTTTGTCATGCCGTCTGTCTCTGAACCTTTCGGTATTGCTCCATTGGAGGCGATGCAGTGTGGAACGCCTTCCATCATTTCTAAGCAGTCAGGGTGTGGCGAGATTCTTGATAAGGTGATAAAAACTGACTACTGGGATATTCATGCAATGGCTGACGCTATCCACTCTCTTTGTACTAATCCGTCTCTTTTCGAATACCTCAAGGAAGAAGGTAAGAAAGAAGTAGATGGGATTACTTGGGAAAAAGTCGGCTTGAGAATCCGTGCTCTCTATGATGCTGTGTTAAGAAACTATGGTAAATAACAAAACAATAAATAAAAATGAGAACTATCTGTCTTTATTTTGAAATACATCAAATTATCCATTTGAAACGCTATCGTTTCTTCGATATTGGTAATGATCATTATTATTACGATGATTATGCGAATGAAACGGGTATGAATGAGGTCGCTGAACGTTCATATATTCCTGCTCTCAATACTTTAATTGAGATGGTGAAGAACTCGGGGGGGGGCTTTAAAGTAGCGCTTTCTATCTCGGGGGTAGCTTTGGAACAATTGGAAATTCATGCTCCGGCAGTCATTGATTTATTGTATCAGTTGAATGAAACAGGATGTTGTGAGTTCTTGTGTGAACCTTATTCACATGGTTTGTCTTCACTTGCCAACGAGGATTGCTTCCGCGAAGAAGTGCTTCGTCAACGTGATAAGATGAAACAGATGTTTGGTAAAGAACCGAAAGTGTTCCGCAATTCTAGTCTGATTTATTCTGATGAAATTGGTGGCTTGGTAGCTTCTATGGGTTTTAAGGGGATGTTAACGGAAGGTGCTAAACATGTGTTGGGATGGAAGAGTCCGCATTATGTCTATCACTGTAATCAAGCTCCCAGTCTTAAGCTTTTGTTGAGAGATTTCAAACTTTCTGACGATATCAGCTTGCGTTTCTCCAATTCGGATTGGGCGGAATATCCTTTGTTCGCTGATAAATATATTAATTGGATCGATGCATTACCGCAAGAAGAACAAGTAATTAATATCTTCATGGAATTGAGCGCACTTGGTATGGCTCAACCGTTATCTTCTAATATTCTTGAATTCTTGAAAGCATTACCGGAATGCGCAAAGGCTAAGGGAATCACTTTCTCTACACCGACAGAAATTGTAACGAAGTTGAAATCAGTGTCACAGCTTGATGTTGCATATCCGATGTCATGGGTAGATGAAGAAAGAGATACTAGTTGTTGGCTAGGTAATGTTATGCAACGCGAGGCTTTCAATAAATTGTATAGTGTAGCTGAACGTGTGCATTTGTGTGACGACCGTCGTATCAAACAGGATTGGGATTATTTGCAGGCTAGTAATAACTTCCGTTTCATGACAACGAAGAATAATGGTATGTGGCTGAATCGTGGGATCTATGATTCTCCTTATGATGCTTTCACCAACTATATGAATATTCTGGGTGACTTTATCAAACGGGTAGATGCACTATATCCTGCTGATGTAGACAGTGAAGAATTAAATTCTTTGTTGACTACAATTAAGAACCAGGGAGATGAGATTACCGAGTTGGAAAAAGAAGTGGCTAAATGGCAGGCAAAAGCAGAAGCGGCAAAGAAAACGACAGTCAAAAAGGCTGCTGATGCTAAAGAACCGGCAGTAAAAGAGAAAGCTGTTGCTAAATCAAAGCCTGCTGCAAAGAAAGCTGAAGCTAAGAAAGCAGTTGCGGAGCCGAAGAAGGCTACAGGTAAAGCTAAAAAGGCTGCTGCTAAATAAGAAGAATAAGAAAATTATTATATTGGAACCGTGGGGGAGATAAAATCAAACTCACGGCTTTTTTTGAGAGAGGTTTATTAACTATATAAAAAAGAGGGCCCGGGAGCGTAAAATAAACTGTGTCAAGCCTTCTTTTCTCTAAAATCTCTTCGGTCGGGGAACGCCCAGCGGCAAGGGGCGGGACCACCCGTCCCGACGAGCGACAAAATTAGATTAAAATCAATCGTTCTGCAAATTTAATTGCTAATTGTTGTGCAATTATAGCCCAATTAGCAATAGGCATAGTCCACTTTTTACGTACGTTCCGGTAAGCAAGATAAACCAATTTTTCAAGGGCTGTATCCGTAGGGAATACGCCCTTGTTTTTGGTAACCTTACGAATCTGCCGATGATATCCTTCAACAGTATTAGTAGTGTAGATAAGTGTTCTAATACCTTGAGTAAATTGGAAATACGCAGATAGCCGTTCCCAATTATCCCTCCATGATTTTATCACAATAGGATAAAGTTTTCCCCATTTCTTATCCAAATTATCCAGTTCCATTTCAGCTGTTTCTTTGCTTACAGCTTTGTAAACAAGTTTAAGGTCTTTCATAAATTCCTTTTGATTCTTGCTGGCTACGTATTTGATGGAGTTGCGAATTTGGTGGACAATACAAAGTTGGACAGTAGTATCAGGATAAACACTCGCAATAGCATCAGGAAAACCTTTCAGGCCATCTACACAAGCTATCAGAATATCCTTCACACCACGATTCTGAAGATCCGTAAGGACGGACAACCAAAAATTAGCGCCTTCGCTATGAGCAATATACATCCCTAAAAGTTCTTTATGACCTTCCGAGTCTATTCCCAAAACATTATAGATAGCGCGGCTGACAGACTGACCGCGATCATCCATTACTTTATAATGAATAGCATCCATGAAAACAATGGGGTAAACAGAATCAAGACTGCGAGACTTCCAAGCCTTTATTTCCGGAAGTACACGATCGGTGATTGAACTAATTGTATCGGCAGATACACGATTACCTAAGTTTTCCTCCATCCAATCACTGATTTGACGCGTACTGTTACCCAAAGCATACAAACCGATAATACGATCAGAAACGCTCTCCGCAAGAACCGTTTCACGCTTCTTTATAAACTGAGGATCAAAGCTGGAATTACGATCACGGGGAGTGGAAACAGTAACCTCCCCTAAGGGAGTTTGAACCTGCTTATGCATCCTGCCATTACGGCGATTACCCTCTTCACGCTCTGTTGGACTAAGATGCGCATCCATCTCACCTTCCAAGGCGGCGTTAAGAATACTTTCTAAAAGAGGAGCAAAAGCACCATCTTTACCTAACAAGGATTTACCCGATTTAAGTTGTTCGAGAGCCTTGTTCTTAATACTTTCAAAATCAAATTCTTCGTTCATAAAAAAAACTGTGTTAGCAAAATTAATTCTTTTTTCTTTCCTGACACAGTTTAAATTACATTCTCGAGGGCCCACTTCAATGAAGTGAACCCTCTTTTTATTACTTTGGGACTAACTCCTGCGGTTTAGTTTTTAGTTGTGGATTTTGTAAAACTGGTATAAACAACTTCCAAATTTAGTGCTCCGCCCTCTTCTCCTCCTTTTAATTTTACATATCCAGGTCGCAGGTCATGTTGGATGCCAATAATATTGCTGGAGGTACCATAATAATTATTATTATTTGAAGAGTCGTAAGTTACTAGAACCGGAATTAATACGACTTTATCCCATTTTGTATCCTCTTCCCATATTGTGATATCATTAGTCGATTTGGGTTCATCAATTCCTTTTTCTGTGTCATACACTGTATACTCAACCTTGCCTTTTTCGTTAATGTCTCTTTCAGCAGCCTTTCTGTCGTTTACACACGCATTGATAAGACCTGTGATATTATTGAAAGTATATTGGTTGGTACTAGTGGAATGAGAAGTTAGGAAAGAAGACACTCCATCATTTAGCAGGTTTTTTGCAAAGAACCTGTCTTTTTCTTTTTCCCGTATTAGCATTACGTTAGCTGGTGCAGACATTCCAAAATTGCTACTGTTGCTTGATTGATTGTAATTGGAGAATGTCAATTTTACAGCATTTAATGTATCTCCTGATAATTCTTCATTGATTTTGCTAATAGGCAGAACTGCTTCTGTGAAAATTCCGGCAGGAGTTTTCAGGTATGTACAACTCTTATCATTCTTAATCAGTTCGTCAATTTTGCTATCATTGTCGAGTTGATTGGCTTGAATGACTTCACGTGTAGAATTAAAGACGCGATAAGCATAATAGGTTGAGTCTTTTCCGTCGTGTGTTAGATGTGGCGTTCCTTTTATACTATCAATAGCATAGCATTTATATACTACATTCATTTGAACCTGATCGACATATAATACTGTTCCGTCTCCAAAATTGCTCTTTACGTATATTCCTTTGAACGCTTTGAAAAACTCTTCATTATCAAATTTAATACCTTGTTCTTGTGCTTCTCTGAATTTTCTTAATATGTTTCCTCCTACTCTTTCAGCAATATTCTTTTCAAAAGTAAGGTGTACGCTTGGAACATAAGTGCTTAAATTACGAATAGAGTCTTTAACTGAAAGATCAACGGCTGTATATGCTTTACTTCCTAAAATATCATTCTCTTTATAAAACTCATCAGGGTTAATGTCAGTATAGTAATAATCTTTATTTTCCGCTTTTTCTAATTCTTTCTCTAACTCATAGACACTTAGACGACAAGCAGTCAATGAATCTCCAAAATAGTTATTGTACCATAAATAAAGTTCGACAGTGTGGATGTTGCCTATAACTTCACCTGTGTTATCATCATTTTTATGAATTAACGTGATATCATCAGAAGCTTTTTCTACCATTGTATTGGTAATCTTATTATTATTACCAAAAGCAGTATTGTTATACAATCCAGGAAAAGTCAATCCTTCCGGACAATTCAGTGTAGATAAAAATCCCGCCTGATAAGTACCGAATTGACTATCTGTGAATTTACCTACATATCCAATATTTGTTTTAGCATAAATTCGTCCGGCAGGCACAGAACTGGTTGTTACAGGATATGTTTTTAATTGTCCATTGATATCCTGGTCGCTTCCCGGAAACATTCCCAATCCCAGTCCGGCAGTGTTGTCATCACAACCCCAAAAGGTGATTGCCAGTAAAGCTATTAAGGCGTATTTTGCTTTCATGATCGTCGTATCTTGATTTTTTATTCTTCTTCGTTTGCAGTGGCTTCCCATACTTTATCGTAGAACTCGTTGCAGGCATCCGCATAGTTTTCCGGGTTCTGGTAGTCAAGTACCAATTTGCCAGATTGGCGGGCATATTCAATAATAGACTCGTCTACCTTTTCACTGTTTTGTATTACTCCGTCCGAATAGTCAACAGCGAGTTTGCAAAGAGTGGCGTAGTCTACCGGTTCCTTCAAATCACCTAAATCTTTCTTGGTAATACCTTTCAGCATCAGTTTTGTTGCGAAATCGTCGCTAAGTGTATTCTTGAAATCATCTTCATAAACAGAGAATACCACTTTAGCGTCGCGGAAAGAAGGTTCGTCTTTATAGGCTTTCTTAATATAAAGAGGAGCTAAAGCTGTCATCCAGCCATGACAGTGAATGACATCAGGACACCAGCGGAGCTTTTTCACTGTTTCCAATACACCGCGTGCATAGAAAATGGCACGGCTATCATTATCATCATATTCTATACCATTTTCATCCGTTGTCTGCATCCGATTCTGGAAATAGTCATCGTTATCGATGAAATATACCTGCATGCGTGCGGATTGGATAGAAGCAACTTTTATAATCAAGGGGTGGTCAGTATCATCGATAATCAGGTTCATACCAGAGAGGCGGATCACTTCGTGCAGTTGATTTCTGCGCTCATTGATATTTCCCCATTTAGGCATAAAGGTTCTGATTTCACGGCCTTTTTCTTGTATCGCCTGTGGAAGGTTTCTACCTATATTGGCCATTTCGGATTCTGAAACGTAAGGTGTAATCTCTTGAGTAATAAATAAAACTTTATTCGCCTTTGTCATAATAACAATAGTTCACTATAATATTCTGCAAAGATACGAAAAAAAAGACACATTAAATAAGATATTCTTTCTTTATGTGGCAAATATTAGTTTATTTTGCAGAGTTTTTGCAAACGAGTAAAACATAAACCAATTGACGAAAATGAAA
>CDZC01023248.1_pt1 | contig 13096 bp, 10 predicted proteins | sample 557371 | NCBI WGS metagenome assembly CDZC01 (sample SAMEA3182085, study PRJEB8094) | gut metagenome | biome: human; feature: gut; material: Stool; isolation source: human stools | place: Canada | collected 2013-01-21
CACCTTTGCAGCATCCAGTATTATCTGCGCTTTTGGCTTGGCATCTGCCGCACCTCGCTCGCCGTATCGGCACTTAGAATTATGCGGTATTGCCCTAAAAATATACGGTAAAACGCGCATGTCTATCTGCGGGCGGTGCGCCATAACAATCAGGCGGCGGGAAACAGAACCCCGACCGGGAAAGGAAAAACAATGAAACGTATTCTGGTCGTAGAAGACGAAGCCAGCATCCGCGAACTTGTGGCACTGAACCTGAAAATGACAGGCTGGGAAGTATTGGAAGCCCCCAGCGCGGAACGTGCGCTGGAGTTGATCCAGAAAAATCCCCCCTGCGATGTAGCGCTGCTGGATATCATGCTGCCGGGCATGGATGGGTTTTCGCTGTGCGAAACCATCCGCCACGGCGACCCGTACATCGGTATTATTATGGCGTCCGCCAAAGGGCAGGAGAGCGATAAGATCCGCGGCCTTTCCATCGGCGCGGATGATTACATCACCAAGCCGTTCTCGGTGTCGGAGCTGATGGCCCGCGTGGAAGCGCTGGCCCGCCGAGTGCGCCGCAGCGCCACTGCGGACGATGAACAGGCAGGCTCCGAGCCGGATCAACTGGTCAGCGGCCCCTTTGTGCTGGATGAAAAAAGCCGCGTGCTGTACAAATCCGGCAAGCCCATTGACCTGACCCAAGTGGAATTTCAGATCATGGAGCTGTTTTTCCGCAACCCCGGCACTGCCCTGGTGCGCGAAAAGATCCTGGAAGGCGTTTGGGGCAAGGGGTATTTCGGCGATGTCAAGATCGTGGATGTCAACATCCGCCGCCTGCGCATGAAAGTGGAAGATGAACCCAGCAGCCCCCAGCACATTTTGACCGTCTGGGGCTATGGCTACCGCTGGAACGCATAGTTACCGCATTTTTATGGAAAGGGGGCTGCCGCCTGTGCAGAGCATTACCCGCCGCTGGCTGCGCGGCAGCCTGCTGATTACCATTTGCATCCTGGCTGCGGCGCTGGGGCTGTTTTTGTATTACAGCCACCAGAATTTGTACGGCGGGGTGCAGCGTGCCATGCAGGCGCGGTTTTCCACCGTGGAGGGACGTTTGCAGGCAACCGGCACCGCCGGCAGCAGCCAGGCAACGTCTGAAAGCCGCAGCCAGTCCCTGCGCCGCACGGTGGAACAGTTTGATGAAAAAGATAAGTTCGAGTTCATGCTGTTGGATTCCTCCGGCGTGGTGCTGGCAACCTCCAGCGGCACCATGAACAAGAATCTGCTGAGCGAGGGCAGGGATTTTTATCAGGCTGTCACCGGCTCCACCGGCAGCGGCATGGTCACTTTCCGCACAGCGGACGGCGAACACGTGATGGCTGTTACCAGCCTGGTGCCTTATGCGGCGGGCAATGTGACGGCCATGCGCCTTGTTACCAGCCTGACGCTGGTGGACCGCCAGTGGTACAGCACGCTGATGGTTTCGTTCGGCGTGGCGGCGGTGGTGCTGGGGTTTGCGGTGTTCAGCGGCCTGTTTTTTATCCGCACCATTGTGCGGCCGCTGGGCCAGGTGGAAGCCACCGCCAATCGCATTGCCCACGGCGATTTGACCACCCGCCTGCCGGATGCCCCGTATGACGATGAGATCGGCCGCCTGTGCAAAGCCATCAACCAGATGGCCGAGGACCTGACAAAAACGGAACGGATGAAAAACGAGTTCATCTCCTCTGTCAGCCACGAACTGCGCACTCCGCTGACCAGCATCAAAGGCTGGGTGGAAACCATCGCCAACATCCGTGACCCCGATGACGAAAACTACCGCAAGGGTATTACCATTATCCGCAGTGAGACCGACCGCCTGTATGATATGGTGGAGGAACTGCTGGATTTTTCCCGCCTGCAAAACGGCATCAAGCTGAACTGCGAGGTGCTGGATTTTGTGGCCGAAGCCACCGACGCTGCCCTGTTTGTAGAAGCCCGCATCCGGCAGGAGGGGCTGCACCTTGTGTATGACGAACCGCCGGAGCCGTATCCCGTTTGGGCAGACCCCGCCCGCCTGCGCCAGGTGTTTGTCAACGTATTTGATAACGCCATCAAATATTCGCCGCCGGAAGGAACCATTTTCTTTACTCTGACCCGCACCGCCACCACCGTAACGGCCAGCATCCGGGACCAGGGCCGCGGCATTGCGCCGGATGACCTGCAAAACGTAAAGATGAAATTCTTCAAAGCCAAAAACGCCGTGCGTGGTTCCGGCATCGGCCTGGCGGTGGTGGATGAGATCACCAAAGCACTGGGCGGTACGGCGGATATCACCTCAACGTTGGGGCAGGGTACCACCGTTACCATCATCCTGCCCATCTACCACGCTGGGCAGGAACATCTGCACGCGCCGATTTGACCGCAAAAATAAAGGAGAACTCATGCCGCAAGAACAACGTCCAACTGAAAAATTCCGTACCTCTGTGGGCGGCCAGGCCCTGATGGAGGGCATTATGATGCGCGGCCCTGAAAAAATTTGCTGCGCGGTACGCCGCCCGGACGGCACGATTGATCTGAGCTATTCCGATGTGACCACCCACTGGTACAATAAAGTTCCCCTGGTGCGCGGAGTGTGCAATATGGTGGAAAACCTGATGAACGGGTACAAATATCTGATGCACTCCGCCGATATTGCCATGACGGAAGAGGAAAAAGAGGAAGAAAAGCAGAACGAGAGCAAGCTGGACCGCTGGCTGGACGAACACGCCGGCCCCAAGGTACAAAGTGCGCTGATGACCCTTTCCGCCTGCGCAGGTGTAGTGCTGGCAATCTTTCTGTTTACCTTTCTGCCTACGTTCCTGACTGGGCTGGTGGCAAAAGTTATCCCCATGGGGCGCTGGCCGCGGGTCATCTTGGAAGCAGTGCTCAAGCTGGCAATCTTTTTGGGTTACATGTTCCTCTGCACCCGCATGAAGGAAATCCACCGCATGTTCCAGTACCACGGGGCTGAGCACAAAACGATTGCCTGCTATGAGGCAGGTGAGGAATTGACGGTTGCTAACATCCGCAGACATACGCGGTTCCACCCCCGCTGCGGCACCAGTTTTTTGATTCTGGTCATTCTGGTCAGCATTGTGCTGTATGCGGTGCTGCCGTGGAGCGGTACCATGCTGCGCGTGCTGTACAAGCTGGCCATGCTGCCGCTGCTGGTGGGCATCTGTTATGAGATTTTGAAGTGGGCAGGGCGTTCCAACTCGCTGCTGGCACGGGCTGTTTCGGTGCCGGGGCTTTGGCTGCAGCACCTGACGACCTTTGAGCCGGAAGATGACATGATTGAAGTGGCCATCGCCGCCGTTACCCCCGTACTGCCCAAAAAGCCGGAGGATGGCCAATGGTAATGCCGCTTGCCCCACAGCAGCTGGCGGGCATTCTGCCGCGCCAGGCTGTGCGCATGGTGCAGGATGCTCTGCAGGCCGCAGGCTGCCCCGATGCTGATTACGACGCCCGTGAACTGCTGCGCATTGCCGCTGGAAAAGATCCGCGCTTGCTGTTTGACCCGCTTACCCGGCCGCAGGCTGAGTGCCTGGCGGAACTGGCGGCTCAGCGCATGCAGCGGGTGCCGCTGCAATACCTGGCAGGGGAGTGGGACTTTCTGGGGTTGACCTTCAAAGTCGGCCCCGGTGTGCTCTGCCCCCGCGCAGACAGCGAGGTGGTGTGCGAAACTGCCATTGAGCTGTTGCAGCAGATGGGAAAACCTGAGCCCCGGGTGCTGGATCTGTGCGCCGGAACTGGCTGCCTGGGCATTGGCATCCGCCATTTTGTGCCAAGTGCCAGCGTGACCTGCGTGGAAAAAAGCCCGCAGGCGCTGCAATACCTGCAAGCCAACGTACATGGCACCGGTGTGCAGGCAAAGGCAGCGGATGTGCTGCAATACTGGCGAGAGCTTATGCCCCAAAGCGTGCAGCTGATCATCTCCAACCCGCCGTACCTGACCGGGGCAGAGATGCAGGCCCTGATGCCGGAGACCGCCCACGAGCCAGCTATGGCGCTGGACGGCGGAACGGATGGGTTGGATTTTTACCGCGCCATTGCCGCCCACTACCGTGATATTATCTGCCCCGGTGGGTGGCTGGTGTTTGAGATTGGCTGTGCCCAGCGGGCGGATGTGATGGAGATATGCCGCCAAAACGGCTGGCAGCAAGTGCAGGCAAGGAAGGATTACGGCGGCAACGACCGTGTGGTGTACGCCCAACGGGTGAAATAAATCTGGTTTTCAACGTTTTGCAGCTGAAATGTGGAAAATGCGAAGAAAATTTTGAAAAGATGACAACAAATGGTTGTAATTCGTGCCGCGATTGGTTATAATAATACCTGATAAACGCAGGACGACCATTTGGATAGCGGCGCACCTGCCGTACAAAATAAAAACAGCACCGCAGTTGCCTGTGGTGCGTATGGGATACAACGCACGATCGCTCAGATAAGGAGATATAAACTTATGGCAGCAAAAAAGGAAAGTTCATCCAAGCAGCTCCCCACCGGCCCGGCAGGGGATAAAAAGGCAGCGCTGGAGACGGCACTGGCCCAGATCGAAAAGCAGTTTGGCAAAGGCGCCGTGATGAAGCTTGGGACCAACGTTGCCATGCAGGTGGATGCCATTTCCACCGGCAGCCTGGGGCTGGACCTGGCGCTGGGCATCGGCGGCCTGCCACGCGGACGCATCATTGAGGTATATGGGCCGGAATCTTCCGGTAAAACCACCCTGGCCCTGCATGTTCTGGCTGAAGCCCAGAAGCTGGGCGGCGAGGTTGCCTTTATCGACGTTGAGCACGCCCTGGATCCCACCTATGCCCGCGCCCTTGGCGTTGACATTGACAGCCTGCTGGTCAGCCAGCCGGATACCGGCGAGCAGGCCATGGAAATCTGCGAAGCTCTGGTACGCTCCGGCGCGATTGACGCTATTGTTGTGGACTCTGTTGCTGCCATGGTGCCCAAAGCCGAAATTGAAGGCGAAATGGGCGATTCCCACGTTGGCCTGCAGGCCCGCCTGATGAGCCAGGCTCTGCGTAAGCTGACCGGCATCATCGGCAAAACAAACACCGTCTGCATCTTTATTAACCAGCTGCGCGAAAAAGTCGGTGTGATGTACGGCAACCCTGAAGTGACCACCGGCGGCCGCGCCCTGAAATATTATTCCTCTGTACGTATTGATGTGCGCCGCATTGAGGGCCTGAAGGACGCCAGCGGTTCCTTTATCGGCAACCGTACCCGCGCCAAGATCGTCAAGAACAAAGTGGCACCCCCGTTCCGTGAGGCCGAGTTTGACATCATGTTCGGCGAGGGAATCTCCAAACTGGGCGAAATGATCGATCTGGGTGCTAAGCTGGGCATTGTGCAAAAGAGCGGCGCATGGTTCAACTATGGCGATATCCGCCTGGGCCAGGGCCGCGATAACGCCAAGCTCTACCTGAAAGAACACCCTGATGTGGCTGCTGAGATTGAAAAGCAGGTGCGCGAAAATGCGGACCGTCTGCTGGCGGCCGGCAAAAAGGGAACCGTGAAGCCGCTGGAGAAGCCGGCTGTTACCCCCGTTGCTGCTGAAGATGCCCCTGCCGCTCCCATGGCGGATGCACCCAAGACCACCGGCAGCGAGATGGACCTCGACATCATGGTTGACGAATAAGCGATGCCGAAGCTGACACAGGTAAAAGAAACAAAAAGAGGCCGCTATGCGCTGTTCTTTGACGGCGAGTTTGCCTTTTCGCTGGACGAGGACACCTTTGCCATGGCGGGGCTGCATACCGGGGATGAGCTGGAAGAATGGCAGATCCATGACCTGCAGACCAAAAGCGACACCCGCAAGGCTGTGGATAAAGCCATGGACCTGCTGGCCCTGCGGGACCATGCAGCCGGGGAGCTTTATCAAAAGCTCTGCCGCAGCTTTGACCCCCACAGCGCTGCCGCCGCCGTGGCAAAAATGCAGGAGCTGAACCTGCTGGATGACGCCGGTTTTGCCCGCCGCCGTGCGGCGGAGCTGCTGCGTAAGCGCAAGAGCCGCCGTGCAATTCTGGATGATCTGCACGCCAAAGGCATTGACCGCGGCGCGGCCGCCGAAGCGGTGGAAGCTCTGTTTGCCCAAAGCGAGGAGGACGAGGAGGGAAACCCGGAGCTGGCCAATGCCCGCGCACTGGTGGAACGCCACTATGCCGCAAAGCTGGCACAGGGCAAATGGCAGCAGGTAGCTGCCGCTTTGGCACGGCGCGGGTTCTCCCACAGCGTGATCCGCCAGGCATTGGCAGATGCCGAGACAGAAGAAACCGAAGCGTAACACAAAAAAAGTACACACCGCAGGGGCAAAAAATGCTCCTGCGGCATTGTGGTATCAATGCACCGAACGGATAGCTTTGCCTGAATTTTGCCCAAGCAAGCGGCAGAGCCCAACATAACATACTGAAAAGAGAGACAGGAACAACCATACATGAATATTGCAATTATTTCCCTTGGATGCCCCAAAAACCAGGTCGATGCTGATGTATTCTGCCACGCGCTGATCAAGGCGGGCCACCAGACGGTTGCGGACCCCGAACAGGCGGACATTATTATTGTCAACACCTGCGGCTTTATCCAGTCCGCTAAAGAGGAAGCCATTGAAAACATTTTGATGGCCTGCCAGTATAAGCAGCAGAACCCCAACCTGAAGGTGATCGTGACCGGCTGCCTGGCTGAGCGCTATAAAACCCAGATTGTGAGCGAAATGCCGGAAGTAGACGCCGTTGTGGGCATTGGCTCCAACGCCGCTCTGCCCGCCATTGTGGAGCGCCTGACCGCCAACGGCGCGGGCCAGGTGGAAAGCTATGGCCCCAAATGCGATATGGAGCTGGGCGGTGCCCGTGTTATCAGCACGCCGCGCCACTATGCTTACCTGAAAATTGCCGAAGGCTGCAACAACCGCTGCCATTACTGCGCCATCCCGCTCATCCGCGGCCCGCTGCGCAGCCGCCCCATTGACGACTGTGTTGCCGAAGCTCGCTGGCTGGCCGGGGAGGGCGTGAAAGAGCTGATCCTGGTGGCGCAGGACCCCACCGCTTACGGCGAGGACTGGGGCAAACCCGGCGCAGTTTGCGAACTGTTGGATAAGCTGAACACCATTGAGGGCATCCGCTGGATCCGTGTGCTGTACGCCTACCCGGAGCGTATCTCCGATGAATTCATCGCAGCCCTTGTGCGCAACAATAAGGTTGTGCCGTATCTCGATCTGCCCATCCAGCACTGCGATGACGAGGTGCTGAAAAACATGAACCGCCGCGGCGGCCGCAAAGAAATTGAGGATGCCATCCGCCGCCTGCGCGCGGCCATCCCCAACATCACGCTGCGCACCACCCTGATTGCAGGTTTCCCTGGTGAGACCGAGGAACAGTACAGCGAGCTGTGCGACTTTGTCAAAACCGTCAAGTTTGACCGCCTGGGCTGCTTTGCCTATTCCGCCGAGGAAAACACCGTGGCCGCCAAGATGGACAACCAGATTGACGAGGAAGTCAAGCAGCGCCGCGCAGACCACATTATGGAGCTGCAGGCCGAGATCAGCGCGGAAAAGGAAGCAGAAAAGGTCGGCAAGACCTATGAGTGCATCTGCGATGGCGTGGACGATGAAACCGGCATGTACCTGCTGCGCTCCGCAGCAGACTGCCCGGAAATTGATGGCAGCATCATGACCCCGGCAGATACCCCGCTGGAAGCCGGCGCGTTCTATAACGTTACCATCACCGATGCCGATACTTATGATCTTTATGGTTATGCGGAAAGCAAAGTGGAGGAATAAACCATGAATCTGCCTAACAAATTAACGATGATGCGTGTCATCATGGTGCCGTTCTTTATGGTATTTGCTGCCATGAGCCACATGGGCACGCCCCAGTTCAATGCAACGTATGCCTTGATAGCGGGCATTCTGTTTGCTGTGGCCAGCTTTACGGATTTCCTGGATGGCTACCTGGCCCGCAAGAACCACCTGGTAACGGACTTTGGCAAGTTTATGGACCCGCTGGCTGATAAAATGCTCACCACCGCCGCCATTATTTATATGGTGGTGGACGGTGTCTGCTCCCCCGTGGTGCTGGCCATCATCATGTTCCGCGAGTTTGCTGTGGCCGGTGTGCGCATGATTGCGGCAGAGTCCGGTACCGTCATTGCCGCAAACATGTGGGGCAAGGTCAAAACCGTGCTGCAGATGGTCACCATCATCTTCTATTACTTTGCCATGGCGCTCGCCCCGGCGGACGGCGTTGGGGTTATCAGCTTTACTACCCAGGTGCTGTGCTGGGCCGTTGCTGCCGTTACCGCACTTTCCGGCTGCATCTACCTGTGGCAGAATCGTTCCTGCTTTATGCAGGCAAAATGACGCTGCCCCCTTGCAACCGCTTATCAGGGCGGCTATAATAAATCTGAACGGTTTGCAGGTTTAGCCGCGCCGTACCAGCAAAGTTGGGAAAGGAAGTTCCTGTCCATGCAGATTTTTAATACCATGACCCGCAAAAAGGAAGATTTTATCCCGCAGGAGCCGGGCGTTTATCGCATTTACGTCTGCGGCCCTACGGTGTATAACTATATCCATATCGGCAATGCGCGCCCCATGATCGTGTTTGACACGCTGCGCCGCTATCTGGAGTACCTTGGCAACAAGGTGCTGTATGTCTCCAATATCACCGATATTGACGATAAACTGATCAAAAAAGGCCAGGCGGACGGCACCACCATGCAGGAGGTTGCCCGCAAGTTCGAGGCCGAGTACATCAAAGATTCCGAGGGCCTGAACGTTAAGACCCCCACCGTGCGCCCCCGCGCAACCGAGCATATCGGTGAGATCATCAAGATCGTCAAGGACCTGGTCGAATCCGGACATGCTTACGTTGCCCACAACGGCGATGTCTACTTCCGCGTTAAGTCTGATCCCGGTTACGGCAAGCTGAGCCACCTGAACCTGGACGACCTGGAAAGCGGCAACCGCGAACTGCGCAGCCAGATGGATGACGACCTGAAAGAAGACCCCGCAGATTTTGCTGTCTGGAAAGCCGCCAAGCCGGGCGAGCCTTCCTGGAACAGCCCCTGGGGCCAGGGCCGTCCGGGCTGGCACATTGAGTGCAGCGCCATGGCCCGTAAGCACCTGGGCAAGACCATCGACCTGCATGCAGGCGGCCAGGACCTGATCTTCCCCCATCACGAAAACGAGATTGCACAGTCGGAGTGCGCCAACGGCTGCACCTTCAGCCATTACTGGATGCACAATGGCTTTTTGAACATCAACAACCAGAAGATGTCCAAGAGCGCCAACAACTTCTTTACCGTGCGTGAAATTGCCGATAAGTACGGCTATGAGCCGATCCGTTATTTTATGCTCACCGCTGGTTACCGCATGCCGCTGAACTATACGGTGGACCTGATCGAGAGCTGCAAGAACAGCTTGGAGCGCCTGTACACCTGCCGCGATAACCTGGATTTTGCCATCCGCAATGCCCATGGCACTGACACTGCCCTGACTGAAAAGTGCGAAGAGGCACGCAAAAAGTTCAAGACCGCCATGGATGACGACCTGAACACCCCCGATGCTCTGGCCGCCATTTTTGAGTTCGTCAAGGACATCAACACCATGTCCGATGCTGCCGATAAGGCTACGTTGGAAAAGGCCGCCGCCACGTTTGACGAGCTGACCGGTGTGCTGGGCCTGATGTACAACCGCAAGGCCGAGGAAGCCCCCGACGAAGTGAAGCAGCTGGTGGAAGAGCGCGCCGCAGCCAAAAAGGCCAAGGACTTTGCCCGCGCCGATGCTCTGCGCGCCAAAATCACTGAGCTGGGCTGGAATGTGATGGACACCGCCAAGGGCCCGCAGCTGACCAAGCTATAATTATTACTGCACAATCACGGCAAAACAAAGGAATTGGAAACAGGGAAGCATCTGCCTCTGCTTCCAGTTCCTTATTTTATTGCAGCGGCAAATACGCTGCATTATCTGGAGAGTTCAGAATGACAAATACCAGAACCAAACAGGAAGAGCGAACGCTGTATATTATATTGGCCGCAGCGCTTGCCGCGCGCCTGCTGCTGGCCCTTGTTACTGAAGGCTACACCTATGATATGAGCTGCTTTGTGGCCTGGGGGGATAAGCTGGCCAGCGAAGGTCCCGCGGCCTTTTACAGCGCCGATTATTTTGCGGACTACCCGCCCGGCTACATCCTTGTGCTGGGGCTGGTCAGCCTGGTGCGCAAGGCGCTCCAACTGAGCTATGAATCCCGCTGGACCTATTTTTTGCTGGCACTGATCCCCGCAATCTGTGATTGTGCCGCCGTGGTGCTGCTGGACCATATCAGCCGCCGGTATATGGGGCAGGGCAGGGCACAGCGCTGCCTGGTGCTGTTTGCGGCGTTCTGCCCGCTGACCTTGTTTGATACCGGCATCTGGAAGCAGATCGATGGGGCTTTTGCGCTGCCGCTGCTGCTCTGCTTCTGGCTGCTGGAAGAGCGCCGCTACCTGCTCGCTGCGGTGCTGTACGGCGTGGCGCTGGCCATCAAGCCGCAGGCACTGTTGGCTGGGCCGGTGCTGGCCGTCTGCTTTTTGGTGGCTATTGCGGATGCCGTGCGGGATGGCAAAAGCCCGCTGAAATCGGTCGGCCAGATTTTTGGCGGTGCTGCGCTGGCTTTGCTGCCGCCGCTGCTGGCGGGCTTGCCGTTTTACGGGGCAAAAAATCTGGTGCCGTCCTTGATCGATAAGTACATCACCACGGCGTCTGGCTACCAGTATGCCACCATCAATGCGTTCAACTGGTTTGCAGCGCTGGGCGGCAACTGGCAGGCGCTGGATGCTTGCCCGGTGTTTAACCTGAGCTGGAAAGTGCTGGGCATTTTCAACATCGCTGTTATCACGGTGCTGCTTGTGGTGCTGGCGGTCATCAGCTGGCGGGCGGGGCGGTTTTCCCCGCTGCTGCTGGCAGCGTTTTACACGGTGGGGATTTTTACCTTTGCCCATTGCATGCACGAGCGTTACCTGGTGCTGGGCATGCTGCTGGTACTGCTTGCTGCGGCGCGCTGGAATGACATCCGTCTGTATGGCGCCGGGTTTGGTCTGTCGATAACGGGCTTCTTGAACCTGGAAACTGTGTATACCCTGGTAGGCAGCGATGACGAGTGGCTCAGCAGCGATACCAGCCGCGAGTTTGCCATGGCAGTCGGCTTTTCCGAAACGGCAGCCTTTGTGCTGCTGGCTTTCACCGCGTGGGCCATCTGCCGCCATGGAGCGATTTCTCCACTGGCAAAAGTGGAAACCATCGAAAAAGATAAAACAAAAACAATGCAGAAAAAGCTGGAACTGTGCACCCTGCGCATTGATCCGCAGCCTGCCTGGACGGCTAAAGAGAAGAAAGCCTTGGCAACGCTGACGTTGATCGTTGCTGTGGTGAGCTTTGCTTACCTTGGCAGCATGAAAGCGCCGCAGAACCCTGTGGATGCTACGGACAGCACGGCAACCATCGACTTTACCCTGCAGCAGGACGCGGTGGAAATCTGGGTGTACCCCGGCATTTCCACCGGCGGCAGCCTGCGCATCACGGATGCAGCGGGCAATGAGCTGTACCGGAAGGAACTGAGCTATGCAACGCCGTTCTGCTGGACCAAAACGGCCATCACGGCTCCGGCAGGGCAGACCCTGACCGCAACGATTGAAAATGCGCAGATGTTTGAACTGGCCCTGCGGGATGCCACCGGTGCGCTGGTGCCGGTAACGGACGGCGATGCCCTGTTTGATGAGCAGAGCGAAGTGCCAGATACCATCAGCCAGCTGAACAGCATGTATTTCGATGAAATCTATCATGGCCGTACTGGGTACGAAATGCTGCACCGCATGACGGCATACGAAACCACCCACCCGCCGCTGGGTAAAGATTTTATCATGCTGGGCATTGCTATTTTTGGAATGACAGCCTTTGGCTGGCGCTGTGCCGGAACGCTGTTCGGCGTGATGCTGGTGCCGCTGATGTGGTGCTTTGCCCGCCGTCTGACCCACAAACGCTGGGCTGGGGCCATGGCAGGTGCGCTGATTGCCGCTGGGTTCATGCGATTTTCCCAAAGCCGCATTGCCACAATCGATATTTACGGTACGTTCTTTATCCTGTTAGGCGCATATTTTATGGTATGGTATTGCCAGAGCGTGCTGCAAAACGGCGTAAACGGCTCGCTGCTGCCCATGGCGCTGGGCGGCGTGGCATTTGGGCTTGGGTGTGCATCCAAGTGGACCGGAATTTATGCCGGGGCAGGGCTTGCGGTATTGTACCTGGGTGTGCTGTATGCCCGCTGGAAGCAAAAACAGCCGGGCTTCTGGAAAGAATTCCAGATGGCTGCTGTGGGCGGTGTGGCGTTTTACATCGTTGTGCCGTTCCTGATCTATCTTGCATCCTACCTGCCTTATTGGTGGAAAGACCCTACCTTTGGTTTGCGGGATTGGTGGGATTGCCAAACCTACATGTACTGGTACCATTCCACCCTGAAAGCAACCCACCCGTTTGAAAGCCGCTGGTACACCTGGCTGCTGGACCTGCGCCCAGTGTGGTATTACAAAAATTCTTACCTGGAAGCTGGGCTTCAGGGCAGCATTGCGGGTTTTTATAACCCGGTCATTTGCTGGGCAGGGCTGTTCTGCATTTTGCTGCTGCTGTGGCGCCAGGTTTCGGCTCGCGGCACGGCAAAGGGAGCGGGCGTTCTGATCTTGTACGCCAGCCAGCTGCTTTCCTGGATGCTGGTATCGCGCTGCACTTTCATGTACCATTACTTCCCCAGCTCGGTCTTTGCGTTGACGGCCATTGTGCTGGTTTTAACGCAGATGAAGCGGCAGGACCGCGCCAAAAAGATTGGCGCGGGGCTGTGCATTGCGGCGCTGGTGTGCTTTGCCTGGTTCTATCCCGTTCTGTCCGGCTTGCCCGTGCCGACCCTGTGGGCGCAGAGCACCAAGATTTTGCCGAGTTACGGGTTCTATTAAGGCAGTTATGGGGAGTCTTTTCGGCCTTTTTGAAAAAAGGCCTGGCGAAAAACTTTAAGGCAATACCGCATAATTCTAAGTGCCGATACGGCGAGCGAGGTGCGGCAGATGCTAAGCC
>CDZC01009032.1_pt1 | contig 13041 bp, 14 predicted proteins | sample 557371 | NCBI WGS metagenome assembly CDZC01 (sample SAMEA3182085, study PRJEB8094) | gut metagenome | biome: human; feature: gut; material: Stool; isolation source: human stools | place: Canada | collected 2013-01-21
CCCCCTCCCCAACCCCCACCCTCTCCTCTTCAAAGACTTTCGACTTTATCGAATCCCTGTTCGTAATCTTTCTTGAGTCTGCTTTCCTTCTGGGGAATGCGTATTTCAATGTTGAAAGGCTTCAAGCGGGATTCATATTAGGACTACGCCCGCGAAAGGACGCCTTTTCCCGCTGGCCCCGTTCAAAAAACAGCCCCCTCGTCAACCCCAAAGAACACATTTTTCTGCCACAGGAAAAACGGTCGGGTGGGATTCGATAAAGGGAAAAGGCTTTGAAGGGAGTGGAGGGAAGGTTGGAGGGGGCGAGGGAAACGTGGGGGTGCCCCCCTTCTTCAGAACGTTTCTCTCGCCCCTCAAATCTTTAAAAGATTCCTGTGAATTATTCCCTTCGCAGCAGCAAGGGGATAAGCCGCCAAAACGCAAAGAACAGCGCGATGAGGTTGGCGGTCCACGCGGCGAGGAACGGGTGCAGGATGCCGCGCTGCCCAAGCGTCGTACCGAGGGTATACACCGCGAAGTACAGGAACGTGCACAGCAGCGCGACGGTCACGGCGATATAGATGTTGTCCTTCCACGAGACAATGGCCGTCGCCACGAAGGCCATGACCAGAATCGATGCCGCATAGGCCAGCTTGGCGTGCCACGCCGTACGGAGCGCCTCCACATTGGAACCGGAAGATTTCAACTGGCTGATGGCGTCCCCAAGCTGCCAGAGCGGCAACTGCTGCGGCTTCGTGCCCGTACTGACGAGCCGGAAGGTTTCGGGATCCTGCCTGAGCGGGAGGACGAAATCCGGCTCTTGCTCCTGCGTGAAGGTGTCGGGCGTGTAGACGCGCACATCCTGCAAGGCCCAGTGGTTGGGCTCGGCGGTGAACGTGGACGCCTGCACGATGCGCTTGATGCTCAGGCCGTCGTCGGACAGTTCATACCCGGAAAAGCCTGTGCCGTGCGCCTGGGGATCAAGCGTACCGAGCGAGACGATCCAGTCCCCATCCGTAAACCAGACATCCTTCAGCACCGTTGCCGCGAGGTTCTTCTTGCGGACCTCTTCCTGCCAGATGCGGGCGGACTCGCGTTCCCCGGCAACGCCCAGATATTCGGAGAAACCAAGCTGGACGCCGCCCCAGAAAATGCCGCAAAGGATCATGGAGTTTGCCACCACGCCGAGGGAGATGCCCCCGGCCTGCAACGCCGTCAGTTCGCGGCTGCGAGCCATGATGCACAGTTGGATGACCGTGGACAGCAGGAAGATCACCGGCAGGATCTGCGAAATCACGAGCGGCATCTTCACGACGAAGTAGGTGAGCACCATGCCCACGGACAGCCCGGCCTCGATGAAGTTGTCGAGACGCTCGAACAGGTCCGTAAGCACATACAGGCCGATGCCGACGGCAAGGGTCGGCAGCAGGATCATCGCGTTGTTCTTGGTCAGATAGCGGAAAAGCAAGCTCATGACGTCCTCCGTGTCCGCAGGTTGCGGAAGAAGGTCGCCACGTGCGGCGTTCGCTCATGCGCCGTCAGCCATAGCCCGTAGATGCCGAGGCATAGGAACAGGATGTTCGGGACCCACAACCCTATGGAGGGGGGGATGGCCCCGGACTCGCCCGTGCTGAACCCAAGCGACATCAGGCTGTAATAAACAAAGAACATGGCGAGGGCCAACATGAGCCCCGTCTGCCTGTGCAGCCCCTCAAAGGCCGAAGCCAGCGGCAGCACGAAGAGGGTCAGAGCGATGCACGCCACCGGATAGGCCCAGCGCTTGTGGCGCTCCACCTCCAGCTTGTTGGCGTAGTTGGCGTCCACTTTAAGCGCTTCCTCCCGCGTGATGCTGGAGAGCTTGCTCCATGACATCTCGCGGGGCCGCACATCTCCGAGATCAAGGCTCTTGAAGAGGGAATCCAGCGGCAGCCGCACTTTGTATTCGTCGAAGGCCAGCACCGAGGACCCCTTCTTATCCGTGGTGTAGATCTTGCCGTCCTCAAGCAGGAATACCAGCTCGCCGCGCTCGGTATCGGTATCGAAGCGCCCTTCCGGGGCGAGGATGGTCATGTGGCGCTCGGGGTGCGAACGGTCGTCCACCAGAACCTGCGACATATCCCCGTCACCGGGGTTCACCTGCCGGGCGAAAAGCACCAGATTGGGGAAGTCCGTATTGAAGACGCCGGGCTGCACCACGACACGGGCGCGTGTATTGGCGATTTCAAGGATCGTTTCCCGGAAATGCCCCATGCCCCACGCCAGCCAATGCAGGGATACCCAGAGCGTCAGCAACATGCAGATCACACTGAACAGGAGCGGCGCGGGAAGCATCTGATAGATGTTGATGCCCCCCGCACGCAGGGCGACCAGCTCGCGGTCCGTGCTCATGCGCAGGAAGGTCAGGAAGACGCTGAGCATACAGGCGATGGGAATCACCAGCATGAGGAACAGCGGGGTCATATAGCCGAACAGCAGAACGGTATCCAAGATGCCGAGATCCAGCCCCAGAAACAGTTCCCGCATCTGCACCGCCCGGCTGATGAGGATGAGCGTCAGCAGCACCCCCACGGCGAGAACGAACAGGTTGGCGATTTCTTTAAATATCTGTCTCTGAAGAAGCGAAGGCATCGGGCAACGTCCTGTAAGGATGCGAAGTTAGCGTTTGCACGGGGCGGAAGGCTCCTGTCCTTTTTCGGAGAAAAGGCGGGCAAGCTGAGCCGCGTCCAGCGGCGTCAGATTGAAGCGCATACCCGCTTCATCAAGCAGGGAGGAAAGCGGCGCATCCGGGCGGCGGCAGCGTTCTTCCTGCACATATTCCAAAGCGCGGCGGACCAGTTCGCCGTGTTCGATGAGCGTCATGTGACACCTCCGTGATTAGAACGCGGCGCTATCACCGGGCTTCATGGAGACCAGGCGGACATCGGGAGCCACGGAAGCGAGATGCGACGCAAAGGCCGAGGTGTCCTTCGCAAGGACCGGGAATGTCCCCCAGTGCATGGGGATCACGGCCTTGGGCTTGAGCAGACGCGCGGCATGGGCGGCCTGCAACCCGTCCATCGTAAAGAAGCCGCCCACGGGCAGCAGCGCCAGATCCAGCGGATACAGCGAACCTATCAGCTCCATCGAGGAGAAGAGGCCGGTATCGCCCGCGTGATAGAAGGTAAAGCCGTCCGGCATGGTCACGACGTACCCTGCGGGGGCCCCGGATTCCGAAGTATGGAACGCCTGCGTCATGGTGACCCGGACGCCCTTCACTTCGATGGTGCCGCCGATATTGAAGCCGATCCCGGCGGGAATGCTGGCTTGCGGCATCCCGGCGTCGATCAGGCGTTCGGCCGTACCGACGATGCAGCCGCAGGTTGCGCCGCTGCTTTTGCAGATCGCCACGGCGTCACCCGTATGATCGCCGTGATCATGGGTGACGAGCACCAAATCCGGCTTTCCGGCCTCATTCCACGTCACGGGGCAGGAAGGGTTATGCGTGAAGAAGGGATCTATGAAAACAGTCACGTCGCCGCAAGAAACCTTAAAATTGGAATGACCGTACCAAGTAACGGAAACGCTCATGGAATACTCCTTAAGATAAAGAAAAAGAAGGGGAAGCGTAACAAACGGATGGACACAAAAACACGGCTCCGACACCAAACGAGCCGCAGCACGCTCCCGGTACCGGAGCATACAGCTTGACAGGACGCGGCACAAGAGCTAGCTTCCCAACTCTGTAGTGTCCCCTTCCGGGGAAACTCCGCGCCCGTAGCTCAGTCGGATAGAGCGTTAGCCTCCGGAGCTAAAGGCCGTGCGTTCGAATCGCGCCGGGCGCACCATGAAATCAACCCCCTTGCAGATTGTAATCTGTGAGGGGGTTTCCTTTTCCCCGCACAAGTACAGAAGCCGATATATCACCTACTGAACGCCGATGCACCAACGTTTTTTGTTTTCCTCCCCCTATCCCTTTGTACCCCTGTATACTTTACGTCTTTAGAATCGCATAACCATTTTGCTACAGCCAGCAAAATGGTCAGGCCCGCCGTGCAGTCCGAGGCCCACGCCGCACCGAGTGGCTCTCCGGGCTCATGGTCGCAAAGTAGCGAGATTCCGAAGGCGATTGTTATCAGCAGTGAGACGATTGACGAGAGATTAAATATCAGTGAGGGTGGGGGGTAGCCATATCTCTACTCCTTTTTTGGTATTACCCTTCCGTTAATTTTTATAATATATTATAAAAAGAAATCTCGATATTTATAAGTAATATTCGATAAGTAATAAAAAAGAGTATCACAATGGAACCACTTCCAACTATAACAGGACGTTCTACAAGAACAATAGATAGAGCTCATGGGGGATTCCGAATGCAAACTCTCCACTTTCGGTAGGGTAGCGACAGTCCTTGGCGTACCGATGAAAACGCTGTTTGATGGCGAGTGGGAAGAAGATGGAATTACCGCCAAAGAGATGCCAGGTACGAGGAGCCCCCTCGATGGATGAAGCCGAAAGGATTTTCTGGGATGAGAAAAGGGCAAAAGAAAATCGTTTCGTCTCCACTTCACCGGAACGAGTAAAACTCATCACAACAGCACTGGAACAATTGGGACTATCTGCTCCCTATAAAGAACTCGAAAACTGCACCAGACATTATCTGTTGTGTACAGAGACTTCTCCATACAGCTGTGCAAAAAACCATATTAAGGGATGCATCAGAATTTTCAGCGATTATGAATCTGACAATATATTGGAATACCATAAAAATATCCACCCCTTTTCCAGACGGTATTATTTGATCCAACGGCTCTGCAATGCCCTGCAACAGTGGAAATGGTGTTATATAATAACTGACGGGCGCTCTCTGTGACTTGGGAGTGATATAGATAGAAGCGTATCTGCCAGAAGAGCAACAGGTATACAGGCAGGATACCGACTAGCCTGTGATATCAAGCAGCAATCTCTAGAATGTAAAGTCCTTTTTCTTAATGAGTATGGCTTACGGGACGTTCCTACTTCCATCCGCTGGCTGGAATTCTACCAGACAAAAAAAGGATAAGGGTTCACTGTATCTCCTCTCACTGATGACGAATGAATATTCTCTCTGCCGGGGCAGTCTCTTTCATTATAGTGAATGATGAAGACGTAGAGTGAAAACTGCTCCATAGGGAGATGGGGGGATATGCCCTCTCTGCGTACTCGTGCGTCGCCCCCGTCCCCTCTCCCAATCTACACCTCAATTTTCCGAGAAAAATTTATTTCGGAAAACCTTACTCCCATAACGAACGACTTTCACAAGAATGATTCCATGACCATCAACATACTCTCTTTCTTCCTATCCGCAGTCTATGGAGCACACATTCTCGGCGCGGTTCATCGTTCGGACTGGCATGGGAAAATCACTGTTCCAGTCCGGCCTTTGAAGTAAAACAGGGTATGCTGAAGACATGGAGGTGTCGCATGCGTACCCTGCTTACCTTTCCGAAAGCCAGATGGAACGGATCAGTCCTTTCTTTCCCCGCTCTCACAGTATCCCCCGTGTCGATGACAGGCGTGTCGTCAGCGGCATTCTTTACGTTAGCAAATGGACATCAGTGGGAAGGATACTCCTGCGGAATATGGTCGGTACAAGACGCTGTACAATCAATTTGTCAGATGGAGCAACCTCAGTGTTTTCAGCAGAATTTTCACCCAGTTGGCAAACCAAACGCCCTTTGATGGCTCGCTGATGGTTGACTCTACTCACCTCAAGGTTCACGGCACGGCGGCAAGCCTGCTCAAAAAGAAGACTCTGCGCGCCTCATAAGCCGGACAACGGGCTGATTGAATTCCAAACTCCATGCCTCTGCGACGGACATGGGCGGCCTGTCCTGCTTTGCTGACCGAAGGACAGGTCAGCGATTACAAGGGAGCGGCCATTCTTCAGCACCTTCTTCCCGAAGACAGCATCTTTTTGGCAGACGGAGGATATGATGCGGTGTGGTTGCGGGAGTATCTGAAAGCCGGGGGATGACGGTCTGCATACCTCCTCGGAAAACCAGGAATGCAGCATTTTCTTTCGGCAAGACGCAGTATAAACGTCGGCACCTCATTGAAAATATGTTCAGTAATCTGAAGGAATGGCGGCGTATCGCAACACGTTATGACCGCTATGCCCATACCTTTTTCTCAGCCATCTGTCTTGCTGTCAGTGTTATCTTTTATCTTCACCAAAGAGTCCTGACCCTAGATTATATCGTCAATTAATTTTTCCCAAATGGCGATACACCTAACATGTACAACTGCCAGGAAAAATCATGAGGTTCCTATCATGAGGGCAAGATGTCTTTAAGAGGAAAGGACATTTAGGAATATTGATTCTATCGACCTTGAATGATAGTTTGGAAAATTACTTTAGCTCAAAGGGAGCCTCATTGGAGATTTTCTCGTTGCACAGCACAGTCAGTTCGGAAAAGACCTGCTGCAGCAGGTAGTTCCATGAGGGTAAATCTAGGTAAAAAAATTTATGTGAGTTTCACCAAGGAAGATTATAGAATAAGGTTTTGCAAATCATACTAATTCCAATATGTATAAAGTGTAGCGTACTTTGTAGGGTGCAAGCATGAAAATAATGCTTACAGGTTCACGGGGAATGCTGGGCAGAACTCTTGTTCAGCATCTTTCCGAACATACCGTGTTTTTATCGGATAGAGGCAATGGAGATATTACCAATGCCCAGGCTTTTTTTGCCTTAATGAAGGACGTCCGTCCTGATGCGGTTGTACACTGCGCCGCAATGACCACAGTAGATCTTTGTGAAACAAAGGAGGACGAAGCCTTCAGGGTAAACGCTCTGGGGACATCAAATGTTGCTGCAGCGTGTTACCAGTATGGTGCCCGTCTTCTTGCTGTGTCAACAGATTATGTTTTTGATGGAAATTTGAACAGGCCCTATCATGAATTTGACGTGCCTACAGGTGGAATAAATGTGTATGGGCAGAGCAAGTGGGCGGGAGAACAGGCCATACGAACCCATTGCCCAAATCATATCATTGCGCGTACATCATGGCTCTATGGGGAAGGTGGGCCGAGTTTTGTGCATACCATGCTCAGGCTTGCAGATAGAAGCCAAACACAGCTCAAAGTGGTGAATGATCAGGTTGGAAATCCTACCAGTGTGACGGCTGTTGCTGTCGCGTTGAAGCGGCTTATAGAGAGACCTGAACTTGTAGGGACGTTCCATATCAGCTGTGAAGGGGCTGCAAGCTGGTGCGAATTTGCGCGTGAAATTTTCAGGCTGGCAGGTTCCGGTATGCAGGTCATAAGTTGCACTTCAGAGGAATATCCAATGGTGGCACGGCGGCCGCATAATTCGCAATTGGAAAAAAAGATGCTCCGGCTGTATGGGCTGCCTTCCATGCCGAACTGGAAGCAAGCCCTCAGGGAATTTCTGGAAAGAGGCCGTTTCTGAGTTCTGGTGTGTACCGGTAATTAAATATTTTTATCTTTAATTTATAGATGTTGTAAAAAACACTATTGGGAGGGAACATTACACAAGATGGTGCTTCTCCGGCGTTGTTCAATATCCCAAACAGCCTTCAGGCAGCCAGCTCCATCCGGGGTGTTGGCAACAGCTCCCAAGGGATAGTTTCTCGCCCGAACGCCCTGTGCACCAAGGTCCAAACAGACAAGGGGTAAACCAAGCAGTGTAATCTCTTGCGCAACGAAGCAGAAGGTTTCAGGCAGAGGAGAAGGAACCAGCCCTACGGTAATCTGATATTGTTCAATGAGATTCGGTAGTTCCTGGTGTTGATAGGTACCTGTGACGGTAAGGTGTGCCGACCGACAAGAACTTTCCAGAGTGCCTATAACGACTATTTGTACGGGGTGAGAAGACCTTTCGTTTGCAGCAACAAGTTCTTCAACGATTTTTGCCCCTTTATGACGAGCGATCGTTCCGATAATACCTATGACTGTAGGTGCTTCTGGGGGCGGGGGAGGAAGAGGCTGCCATGCCGCGAGAGGTGGCGGTGGGGTCACGGTTATCTTGGGGGCGAGTGCCGGGTACACTCGGGAAAAAAGGGCCTGTACACTGGCATCTGACACACAAACGGCATCTGCCCGGCAAAGTATGGTTTCCCACAGCGAGCGCCATGTGAGAATGTTATAGTCCCGATACAGGGGGATGACCGCGCGCTTTGGCAGACAGGCGAAACAGGAGGAGAGCTTCTCCGGAACGCCGCAGAAGCGCTCTTCAGCGTTCAAGAGTGAATAATACGGACAAAGAGCAAAATAATCGTGAAGAAAAAAGCAGATCTGTGTACCGCGTTGCTGGAGTTCGCTGAGTAAGCTGAAAACCGTATCAAGATTTGGCCAGCCGACCAATTCATTATGGAATACTTTTTGAGGAGAAATATCCCGTATAAACGAGGCAGCCTGCCCAAATGTGTCGGCGCGAAGAAGGATCGTTGTCTCAGAAGAAGAGAACTCCAGAGTAAAACAGTGAACCTTTGATAAGTACTGCCATACAAAAACATCAGACCCTTCAGCAAGAAGTTCGGTTACCCGGCGCTGGCGATAGGCACAGGCCCCCCCTCCCGCGTCATGGTCGAGAATCACGACGCTCGGGCGGGTGCAGGGGTAGGAAAAGGCAGCAAGGGCAATACTGGCCCGTATAGCTGCGTACTGCCGTTTTTGTTCGGCCCTCCGGGTCTGGAGGCGTCGTACTGTCCCGAGAACCCCTCTTTTTTTCAGTGAAGAGTACAGTTGTTCCCCTCTCTGCAGGCACAACACCCGAACACGTTGGGGAAGCCGCTGTATGAGCTTGTACATGCTTCTACGGCATAGCCAGAAAAAACTATTCAGCCCCACCAAGAAACAGGCAAAAAGCGAAAAACTGTGCCGCAGAATTCGAATACAGCCCAAGGCGTATTCGAGGCCATAGTCTCGTGTTCTCTGGCACAGGCATCGGGCAAACAGGGCGTAAAAATGACGTCCGCTGTCTGCGCTTTGGCAGTGCCTGATCAGAGCAGGCAGAAAACGGAGAAAAAGCTCGACACATTCGCGCCGATGGGCTTCGGTTAACGAGCCCTGCTGTCCATGCTTTCGAGACAGCATGACTACTTCTGGCTGATGAATGAAGTGAACCTGTTCTCCCAGTGTAAGCCAGAAATCGTAATCCTGCGTTGTCGCAAGATCCTCTCGCAGGCCCTGCCCCATGAGCTCTCTTGGGATAAGCATGGCGCAGCCGTTTACAAAAGAACGACCGTACGCCTGAATCCAGAAATCATCCCCCGGTAAAAATGAAAACGAAACTCCCGGGGAACGCAGGCCCTCGGCAGTGAGAATATCCGCATCGGATACAATAATCGCCTGAGGATCTCCAATCTTTTGCCAGAACGCCAACTGCGTGGCAACTTTTTCGGGAAGATAGACATCGTCGTGGGAGAGCCATGAAAAAAAGCTTCCCCGCATTTCGCGTAACCCAAGGTTCAAAGCAGAAGCAACCCCGCCGTTTGCTTTCGAGAAATAACGGATCCGCTCCCCATACGACAAGGCAATGGCCTCAGTCGCTCCCTGATCGGTAGAACCGTCATTGATAACAATAACTTCGCAACAGGGATAGGTCTGCGCGAGGGCTGATTCAATAGCCTCGCGCAGATAGTTACTGCCGTTATAAACAGGAATAATGAGAGATACCAGAGATGGGGTCATTTGTTTATTCAAAATTTTTTTTGTTATCTAAGAGCGCATGAGCCCAAAGTTCCGTCATCATCAGTAACCAAGGGAAGGGCCATGCTGATACCCTCTGGTAGAATGCGTTTTCCACCTCTTTAACCGCTTGCGGGTCGAAGAGACCTCGTTTTGTAACGGTACTAGAGCTTAAAGAGTCCAAACATAATTCCTTGAGATCTCCCCGTAGCCACGCATCAAAAGGCATTGTAAACCCTCGTTTTCGTCGTAACTCAAAACCTTTTGGGAGAAGTTTTTTTCCTATATCTAAAAGAATTCGCTTTACTCCTGAAGATGCATAGCTACCTGCAGGAGCTGATTTTGATGACGGTGAGATTTTTGCACTATCAGGTAAACTTAAAGCAAATCGAACCAGGCGCATATCAAGTAAGGGAACCCGGACTTCAAGACTATGTGCCATTGAAGCCGTATCCATATCAAAAAGTAATTGATCGCGAGTATACCCAGTAAGAAGCATCCCGGTTATTCGATTAAAATCTGAGTTCTTGGATAAGGGATCTTCACGAACTGGTATCTGAAAATTACCGGGAACTAATTTTTGGGCTTCATTCGGATGAAAAATTCGATATTGACTGTCAAATTTTTCTAAAAAGGGATCAGGCTTCCAAAAATTTTTCCAGGTTCTGCGTGGACTCTTTTGCATGGCCGCAAACCATGGATACCCCGCAAAAAGTTCATCGCCTCCGGTTCCTGAGATGGCTACGGTGAGTTCCTGTGAAGCCGCTCGACATACCAACCAAGAATTAATCCCATCAACGGTAGGGTGATCAAGATCTTCAGCTATCTTGGCTATATTTTGACAAATATCTCGCTGAGTTATTTTAATGGTTGAGTGCTTTACGCCAAGATAGTCAGCGACATAGGCTGCATCTTCCGTCTCATCTTCAGTTTCAGTCGTCAAATTTGATTCAAAACCAACTGAAAATGTTCTCAGATTCGTATGCTTTTGAGCCAATAGGGCTACAAGTAATGAACTATCAATTCCACCGGAAAGGAAAGCCCCTAAAGGCACATCAGAAATGGTTTGCTGCGCTAAAACTGTTTCAAGAAGAGACTGGCACTCTGAAACATGCTCGTGATAAGAACAAGATAAGCGAGAATGATCTTTTTGTAATGATTCAAATTGATGGAGTGTAATTTTCCCGCTATGGACAATAAGCATATGCCCAGCTGGTAGTACTCGTATATCTTTAATAAGCGTTGCTGGTTGGGGAACACTCCCACGAATACATAAAGAAAATGCTGCTTGAGGATCAAGATCTGTAGAAAGAAGCCCAGATGCAAGCATGGATTTCATATCTGATCCAAAGACAAACTTTTCTTCAGAATGGGTATAAAGAAAAGGCTTTACCCCCAGTGGATCTCGCGCGCAGATAAGTTCTTGCGTTTTGGAATCATACAAGGCAAAAGAAAAAATTCCAGAAAGATAATTTATAAAATTTTTTCCATGATAACGATAGAGTTCAAGTAAAACTTCTGTATCGGTATTGCTCGAGAACGTAACACCCCTGCTTTCCAAAAAACGTTTTTCCTCTCGAAACGTATAAAGTTCTCCATTATAAACAAGCGTCACCGAGTCTTTGCTCATGGGTTGAGCCCCTGCAGCGCTTGTATCAAGAACTGCAAGTCGAGTATGTCCAAGTATTCCACCATGGATCAGTTGGTATCCTGCGCTGTTTGGCCCCCTAGAGTGCATGGTTGCAAGCATGGCTTTACAGCGAAAAACGAGTTCATCACGAGAGAGTTTATTTAATATTCCTGCAATTCCGCACATAGTTTTTATTCTTTTTTAGGGGATAGAGCAGTAAACCCAAAAGTATAAATAATATTGCCAATAGATATTTTATATACTCAAGTTTTTTTTCAAAATTATTGTAAACATCTACAACATCCCATGTTCCATCATAGGGGAAAATAAAATAATCTTTTTTTCGATAACGATCAAACATAGACGCTACAAGAGGATTAGTTTCTATCGCGTGTTTAGTGTATAGCTTCTCTACTTCACCATTTTGTAAGTAGGTATCTATATCACATTCTTGAAAAAATAAAGAATTAACTTCTCTGTCTGCATCAATGATATACCATCTATCTTCTAAATAAACTAATGAACTTGTATGCTCAGGTACAGCGAGTATAGCTACTTTAAAACCATTCATGATAAGTATATCAAGCAAAACTTGATTTATTTGATCACATGCTCCATACGTATGTTGCATTATTCTATTTGAATTTCTTATCGTATACATAAGCCAATTATCAGGGATATCTTGATTTAATAAAAAAGAAAATAAGATATTCACAGTCTTATGTTTAAAAAAAGTGGAAGACCTCTTCCTTCAGAAAGTATATTCATTGTGTATATAATATAATTAGTAAATAATGTATGCTTTAGATATCCATCATAGGGATGAACAAAACGGTTTTTAACTATTTCAAATATATTAAACACAAGTTCTCTTTTATCTTTTTTATCATGCTCTCTCTGTATATATGTATTAAGAGCGTTTAATGATTTAATATGTTTTAGATTATCACAAAAAGTATCATTGAATCCTGAATCGGTGGTTATTGGAGTGGAACTATCATACTCCTGTATTCCTGTAACTAATTTGAAATCACCAAGTATAGATATCGATAATAAAAAAATACCGATAAAAACAAAACAAAGGCTCAATATTTTTTTATACATAATTTTATTAAAAAGCTATATTATATTAATTTTACTTAAAAATAGTCAGTTTATTCCATTTTAAGTAAATTAATTATAAAAATCACTATACATTTTAGAATGGTTGTATTTTAAATTACCGATGATATCTATCAGTCTATTTTTAAAATTAATAAATTTTCCCCAATTTATCTATAATCATTTTTATAAAATTTCTTTTTTTTATTAGACATAACCGCGGTCATGGGAATATTTTGGAAATCATCCTTCCTGGCATTATTCCAAGTTCTTTTATATATGCCTGAAAGTTTTTTACATCTATTTTGTCATATTCCGTGAGTTTATTGATAGAAGAAAAAAATTTCATCAAAAGGAGCTTTGAATTTTTCGTCTGTCGTCTTTTGAAACGCGCAATATATATTTATATCTCTGTCATCGAATAATTTATAGTTATCTATAGTGAAATCATATAAAACGGGGGGTATAATCAACTGAGAAATAAAAAACGATAATATTATAATTATTTGCAATTGCAAGGAATGACATGAAGCATTAATCCGTCTCTTTTACATACATTATGCATATTTTCAAAACAGTTCGCTATATTGAATACGTGTTCAAAAGTTCCCAAATTTGATACGATATCAAATTGTTTTGTAAAATTATACTCTGTACATAAA
>CDZC01003781.1_pt1 | contig 12392 bp, 13 predicted proteins | sample 557371 | NCBI WGS metagenome assembly CDZC01 (sample SAMEA3182085, study PRJEB8094) | gut metagenome | biome: human; feature: gut; material: Stool; isolation source: human stools | place: Canada | collected 2013-01-21
GGTGCAAATGCTCATGTACGGTAAGGAAGCAAGCAACCGAAAACAAGAGATAGACCGCCAGCACTACACTATTCCGAACCAAAGACCAAAAGATAAGCATTGTGGGAAAATCTAAACTTTTGGATTTTCCTACAATGCCAACTACGGCGGAATCCCTCCCACTCCTTATATCTTTCTGTATACATTGAATTTGTATTTAGTAAAATGCAGACAACACCACGGATCGGCTTTTGGTTGGACAATTCCAACCAAACACCACAGCAGACAGCAGAAAACATTCTGAACGCTAGGAAGCCGGTATGATTGTTACATATAAGGGGAAGAAAAATTTCTTTTAGGTACTTGCTTTCCTAAAACTGATGTGATACAATGATTTAATCCAGAAAAGGAGTAAAAAATATGCGGCAAGGTATTCTTAAATAAAACTATAATCAAATAGTGGGAACAAAGGATTATGATAGCTCCTTTTGTAGGGGCTTAGTTTTTTGTACCCAATTTAAGAATACTTTTGCCTTATCAATTTTGACATATCCCCAAAAACAGCAATCACAAACAGGTGTATGCTGTATATGTGTATGTCCGCAACTTATAATCCCCAGTGGTAAAAGTATTTTACTGCTGGGGATTTTTATGCCCTTTGGGGCTGTAAAGGGAGGACAATCACATGAAAATAATCAATATTGGAATTCTTGCCCATGTAGACGCTGGAAAGACGACCTTGACGGAGAGCCTGCTATATGCCAGCGGAGCCATTTCAGAACCGGGGAGCGTCGAAAAAGGGACAACGAGGACGGACACCATGTTTTTGGAGCGGCAGCGTGGGATTACCATTCAAGCGGCAGTCACTTCCTTCCAGTGGCACAGATGTAAAGTTAACATTGTGGATACGCCCGGCCACATGGATTTTTTGGCGGAGGTGTACCGCTCTTTGGCTGTTTTAGATGGGGCCATCTTGGTGATCTCCGCTAAAGATGGCGTGCAGGCCCAGACCCGTATTCTGTTCCATGCCCTGCGGAAAATGAACATTCCCACCGTTATCTTTATCAACAAGATCGACCAGGCTGGCGTTGATTTGCAGAGCGTGGTTCAGTCTGTTCGGGATAAGCTCTCCGCCGATATTATCATCAAGCAGACGGTGTCGCTGTCCCCGGAAATAGTCCTGGAGGAAAATACCGACATAGAAGCATGGGATGCGGTCATCGAAAATAACGATGAATTATTGGAAAAGTATATCGCAGGAGAACCAATCAGCCGGGAAAAACTTGCGCGGGAGGAACAGCAGCGGGTTCAAGACGCCTCCCTGTTCCCAGTCTATCATGGCAGCGCCAAAAATGGCCTTGGCATTCAACCGTTGATGGATGCGGTGACAGGGCTGTTCCAACCGATTGGGGAACAGGGGGGCGCCGCCCTATGCGGCAGCGTTTTCAAGGTTGAGTACACCGATTGCGGCCAGCGGCGTGTCTATCTACGGTTATACAGCGGAACGCTGCGCCTGCGGGATACGGTGGCCCTGGCCGGGAGAGAAAAGCTGAAAATCACAGAGATGCGTATTCCATCCAAAGGGGAAATTGTTCGGACAGACACCGCTTATCAGGGTGAAATTGTTATCCTTCCCAGCGACAGCGTGAGGTTAAACGATGTATTAGGGGACCAAACCCGGCTCCCTCGTAAAAGGTGGCGCGAGGACCCCCTCCCCATGCTGCGGACGACGATTGCGCCGAAAACGGCAGCGCAAAGAGAACGGCTGCTGGACGCTCTTACGCAACTTGCGGATACTGACCCGCTTTTGCGTTGCGAAGTGGATTCCATCACCCATGAGATCATTCTTTCTTTTTTGGGCCGGGTGCAGTTGGAGGTTGTTTCCGCTTTGCTGTCGGAAAAATACAAGCTTGAAACAGTGGTAAAGGAACCCTCCGTCATTTATATGGAGCGGCCGCTCAAAGCAGCCAGCCACACCATCCATATCGAGGTGCCGCCCAACCCGTTTTGGGCATCCATAGGACTGTCTGTTACACCACTCTCGCTTGGCTCCGGTGTACAATACGAGAGCCGGGTTTCGCTGGGATACTTGAACCAGAGTTTTCAAAACGCTGTCAGGGATGGTATCCGTTACGGGCTGGAGCAGGGCTTGTTCGGCTGGAACGTAACGGACTGTAAGATTTGCTTTGAATACGGGCTTTATTACAGTCCGGTCAGCACGCCGGCGGACTTCCGCTCATTGGCCCCGATTGTATTGGAACAGGCATTGAAGGAATCGGGGACGCAGCTGCTGGAACCTTATCTCTCCTTCATCCTCTATGCGCCCCAGGAATACCTTTCCAGGGCTTATCATGATGCACCGAAATACTGTGCCACCATCGAAACGGCCCAGGTAAAAAAGGATGAAGTTGTCTTTACTGGCGAGATTCCCGCCCGCTGTATACAGGCATACCGTACTGATCTGGCCTTTTACACCAACGGGCGGAGCGTATGCCTTACAGAGCTGAAAGGATATCAGGCCGCTGTCGGTCAGCCGGTCATCCAGCCCCGCCGTCCAAACAGCCGCCTGGACAAGGTGCGCCATATGTTTCAGAAGGTAATGTAAAGATACATAATCGTCAAGACGGCAACAATCAGAAGTTATGGAGGGTAACAATGGAATATAGTAAGGAAGATTTAATGGAAGCAAAAAAGCAAATTTGGGGAGTGGGAGAGAACATGGGAACAGAGGAAAGTAAAAAAATCTGGGAGGAGAACGCACAATTTTGGGATAATGCAATGGGTGACGAATCTAATGAATTTCACAGAGAGGTAGTGCGTCCCAAAGTAACGGAACTTCTATCTCCTAATCCTGCGGATTACATTTTGGATATTGCGTGTGGCAATGGAAATTATTCTTCGTATCTTGCACAAAGAGGCGCTTCGGTTGTCGCTTTTGATTACAGCAAAAAAATGATAGAATTGGCTAAAAGACGGCAATCACAATATGCAAAACAAATTGAATTTTGTGTGGCGGATGCGACCGATAGAAAAAGTATATTAGAATTAAAAAGAAATCGAGCCTTTACGAAAGCAGTTTCTAATATGGCAATTATGGATATTACGGATATTGAACCACTTCTTATGGCTGTTTATGAACTGTTGCAGGAAAGCGGAATTTTTGTCTTTGCAACGCAACACCCTTGTTTTGTCACGTTGACTGAAAAATATATGACACCGCACAGTTACTATGATATAGCGATTGAAGGGCAACCGAAAGAGCAGATTTATTATCATCGTTCCATACAAGATATTTTTAACCTTTGTTTTAGAGCTGGATTTGTCATTGATGGATTTTATGAAGAATGTTTTAAAACCAACAAAGAAATTCCTATGGTAATGATAGTAAGGCTTAAGAAGGTAAAACGTGATAGCTTAAAATAAATTCAAGTTTGTCGGGTAAATAGCAAACCCAGCCGAGCCAGTCAACGGTCAAGATGAACGGCGCATATGCGCAGCCGTTGACAGCCCCGCCCGCCTTTGCTGGTAGGCAATCAAGGGGCGACAGCAAGAAGTGCCACCGCCCCGCACTATTATTCAGAAAGGGGAATTTCCATGACCGACCAGATAGCCTATCAAGAATATATCCAGCGCAGGTACAACGCCTTTTGCAAGACTGTTATCCGCTGTGCCGCCTTGGACAAGATTTTGAAGCTTAAACGGCAATGGGAACGGCAAGTTTCCCTTGACTATCTGATGAACGAGAAGTTTGTCCAGTTTGCCGCGTCGGAGCCGGACGAGGAATACCCATTTACCGTCTGCGGTCAGACCGTCCTGCTCTGCAACGCCGCCCTTGCCGACGCGATCTCTGTTTTGCCGGAGCAGACGCGGGAAGAAATCCTGCGCTATTACTTTCTGCGCCAGCCGCAGCGCGTGATCGGCGCGTGTATTGGCCGGTCACGCAGCACAGCGGGGCGGCATATCCAGCTTGCCTTGCAGCGGCTACGCGAAGAAATGGGGGTGAGCCGGTATGAGTAGACTTCTCCCCTATGAAACAATCCTCAAAGCCCGTGAGGGCGACCCAGAAGCCGTGAACGCTGTCCTGCTCCACTACGCCGGATATATCCGCTATTTCTCAAAAGTGAACGGGCAGGTCAACGCCGAGGTGGAGGACTATGTAAAGCAGCGGTTAATTGACTGTCAATTCAAGTTCCGGCTTGACGAACCACCGGACAAGTCATAAAAACTGAATACCAGCCGCCACCGACGCGGCCAGCGAAAGCAGTAAGTCTTGAAAAAGATTTACTGCTTTTTTTGTTGTCCGGCTCCGCTCCCGGCCATTTTGCCCCCTGCCGGTTGTAGTAGTAAGCGAGGAGGGAATTTTTCTGCCCTGGTGTTTGGCATTTGGAGCATTTACCCGTAGTAGAGGGCAAAGAGAAAGGATTTCTCCAACACCGGGTAGAAACCACTGCGTCCGGTGTCATTTTAGCGAAAGCGGGCAGGAATGCCCTTTACAGGATTAGTAGTAGCAGAAAAAGAGAAACAAACTTTTGTGGTTGCAGTTTTCCAAAAAAGTGGCGGACGGAAGTGAGAGAAAGTTTGCAGTCACGGAGAGCAAGTTTCTACCACGGTGCCAAAATCCGCAATTCTGCGGTTTTGCCCCTCGCGGGAAACTTGTTGGGGAGTGCCTTCCCCAAACCCTGCTTTGCGGCTTGCGCCGCTTATCCCCGCCGCGCTCATGCGGCAAGAAAGGAGGTCACGACCATGCGAAAGAAATACAACACACCCCACCGCAGCCGCGTTGTGAAAACCCGGCTGTCCGAAGATGAATACGCCGACTTCACAGCGCGGCTTGCGCCCTATGGTATCAGCCAGTCGGAATTTCTCCGGCAGGCGATACGGCGCACCACCATACGCCCCGTTATCCATGTGTCGGCGGTCAATGACGAACTGCTCTCCGCTGTCGGGAAGTTGGCCGCCGAGTACGGCAGGATCGGCGGCAACCTCAATCAGATAGCCCGGTATCTGAACGAGTACGGCGCACCCTACCATGCGCTGTCCGGCGAGGTACGCGCCGCCATAGCCGACCTTGCCGCCCTCAAGTATGAAGTCTTAAAGAAAGTAGGTGACGCGGTTGGCAACACTCAAGCATATCAACTCTAAAAACGCCGACTACGGAGCCGCCGAACAATACCTGCTGTTTGAGCATGACGAGTTTACCATGAAGCCCGTCCTTGATGAAACCGGCAGGCTTATCCCCCGCGAGGACTACCGGCTGTCCACGCTGAACTGCGGCGGGGAAGATTTTGCCGTGGCCTGTATGCGGGCAAATCTCCGCTATGGGAAGAACCAGCGGCGGGAAGATGTGAAAAGCCACCACTATATCATCAGCTTTGACCCACGGGACGGGCCGGACAACGGCTTGACCGTAGACCGGGCGCAGGAATTGGGCGAGAAGTTTTGCGCCGAGCATTTCCCCGGCCACCAAGCCCTTGTATGCACCCACCCGGACGGCCATAACCACAGCGGCAACATTCATGTGCATATCGTCATTAACAGCCTGCGGATTGAGGAAGTGCCGTTCCTGCCCTACATGGACAGGCCAGCCGATACAAAGGCCGGTTGCAAGCACCGCTGTACCGACGCTGCCTTGCGCTACTTCAAATCCGAAGTCATGGAGATGTGCCACCGGGAGGGGCTTTACCAAATCGACCTCTTGAACGGCAGCAAGAACCGCGTCACAGACCGGGAGTATTGGGCGCAGAAAAAGGGACAGGCCGCGCTGGACAAGCAGAACGCCCCCATGATTGCAGGCGGTATCACGCCCCGGCAGACCAAGTTTGAAACGAACAAGGAGAAGCTGCGGCAGACCATACGGAAAGCCCTTGCCACCGCCGCCAGCTTTGACGAATTTTCCTCTCTGCTGCTGCGGGAGGGCGTGACCGTCAAGGAGAGCCGGGGGCGGCTTTCCTACCTCACGCCGGACAGGACGAAGCCCATTACCGCCCGGAAGCTGGGCGACGACTTTGACCGCGCCGCTGTCTTTGCCGTTTTAGAGCAGAACGCCGCCAGAGCCACAGAAAAGGCCGCAGCCATACCCGAATACCCCCGGCATGGGAAAACCGGCATACAGCCCACAAAAGCCCCACAAACCGCCCCGAAACAGGACGGTGTGCAGCGGCTTGTGGACATTGAGCAGAAAATGGCCGAGGGCAAAGGCCGGGGCTATGAACGCTGGGCGACCATGCACAACCTCAAACAAATGGCCGCGACGCTGAATGTGTATCAGGAATACGGCTTTACTTCCCCGGAGCAGTTAGAAGCCGCCGTTGATACCGCCTATCAGAAAATGCGCCAGACCAGCGGCGAACTGAAAGCACTGGAAACGAAGCTGCAAGGGAAAAAGAAGTTGCAGCGGCAGGTGTTGGCCTACGCCCAGACCAAGGCCGCCCGCGACGGGCTGCGGGCACAGAAATCCGAGAAAGCCCGCGCCGCATACCGGCAGGCCCATGAGAGCGATTTTATCATAGCCGACGCAGCAGCCCGGTATTTCAAGGCGCATGGCATTACCAAGCTGCCCGCCCGGAAAGCGTTGCAGGCCGAGATCGAGCAGCTTATCTCCGAGAAAGACGGCCTGTATAACACCTATCACGAACAGAAACAGCGGTTCAAGGAGTTGCAGACCGTCAAGCGGAACATCGACCAGATTTTGCGCCGGGACGAGCCGCACCGCAGAAAGGAGCAGAGCCATGAGCGATAACCTGCCCCACATGGACTACCGCCAGCACCGGCGGGCGCGGCGGCTGGTACATGAGTGCTGTAACTACGATGAGGGGAACTGCCTGCTATTGGACGACGGGGAGCCTTGCGTGTGCGTCCAGAGCATTTCCTTTTCCCTCATGTGCCACTGGTTCCGTGTGGCTGTCCTGCCCCTTGACGGGGAGCTGGCCGCAGCCCTCTTGTGCCGGGGAAGCCGGAAACGGTGTGCCGTCTGCGGGGCGGCCTTTGTCCCCAAATCCAACCGGGGAAAATACTGCCCCGACTGCGCCGGGCGCATGAAGAAAATCAAAGCCGCCGAGAGAAAGCGGAAACAAAGGCAGAGATGTCACGCTTTAGAGCCTTTCAAACCCGCATAAATCAAGGCTTTTTTCGTGGGTGTCAAAGGGTACGCGATACATTTATCCTTTTCCCCCGGAAACGGCGTTTTAATGCGTGACAATACGCCAAAATCAACCCGAACACAGGGAGGTGATCCTATCGCTGATTATATCAGGGCAGACACGCGGCTGCCCGCCTATCTGCCGTATCCCCGTTTCCTGCTGAAAATGGAGATTTCACAGACCGCCAAGCTGCTGTATTCGCTGCTGTTAGACCGTTCCACCCTCTCCCAGAAAAACAAGTGGCTGGACGACGAGGGCAGGATTTATATTATCTATCCCATCGCGGAGATAGCAGAAATACTGGATAAAGGCAGCACCACCATCAAGGGGGCGCTTAATGAACTGGACACGGCGGGGCTGTTGGAACGGGAACGGGGCGGCTTCTCCGCACCGAACCGGCTTTATGTCAAAGTACCGCCAGTGCCACAGGTACAGTTTTCAGACCAACTGATGGCCGGAAGTCCGCCCCTCATAGAGCCGGAAAACCGTCCTACTGATGGTCAGAAAACCGACCTTATGATGGTCGGAAAACCGTCCCCTAACCAAACTACTATAAACAACCTTACAGAGAGCCAAACAAAGGGAGTGAGTGGGGGGCCGTCCGCGCCCTATGGCCGATATGGAAATATTTTTCTGTCACAGACCGAATACGACGAGTTGCAGGCAGAGTACCCTGACAGGCTGGAACGGTTCATCGAGGAAATGAGCCGCTACCTTGCCGCCAACGGGAAAAGCTACCAGAACTATGCCGCCGCCCTGCGGATATGGGCGGGGAACGACAAAAAGGAAGCCCCTAAAAAGGGCATACCAGACTACTCATGCAAGGAGGGCGAGAGTTTATGAAGAATGAAATCAACGCGGTTTTGGAGAATATGACGACCACCATCCCGGAGCCGGAGGACTACACCGGCGAGGACGGTTTACTGTACTGCGGCAAGTGCCGCAAGCCGAAAGAAGCCTATTTTGCGCCGGATAAGGCCGCTATCTTCGGGCGCGACCGCCACCCGGCAGAGTGCGACTGCCAGAGAACCGCCCGCGAGGAACGGGAAGCCGCCGAAAAGCGGCGCAGACACCTTGACACCGTGGAAGAACTGAAACGCCGGGGCTTTACCGACCCCACCATGCGGGACTGGACTTTCGAGAACGACAACGGCAGGAACCCGCAGACCGGGCTTGCCCGCCGGTATGTGGAGCATTGGGAAGATATGCGGACAGACAATATCGGCTGCCTGTTCTGGGGCGGCGTAGGCACCGGCAAAAGCTACCTTGCAGGCTGTATCGCAAACGCCCTCATGGAGAAAGAAATCCCCGTCCGCATGACGAACTTTGCTCTTATCCTCAATGACCTTGCCGCCAGCTTTGAGGGGCGCAACGAGTACATTTCCCGCCTTTGTCGTTATCCGCTGCTGATCCTTGACGACTTCGGCATGGAACGCGGGACGGAATACGGGCTGGAACAGGTGTTCAATGTGATTGACAGCCGTTACCGCAGCGGCAAGCCGCTGATCGTCACGACCAACCTTACGCTGGACGACCTGCACAACCCGGAGGACACCGCCCATTCCCGGATTTATGACCGCCTGCTTTCCATGTGCGTCCCGGTACGCTTTACCGGCGACAACTTCCGGCAGGAAACCGCCAAGCGGAAAATGGAGAGCATGAAGAAACTGATTACCGACTGAAAGGAGTATTGCCTATGGCAGATAACAAGCAGCACGACACCCGCACCACCCGCCGCCCTGACTGTGTGACGGAAATCCGCATGGGCAATTCCGTCCTTGTCGTGTCCGGCTATTTCAAGAAAGACACCACAACCACAGCCGCCGACAAAATGGCGCGGGTACTGGAAGCGGAAGCCGCTGCTACACAGGAGCCGACTTATCCGGCGTGAACCGGGGCATGGAAAAGCGGCCATGCCAGGGAGCATGACCGCTGGAACGAAAATCGGAAGTGCTTTAGCAATTCTTAATCTCATTCTCTATAAAATAATTTGCAATTTCAAAGGCTTTTATTCTTCTCTTTGCCAATGTGATTTGTGATTTATAACGCTCGGAATTATCCTTTGATTCAAATGTTTTTACTGTTTCTCTTAGCTTGTGCAGAGTTGAATCAATTTGCCTTTTGGCCGCGGTTAATTCATCTATTGTATACTTCATGTTTTCTCCTTTAACTTCTGATTTTTTTGTTAAATCAGAGTATACCACGGAGTTATGAACTTTTCTACTGCAAATATGGGACGACAACCCATACCATAAAAATCGGAAAATTGAAAAGCTGTAAAGAAGCAAATTTAACGCTTTTGCCGCTGTACAGCCCCCGCCGTTCCGTGGTACAATGAAACCACGGAATAGTGGGGCTGGCTGTCGGAAACGGAGGATTTTATGTTAAGACAAGCCACCCAAAACCTCATTACCGCCCTTTATCCGAGATTGTCCCACGAGGATGAATTGCAAGGCGAGAGTAATTCCATATCGAACCAAAAAAGGATACTCGAAACCTACGCAAAACAGAACGGCTTTACCAATCTGCGCTGGTACACCGACGACGGTTTTTCCGGCGCGAACTTCCAGCGGCCCGGATTTCAAGCCATGCTTGCGGACATTGAAGCCGGGAAAGTGGGTACGGTCATCGTCAAGGACATGAGCCGGTTAGGGCGAAACTACTTGCAGGTAGGGTTTTACACGGAAATGCTGTTCCCTCAAAAGGGTGTGCGTTTTATCGCTGTCAACGATAATGTGGACAGTGCCAGCGAGGGCATGGACAACGATTTTACCCCGCTGCGAAATCTGTTCAATGAATGGCTGGTGAGAGATACGAGCAAGAAAATCAAGGCAGTGAAAAAGTCAAAAGGCATGAGCGGCAAGCCTGTTACCAGCAAGCCGGTTTACGGCTATGTGATGGACGAGGACGAGAATTTTATTATAGACGAGGAAGCCGCCCCGGTGGTGCAGCAGATTTACCAGCTTTGCCTTGCCGGGAACGGCCCGACCAAGATTGCCCGTATGCTGACGGAGCAGCAAATCCCCACGCCGGGGACGCTGGAATATCAGCGGACAGGCAGCACCCGCCGTTATCACCCAGGCTATGAGTGCAAATGGGCGACCAACACCGTCGTTCATATCCTCGAAAACCGAGAGTACACCGGATGTCTGGTGAACTTCAAAACGGAAAAGCCTTCTTATAAGGTCAAGCACAGCATAGAGAACCCCGTCGAGAAGCAGGCCATTTTCGAGAACCACCATGAGCCGATCATCGACAAGGAAACATGGGAACGGGTGCAGGAGTTACGCAAACAGCGCAAACGCCCGAACCGCTACGATGAAGTGGGGCTGTTCTCCGGGATTTTGTTCTGCGCCGACTGCGGCCATGTGCTGTATCAGCAGCGGTATCAGAACAAAGACCGCAAACAGGACTGCTACATCTGCGGCAGCTACAAGAAGCGCACCCGCAACTGTACGGCGCACTTTATCCGCACCGATCTGTTGACCGCTGGTGTCCTGGCAAATCTCCGGCAAGTGACCGAATACGCAGCCAAGCATGAGAGCCGGTTTGTGAAACTACTTGTCCAGCAGAACGAGATCGGCGGCAAGCGAAAGACCGCCGCAGCCATCAAGCAGCTTGAACAGGCGCAGGAACGCATTTCTGAAATCAGCCGCATTATCAAGCGGCTGTATGAGGACAATGTAAACGGCAAAATCAGCGATGAGCGTTTCATGGAACTGTCGGCTGACTACGAAGCCGAGCAAGCGGAGCTGAAAAAGAGAGCCGCCGCCCTGCAAGCCGAACTGGACAAGTCACAGGCAGCTACCGTCAACGCCGAGAAATTTATGGGCATTGTCCGCAAGCACCTTGCCTTTGAAGAACTGACCCCCACTCTCTTGCGGGAAATGATCGAGAAAATTGTGGTGCATGAGTGCAGCTATGATGAGAACGGCACCCGCAGGCAGGACATTGAGATTTATTACAGCTTTGTCGGCAAGATTGACTTGCCCGAATAACCGCCCGACCTATCCGACACAATGGCCAAGTGTCGGATAGGAACGGCAAAATTTTTTGCACTTCTATTGCTTCTTTATCACACATAAGCAAAAAGCCAGGGCATGAAACAGCTCATGGCGGGCGGCGGCATCATCCTGCTGGGCACCACCCTGATCCCTCTGCTGAGCGGCCTGTTCTAAGGTAACGGCCTATGGATTTTCTCACCGACTGGCTCACAGACTGGCTCAAAGAGCTGTTGATTGGCGGGATCATGGGGAACCTGGAGGGGCTCTTTGATTACGTCAATACCCAAGTCGGAGAGATCGCGGTACAGGTGGGGACTACCCCGGCGGCGTGGAACGCCGGGGTATTTTCCCTCATCCGCCAGCTTTCCGAAACGGTGATCTTGCCGATTGCCGGGCTGGTACTGACCTTTGTTGCCACCTATGAGCTCATTCAGATGCTTTTGGAAAAGAACAATATGCACGGGTTTGACGTGGCGAATATCTACAAATGGATGTTCAAAACGGCTTGTGCCATCTTCATTCTCTCGAATACCTTTGATATTGTGATGGCCGTCTTTGACGTGTCGCAGACGGTGATTGCCCAGGCCGGAGGGCTCATCCAGGGCTCCACGGACATCACACCGGATATGATCACGGAGCTGGAAACTACCCTGGAGGGGATGGATCTAGGGCCGCTTCTCGGCTTGTGGCTCCAGTCCTCCATTATCGGCGTAACCATGTGGGCGCTGGGCATCGTCATCTTTGTCCTGGTCTACGGGAGGATGCTGGAAATCTATTGCGCGTCCAGAAGCGCCGCTTTTCATCCAAAGGCGGTGCGCGGACATTTTGGGAACCCGGCTTTAGCAAGCCGGTAAAGAAAAGTATCAAAGACGTGAAAAGCGTCACTTTAGCGTCATCCGATTTACCCCGGAGGGAAACCACAAGGGGGACAATAGCGTATCGGAAAAATCGCAAGTTGGGGAAACCATCTACCCACGACTGAGCGGCAAGACGTAACATTGTGAATGAGGAACAAGGCTAAACTGCTTCAAGGACAGTCCGAGGCGGGATACTCGACCCGGCGGCGCAGGATGGTTGTATTCGCCGTATGTCACAGCGGAATGTGACAGGTAGACACAAACCGCACGATACTTATGACAGCCAGCCGCAATAAGCGGAAAAGGACGAAAACCCATTACCGACATCACAATACGCTTTTCCCAAAGTGTCTAACTGGAGATTGCCTAAACCGGAGTGCCGGGATTATCCGGCTATGCGTAATGCCGCAAGG
>CDZC01007698.1_pt1 | contig 12333 bp, 9 predicted proteins | sample 557371 | NCBI WGS metagenome assembly CDZC01 (sample SAMEA3182085, study PRJEB8094) | gut metagenome | biome: human; feature: gut; material: Stool; isolation source: human stools | place: Canada | collected 2013-01-21
CGTTGCTGCGCATCAGCCCCAGCACGATGGCCAGCGCCTCGCCGATGGTCGGCAGAAAGGCGAAGAATCCCATCAGGGCGCCGCGTCCGGCGAGAAACTTCCGGGCCCGGGCCAACTGGCGGGTCGAGACGCCCAGCCGGGTGATCCACTCGGTGCGTCCGAGCGTCCCGATCCAGTAGCAGGTTATGCCTCCCAGCGTATTGCCCGCCGATGCGGCGACGAGACACCACGCCGGATCGAGCCCCATGCCGACCAGAATGACCATCACCGCTTCGGAGCTGAACGGCAGGATGCTTCCGGCCACCAGCGCCGAGACGAAGAGGCCCCAGTAGCCCCAGTCGATGAAGAATTGCGTGACGGTTTCCATGATCGTCGGAAGGCGGATTCGTTTAGATAGGAGTGTATCCTGCGGGATGCGGACGGGAAACGGAGCGAGCCGGTAGGACGGAGGCTATTCCAGCTTTTTCCGATATACCTCGTCGAGTGTCTGTCCGCTTTTGTCTTTCCATTCGTTCCAGCCGTTCGTATGTCTGCCCAGACAGATGCTTGCTGCCATACTCGGGCTGTTGAAAGTGTAGTCTGTTTCCAGAACGATGTTTCCGTCCTGCGGGGCCGTATATTTCTTGATGAAATCGTCCCGTTTTTCTTTCATTTTGAATAACGGTGCGCTTCCTTTTGCCAATGTGCTGCCTTTCAGTACGGTAAACCCGTTTTCGTCGTAAAATCCCCGGATGTTTGCCCCTTTGCTTTTACTGAAAAATATATGGCGGTTCCTGGAATCGATCACGTCGAATATGGGACAACCGATGAATGATGTCAGTAATCGGATATCGTCGAAAAATTCATTCATGGAATCTTTCTGATGCTCCGGCAGATTCGGCTCTTTCGGGATTTGTTTGTTGTCGCATAGGTCAAAGCGTTTGGCCTTGTTTGCGGTTTTTACGGCCAGATATTCCAGATACTGGACATCGGCTTTTGTCATGGCGCCGTCCTTGGAGATGAAAACCAGCGTTTTTTGCCAGAAAGCCTTGTTGTATTCGTGGTTCTTGATGCGCTCCCGGAAGTTCTCCGTTTCTCCCAGATACGCTTTGGAGGTGATTCCGTCGTCTTCGCCCAAGAGTATGTAAAATGCGGGACTGTGTAACTCCTCCCTTTCGTTGATTATCGAGAGGGCAGCCCGTGGAATAACCAGCATTTTGCATATTTTATTGCTTATGAAAACGGATTGTGTTCCTTGCGGATTTCCGTCTATCAGATAGGTGGTAATCGTCTTGCCCATATTGATTCGTATATCGGAGACATCAAAAATAGCGATAATTCTCCGAATTCCGCCGTTATATCCGGCTACTTTTTCTTTGCTCGAAATTTTTATGCCTTTTATATGATTCTGTACCAGCCCGTTGTTGTGGATTATAAGGCGAAGTTTCGGCCGGGATCGTTTGCGGCGGTCACTTGCCGATGCAGAAAATGTTGTGTCGTAGCATATTGTTGATATTAAGTTTATTGTAATGGTTAAGGATGAGCTGGAACCGGAATTTTACCGGTCAGAAGAAAAACAAATCCATACCGATGGTTACATTTCCCAAAGATATAAAAATTAAATGTGATCCGCGCAAAAGGTAAATTATAAGAGTTTAGTCCTGTTTGTTGTTGTTTAAGTTCTAAACTGAACTTTCTTACAACGTTTAAATGGTGAATATTGGTAGTAAGACCTTTCATCTCTTTTTCTTTTGGCCAGCAAATTTTGTCATTTTGGTTTTATAAGTATTTGTTGTCGTCAGGTAGGGTTGTTTAGGGAAAGGTTGTATCATTACAACCTTTTGGGCGTTTTTTGTATCTTTGCATTGTTTGTTGATAAATATGAATATGAGGTATCTTAATATAAAGAAAGCGTTGACTGCATGGCAGAATTTGCAGCCGCTCTCGGAGAAGGATAGGGAAAGGCTTAGCCGCCGCTTTACTGTGGACTTTAATTACAACAGTAACCATATTGAGGGTAATACGTTGACTTATGGCCAGACGAAAATTTTGCTACTTTTCGGCAAGGTGATTGGGGAAGCGGACGTACGTGTACAAGAGATGACCGCAAGTAACGTCGGTTTACGGATGATGACAGAAGTGGCTGCAGTAAAGGGAGTATCATTGATGCAGAATTTTATCCGGACATTGCATAAGACTATACTGCGTGAGGATTATATTGTATATCGTAATTTGCTTGGTGGTATACAGGTAAGTTAGGTAAGATTCATGCCGGGCAGTATAAAACATGACCTAACAGTGTTATTACACGATATGGAGGCAGATTCGAATATGCCTCGCCCGAGGAGCCTTCCGGACTGATGAGAGACTTAGTGGACTGGTATAATGCAGCAGAACAAGAAGGAAAATTATTTCTGGTAGAGTTGGCCGCACTGTTTTACTACCGTTATATACGCATTCGTCCTTTCGAGGACGGTAACGGTCGCATTGCTCGGTTTATGGTAAATTACATCCTAACGCGCGACGACTATCTAATGATTGTGGTTCGTAGTCGTAAAAAGAGCGAATATCTGGAAGCTTTACATCAGGCTGATCTTGAAGTCGGTCCTATACCTGGTGATGGTGCCCGTGCAGATATTAAAGATATCCGTCCTTTTTTGAAATATTTCAATGATTTAGTGGCTACGGAAGTGTATAATGATGTGCTGTTTATGTGTGAGAGGAATGAGAATGGGTGGTGGTATGATGAAGAGCGGATTGCCTTCCGAACCCCCAATTATACGAAGATTCTGAACGCTATGCGAACACAGCTAACTTTGACGCTTGCAGATATGAAAGAGGAAACGGGTATCAGCGTGACGGCTATTCAGAAACTGCCGGATCAACTGAGTTCCAAGAAATTTGTGGAGCGTGGAGAGAAGGATGGTAGCTGGAGAGTGTTTGTGACATAATTAAAGAAAAGTTCAACGTTGAACGAACCTGATTTTATAATTTTTTGAGGTAATATCGTTCCCGTTCAAGTTTAAGGTGGTCATCGGTTATTGTGGTGGATATAAGTGTAGAAGACGGGGATGAACTGGAGACTGATACGGATGTGTATTGATTAAGATTAATTTATGGGCACAGGAGTACAATGGTTAAATAGCATATAGCATTTTAAAAAGTTTATTTCGGAGACTTTGGCAAAGTAAGAATGAAATGCTAAATTTGTATATTTTAAGGAGCCAACCTTATATATTGAAATAAGCCAATATAGTAACAGTAAAATGATAAGGATCCCCTTTAAAGTTTCAGCCAGAACCGCTAGATTGATAGGACGTGAAAATGTTGCAACATCGAAAGGGGCGGTTATTGAACTTGTAAAAAATGGATATGATGCAGATAGTCGGTATAGTATTATATATATCGATAATATCAATTCTGTCTTTCATGAGTTGCTTTCGGCTGAGCAATATAATAGCCTCCTGCTTGCTGGCGTAGATCAGTCGCTTCTTGAGAGGGTTTATATTAAGAAGGAGGATGCATATGTTGTTAGAGAATCTGTCGGTTCATATATCTCAACTTTAGTTCAGCGGCAGAAAGAATTGGCCGAATTATATATTATTGATTGTGGTGAAGGAATGCCTCGTCTTATCATTGAAAATTATTGGATGACCATAGGAACAGATAATAAGTCGAGTAATTACATTACGCATAATGGACGAATAAAAGCCGGAGCCAAAGGTATTGGAAGGTTTGCGTTGGATAAATTGGGTGAGAAATGTGAAATGTTAACATTCTTTGACCCAAATGTACATGATTGTGTCGATGAAGATGTTGCCGTAAAGGGCTATAGATGGAATGTAAATTGGTCTGATTTTGACGGTACGGGTGCGACCATCGATAGTATTGGCGCAGATTTGGAAGGATTAACATCTACATATCTTGAGACTATAAAGTCGCTTAATATTCCAACAAATATTAAAAATTTGTTGACGAAATATAATGCAGCTCATGGTACAATTCTTAGAATTACTGATCTGAGAGATATTTGGGATGAAGATACTGTTGTCCAGCTTTATGACGATTTGGGTGTATTAGTACCATACTCTGAAGATCAGGACTATTCAATTATTTTGAAGGCTTCATTGACCCCGGAGAAGTATGGTGAGGTGAAAAGTGCTTTTTGTGATGATTATGATTATAAGTTAGTAGCTCATGCAACGTCTGATCAAAAGGTCAAAATAACTATATACAGGAACGAATATAATGTTGAGTCTATTCCGCAGTCTTTCTTTAGGAGACCCAATCAACAGAAGGAGAATTATTCTAGAGAGACTTTCCTTCGCGGATTTTGGACGCTTGAAAGAACATTTTCTGAATTAATTCCCGGATATAAGGACAATGATATTCTTCATGTGTTTGAGAATATAGGCGCTTTTGATTTTACGTTTTATTTCATGAAGAGAACCGCTACCCAAAAGGATGAAATGCGATTCTTTTACAAACATTGTTCATATAATCTTAGGTCAGAGTGGCTGGATAAATTCGGGGGGATAAAATTATTTAGGGACAAATTTAGAGTGAGGCCTTATGGCGAACGTAATAATTCAGCTTTTGATTGGTTGGGTTTGGGTGCAAGAAAGCAGAAGAGTCCTGCTGGCGTAGCAAAGTCCAATGGTGGGTATAGGGTGGAAGTGGAGAATGTTGCAGGGGCAATTTGTATATCTCGTCTAACTAACATAAATTTTGAAGATAAATCTAGCCGAGAGGGATTACAGGAAAATAGGTCGTTTTCCGTCTTTAAGATGCTGATTCAAGGAATAATATCTATATTTGAGGAGGATCGGTCGACTATCGCACGAGAGTTAGCTGCTGATGACTTAGATAGGAATGGTGATGCCCAAAATCAGGCTCTAGCAGAGCAATTGGCTAGAAGGATAATGGAAAAGCATCGTGATTCTTTTGAGTCGGAAGAAGATAGGCAAAACCCTCATTATCGGTCTATGACTTTATTGGCTGCTTTAAATGAACGCAAGACTCAAGAGATTGAACAATTACGAGAAGAGCAGAAAATGCTTAGGGCTTTGGCCAGTAGTGGCTTAATGCTGGCTTCCTTTAGTCATGATTTGAGTAAGTTGAATAACTCCATGGGTTATCGCTATGATATGATCAAATCGTTGTTCCTGGAGAAATTGCCTGAAACTGTTTTTCAGGACTGTGAGGATAGAAAGAACCCATATTTACTATTGGATACAGCCAAGCAGACAGATGAAAAGATGCAAAACTGGCTTAATTTTTCTATCGGAATTATAAAAAAAGATAAACGTAAACGTAGGGATATAATATTAAGTACATATTTTCATAACTTAAAACTAATATGGGCGTCAATCTTTGATGCGCGTGCTATCAGATGTGATGTCAATGGTGTAAATAATTTAAAGATAAGAGCTTTTGAAATAGATTTTGATAGCATCTTCTATAATCTGTTTTCTAATTCTATCGAGGCTTTCATACGATTGAAGGAAAATAGAGAACGCATCATTTCGATAAATTTTGAAGTCACAAATGAATCTGTTGTTTGCGAATATCGTGATAGTGGACCTGGATTAAGCCCGGATATTGTAAATCCTGAAGATATCTTGAAACCTATGTATACTACCAAGCGGAGTAAATTGACAGGAGAAGAGATAGGAACTGGGCTGGGCATGTGGATTGTTAAACTGGTAGCGGAAGATAATGATGCAACTATCAATCTTCTAAATCCGGTAGAAGGCTTTGGTATGAATATTATATTCCCTATTAAAAATTTTAAATAAAAGCGCTATGGCATATAAGATATTGTTTATTGATGAAGAGAAATCGCAACACGATTTATTCCAGAATTATATGGATGCAGCTCCAGATGACATGGTGGTTAAATGTCTATTCCCTGAATCGGACATTAATGCTATGATAGCCAAAATAGATGAGGAGCATCCAGATGCCATTGTTGCAGATTATTTGCTTAATGATATGAAAACTGATGTTAATTATAATATCAGTTATAATGGAGTTGAACTGCTTACTGCATATCGTACCATGAGACCGAATTTCCCATGTTTCGTCTTGACATCTTATGATGATGATGCAGTATGTGATACGGATGATGTAAATTTGATTTATGTGAAGAGCCTTCTTACTAAGGAAGACTCTAATATAAAATCTAGATTTTATAATAAAGTATATTCACAGATTCAAAAATATAGAGGTTCCATTATTGATGCTCAATCAGAATTAAAAGGTCTATTGGAGAAAAGAGTGGCTGGATCGATATCATTGCAGGAGGAGCAACGTCTTATAGATTTGGATGATTTTCTGGAAAAATCATTAGATAGTTATCATGCAATACCAAAGGAAATGAAGGAATTATCCAATCTAAAGAATATTGCTACCCTGATTGACAAAGTGGATGATTTACTAAAAAAATTCAATTGATATGAATCATCCTTTTAGAATAAAAATGCCAGTGCGTACATTTAAAGGATATTATTCTGATTATCATAGATATAAAAATAAGTTGGCAGAGGACTTCAATCATAAATGTGGCTATACGGATTGTAGTGATCATTGGTTCGGAGGTGCACGGACTTTTCAGATAGATCATTTCTTACCTGCATCAAAATATCCAGAGAAAGAGTGCGATTATAGCAATTTGGTTTATTGTTGTTCATATGTAAATCGTGCAAAGTGGGATGATGATAATCCGCTTTACCTTGATCCTTGCGATAATGATTACAATGACCATTTTGAGCGGGATGAGAATGGGTTTATATGTGCAAAAACTGCAAACGTAAGTTATATGGTTGACAAATTGCATCTTTCACTTGCGCGATATGCTATTATGTGGAATCTAGACAGGTTAGAAGATCGAATAGATAAATTACAAAAAATAGAGGAGCCTAAAGATATTGAATTACACCATTTATTGCAAGACCTACTTCTAGCTTACTTTAGTTATGTGAGGAGCTTGCGGCTCTATTTATGAAACGAACCATTTTCTCATATCTAAAAAGACAGAATTTGACGACGATACAGCTTGTGAATAAACTGTTTGTATCGTCATTTTTGAGGTATTATGGATTGGTGTCTCGTAATAATCCCTTATTGCAGGAACTTACCATCAATCCTCATGATGCCGAAGAGGAAATCCTCCAAAAGTTTATCGTGCAATTGGATGCATGTGGTTGTACATATAGTTTAGAAGATCTCACCCAGCTTTTTGAGTTCGTAATATCTCCGTCAGACAGAAAAGTAACAGGGGCCATTTATACGCCAAGCTCCATCCGCGAACGAATTGTTGAGCAGGTGATAGATGGAATACTGGCAACGGACTTAGAGAAGAAGCGTTTTGCGGATATTTCTTGTGGTTGTGGAGGTTTTTTCCTGACTATCGCAAGAATACTTCATGAACGTTGCAGAAAGTCATATTCTGATATTTATCGGGAAAATATATTTGGGATTGATATTCAGGGATATTCAATAGAGAGAACGAAGTTATTGCTGTCTTTATTAGCCTTGCTTAATGGCGAGGATTGCGCTTTGCAATTCAATCTCTATAAGGCCAATACTTTATCTTTTGATTTTAATACTATTGGTCCTTTGGATATTATAGTAGGGAATCCGCCATATGTTTGTCTGAGAAATATGTCTGAAGAGAGTCGGGAGCTATTGAGCAGATGGAAGGTCGCCGCTTCGGGGAATAGTGATCTTTATATACCGTTTTTCCAAATAGCTATAGAAAATATTGTAGAAGGTGGAAAAGTCGGGCTAATTACAATGAATAGTTTCCTGACGAGCTTAAATGGAAGAGCGTTACGAGAATATTTTCAGGAGACGTCTTATCGTATTGAAATTATAGATTTTAGAGGGAATCAAATATTTTCAGGGAGGAGTACTTATACTTGTCTTTTCTTTTTAACGAAAGAACATTCAGTCGCGATAAAATATCGTTCACAGTCGAATGGGAACATATCTCAACAAGATAGATTACCGTTTAAAACTTTTGAATATTCTGGTCTCGATTCAAAAAAAGGTTGGAAACTTAATCATTCTCCAAAAACTGAATATTCGGAGAGTATTGGTGTCCCATTAGGTAAGTTCTGTCAGACACGTCATGGAATAGCTACATTGTGTAATAAAGTGTATATTTTCCAATGTGTTAATGAAACGGAGAATACTCTTGTATTTGTAAGAGATGGAGCGGAGTTTGAAATTGAAAAGAGCATATGCAGGAAGATCGTGAACTCCAATAAATTCAACTCGGATGTTGATTTGAACGATATAACGGAATATGTGATATATCCGTACTTTTTGAATGTTTCGGGGAAAGCTGAAATCATAGACGAAGAAATATTGCAGTCCAAATATCCATTAGCTTATCAATATTTGAAAAGTAAGAAAGAGCTATTGGATCAGAGAGATAATGAGCATACCGAAGCATATCCTGCTTGGTATGCCTATGGTAGAACACAATCTCTGGTGATGCCTAAATACAAGTTGTTTTTTCCTAAAATAGCTAATAAATCATTGCGCTGTACCATATCTGATGACTCCTCATTGCTCCTATACAATGGTATGTCCTTTGTCTCAGATGATGAGATTAAAATTAGAATACTAAAGAGGATTTTGGAATCAGATATTTTTTGGAATTATGTTGTAGCCAATGGAAAGCCATATTCTTCTGGGTATTATTCTTTGAATGGAGTGAACATTATGAATTTTGGTATTCCTGTCTTTACGCAGAAACAAACTGAGATCCTACTTCTTTTGACAGATCCCAAGGATATAAATATTTGGTTGAGCCCTTTTTATGATTAGCAGCTTGTTCCATTCGGCGAGAGACACCTTGTTCATATGAAGCTTACTCTAAAGAAATCTACTGGTTTTCAATAAAATCCATGATTTCGTGTCTTCAATTGAATAAAATCATAGCGCTTATAATGCTGCGAAGATGAATGAACGACTGGACAACCGCATCGGATCAAGGCATAAAATGCCTTGAAGGGCTGTCGCGTGTATATCTTTGGTATTGAGGCATTCTGTACTTTCAGTGACATTTTCCGACGAACGTTTGACAGACTTCGAGGATATGATGATGTTGGTATCCCGCTGAAAAGATAAATGAAAACCGTCGGAGAGTCCTTACCAAACTTTTCGACGGTTTTTGTTTTGTGTCTGTTGGTGACGTTTGCACAATGTGCTCTTCTCCGTCATAACCGAAGCATAAAATGGTAAGTGAAAGTAAGTTGAACAATCAAGAAAGAAGGACAATAAGATGAAGAACGATACATGAGAGATCTGCACATAGAGTTCCAAGAGAACAGCAGATATCTTAAACATGACGAATTGCTTGTACCAGGTGATGTTCTGGTGCTGGCTGGGGATATTTTCTATCTCAGAGCCAAGGTTGCTCCGCTGTCCTTCTGGGAATGGGCTCGGAGAACTATGTGCTGCTGATTGTTTCGGGCAACCACGAATGCTATATTAGGACGTGATGGAAGGGGCTGCAATGACGGTGGATGTTCCGGGAAAATGTGATATGATATACTATTAAAATCAGGCTGTCAGTGTCGGTGACATCGACTATGTCCTGAGAACGCTTTGGTCGCGGATTAATTGGAATGACGAATATTTCGTGTGGAAAAGCATGAGCGTCTTCTTACCTTTTTCTCATGTACTTGATGAGAAATAAGAAAAAACTTACCGTTACTAGAAGATTAAATCAACCAACTTATCCGATTCCTTGCTAAGTATTTTGTTCGCAGAAATATCACGGACTATCCCAATACACGTGATTTGACTCGAATCTTTATGGATATTATCAGTAAAATAAAAGAGTCGAATTCTGTTGGCAATGATGTAATGACACTGGTTGTGGACATACTGAGTATACCTGCCAATTGTGCTTCCGATGAGCAATTCCGTCGAAGTTTGGAATAAAGATAATGTGGGTGCTACGCGCTACATACTTTGTAATCTCGCAGAGTCTGCCACGACACAGGAGATACGGACTGATTTATGGAGACGTACTGATAAGAAGGTGTTTGTTCGGTTGATTATCAGCAGAAATTTTGGCGGGAAAAACAATTCAGTTCTATTCGGATATTGTTTGTAATTTGGATAAGTTTTAGTGGTACTGATAAAATTTGCCTATTTATCACCGTTAAATTGTATGAGAGGGACAGAATTTTGTCCCTTGTATCCGTTTAGGGAACAAACGGGGGACATAAATGCTGAAAATTAAGCAAACAAGAGAAAATATGACTCTTGAAATAGCTTGTTTTTCTCTATTTAAGTGACATTTATCGGTATTTTATATTGCATAGTGTGTAATTGGCTTATTGTCAATATAAGTTATTCTATTTGCCGATGCAGAAATTCGAAAAGATGTGCGAGAGCACTTCGGGGGCGGAAATGTCGCCTCCGGTAATCGAGCCGAGGTGGCGGATCACCTGACGGATCTCTTCGCTTAGCAGGTCGGTCGGCAGGCCCTCGTCGAGCCCTTCGATGGCGCGGGAGAGGGCTTCGCGGGCTTGGGTGAGCGCCGCGTAGTGGCGGCTGTTCGATACGACGGCGTCGCCGTGGTAGAGCGCCGAAGTGTCCACCGCCTCGCGCAGCGCCCGGCAGAGGCGGTCGATGCCTTCGCCGTTTCGGGCCGAGAGGCCGACCGCGCCTTCGGGCAGCGGTGCGTCGGGGCGTAGGTCGAGTTTGTTGACGACCCGGAGCAGCGTCTGATCCGGCCGCAGCGCGAATTCCTCCGGCGGTTCCGGGGCGGTCGCGTCGGTCAGGCGGATGACGATCCGGGCCCGGCGGATGCTTGCCATCGTGCGCTCGATGCCCATTCGCTCCAGATGGTCGTCGGTCGTGCGGATGCCGGCCGTGTCGAGGAACCGGAAGAGGACCCCGCCGATGTTGGCGCATTCCTCGATGACGTCGCGCGTCGTGCCGGCGATCTCCGACACCATGGCGCGCTCCTCACCGAGCAGGCGGTTCAGGAGCGTCGATTTGCCGACGTTCGGTGCGCCGGCTATGGCCACCGGGACACCCTCCTTGATGGCGTTGCCCAAGGCGAACGAATCCCGCAGGCGGTCGATCTCCCGGGCGATGTCCCGCATCGTTTGGCGCAGTTCCCGGCGGTCGGCGAACTCCACCTCTTCCTCGGCGAAGTCGAGCTCCAGCTCCAGCAGGGCGGTCAGGTGCAGCAGCCGGTCGCGCAGCGCCGCGAGAGCCGCCGAATAGCCGCCGCGCATCTGGTTCGAGGCCAGCGCGTGGGCGGCCTGCGACGAGGCGGCGACGAGGTCCCCGACGGCTTCCGCCTGCGCGAGGTCCAGCTTGCCGGCCAGGTAGGCGCGGACGGTGAACTCGCCCGGCGATGCCATGCGGGCCCCGGCGGCGATGAGCAGCCGCAGGATTTCGGAGACGATGTAGGAGGAGCCGTGGCAGGAGATCTCGACCGCATCTTCGCCCGTATAGGAGTGCGGGGCGCGGAAGACGGCGGCCAGCACGTCGTCCACCGTGCGATCTCCGTCCGCGATACGGCCGTAGTGCACCGTATATCCGGCCGCTTCGGCGAGCGGCGTCCGGCCCCGGAAGAGGGTGTCGCAGAGTGCCAGCGCCCGTTCGCCGCTGACGCGGATGACGGCGATGGCGCCGCCCGGGGCGGTCGCCGGGGCGACGATGGTATCGTGGTCGGCGGTCATGCGCGGATGTCGTTTAACGGCCCTCGATGCGGAGCCGCTGTCCGATGCGGAGTTTGTGGGCGCTCTTGAGGCGGTTCCAGCGCATCAGTTGCGAAACCGTCACGCGGTAGCGGCGTGCGATGGCGCCGAGCGTGTCGCCGCTCTTCACGACATAGACCGTGCCGCTGCGCTGCTGGCGTTTCTTTTCGATGTTGGCCGGGTTGATGTACTCCTTGAGGTACATGGAGTCCTTGGCCATGATCTCCTTTTCGTGGGCGATGTACTGCGAGACGCTGCGCTGCGGCAGTACCAGCGTGTAGCTTTTGGTCGTCGCGGGGACGATGTCCAGCTTGTATTGCGGATTGAGCAGCCGCAGGGTCTCCAGCGGCAGGTCGATCGTCGAGGCGATCTGTTGCAGGTGCAGCAGGCGGTCGATGCGGATCGTATCGACCGACAGGGGGATCGGAGCCGGCTGGGGTTCGATGTCGTGCTGGCGGTGGTAGGCGTAGGCATAGGTGGCGCCGATGAAGGCCGGGACGTAGCCGCGCGTCTCGCGCGGGAGGTAGTCGTAGATCTCCCAGAAGGTCTTGCCTCCCGAGCGGGCCATGGCCTTATTGACGTTGCCCGGACCGCAGTTGTAGGCGGCGATGGCCAG
>CDZC01018470.1_pt1 | contig 12297 bp, 9 predicted proteins | sample 557371 | NCBI WGS metagenome assembly CDZC01 (sample SAMEA3182085, study PRJEB8094) | gut metagenome | biome: human; feature: gut; material: Stool; isolation source: human stools | place: Canada | collected 2013-01-21
GCCGCAAGGCGGGAATTGTGCGGTGTTGCCTATGGTATCAGGTACGCCTTCAAGCTACACCTTAAAAGTGCCCCGTGCGGTTAAACTGTTTCCACCTCTCAATCAAAGAGTGGCGGCGCGGATCCGGCTTATCCGGCAGGTCCAGCGTAAAGCGCTCATAGCAGTTCACAATGCGTGTCTGGCCGTACTGGTGCTCCCGCGGGATGTTGGCTCCATAGGTCAGGTGGATATGCCCGTGCAGCATCAAAGCCGGGTGATAGGTATCCAAAATTTCATTGAACACCGTAAACCCGCGGTGCGGCAGGTCGCTGAAATCCCCATAGCCGTGCAGCGGCGCATGGGTAACAAGGATATCCACCCCGCCCGCGTGCTGGATCTTGCTGCGCAGGTGGCTGATGCGGCGTTTCATTTCCGCTTCGGTAAACTGCCAGGCACCGGCGCGGTAACGGCAGCTGCCGCCAAGGCCCACAATGCGGTAGCCCTTGTACCAGTACAAGTCATCGTCAATGCAGATCGCACCGCGGGGCGGTTCTCTATCATAGCTGGCATCATGGTTGCCGTGTACATAAAGCACCGGAACCGGCGCTGCATCGGACAAAAAGTTCATATAATGCCGGCTCAGGTCCCCGCAGCCGATGATCAGGTCGATATCGCGCAGCTTGCTGGGCTCATAGTATTCCCACAGGTACTTGCTCTCTTCGTCTGCCACTGCCAGAATTTTCATAGATCGGCCTCTTTCTCTGCAGGGAGCCTGTCGCGGTGGATGCCCTGCATGCGGTACATGGGGCGGGCACAGTCCATCAGTTCGTCAAATTCCGGCAGGTGGCCCTCCACTGCATCGCACAGCCAGTCCATATGCAGGATCTGCTCCGGGGTAAAGCCGGTGCGGCCCTCGTTCATCACAGTACCGTTCTGCGCGGTAATATAGCAGGCAAACGGGTCAATGCTGCCCGCAATAATGCCGCTGCGCAGGATGTTGGCCAGGTGGCGCACATCATGGGGCAGCTCGCGGCTGAGCAGCACATCCATCACACCGCTGTTCATGCCCCACCAATAGTTGACGGCAGTACCGTCGGTGCCGGATTTATCGCGGGTCCAGCCGCCATCCAGCACGGTGCGCACCACGTTTTCATAGAACTGGCCCCAATGCCAAAACGGCGAAGCCAGATCCATCAGCGTGCCGCCGGGGCTGATGCGGAAAGTTCCGAACTCTCGCGCAGGGCGGAACGGCGTGGGGGTATCGCGCCCCGAGATCACCGTGATGCCCTGCTTCTGGAAGGCCTGGATCGGGTCCCCCGGCAGGCAGGACCATTGCAGGCTGATCTTAACGCGCGGATTGACCATCCGCGCGCCAAGGGCAAACGCATTGATGTTGGCCGGAACGCCAAAGGTGGGCGTATCCGCCACATAGCCCACGCGGTCCTCCCGCGCCACAGCGGCAGCAATGGCGCCGGTGATGAACTTTGCCTCATACACGCGGCTGTAATAGGTGCGGATGGAAGCATACGGCATATCGACCGAGCAGTTCAGGATGCGCACATCCGGGTGGCGCAGCGCCGCGCGCAGCGAAGCCCCCACCAGTTTTGGCGAGGTTGTAAACACCATATCCGCGCCGTCCTGGATGGCTTTTTCCACCAGTTCATCGGCATTTTTGCCCGGCTCTGCGCCATGATAAGCCACGGTTTCCACCTTGCCGGCAAACACCTGGTCCAGCTGGGTACGGCCAAACTCGTGCTGGCTGGTCCAGGTAGAAGTTTCCGGCGTGCGCTCGTTGACAAACGCTACTTTCAAGTGGCTGGGCTCACTGCGGATCCCCGGCAGGATGCGGTCCAGCAGGCTGTTCTTTTTGGCCGGGGCGGCCGGCTGGGTGCTGAGCTTGACCGGTTCCGGGCGCTCCAGCGCCAGAACGTTATCCCACACAGCGTCAATAGCTGCGGCAAACTGGGCGGGACTATAGGTTTTCAGCTCATCCAACTTATACAAGCGGAGCAACAGCAGCATAACATCCGCCGGGGTGGTGCGCATTTTATCGCCGCCGTGGGCATTATAAGCCTTGGTGATCCAGTTCATCAGGCTGACAACTTCCGCCTTATCGTCTGCGGTCCACTTTTCATCCGGCGCTTTGCCCAGCGCTTTCTGCAAGCGGGCAAAGCTGCCTTCCTGCGTAAAGTGCAGCCGGTACAGCCCGCACAAAGGGTAATACTCCATGAACTCGTAATATTCACGAATTTCCGGCGTATCATTGAACCGCGGCACAACGCGGGTAACGGTGGCAAAAATAGAATCCGCGCCAAAATATTTCAGCACACTGACACGTTTGTTGCCCTCTTGGACATAAAAGCGGCCCATGTACTCATACGCTTTAATGGCATCGTGGATGCCCTCTTCCATATGGGCCATGCACAGGGAAAGCCACTTGCTGGCAAACTCAGTGTCTTCGGGCAGCAGCGGCATAAAGTTGGAAGCAAACGCCATGGTGCGGCCGGTGGTTTTGGTGCCTACCACATAATCCAACGGTATTTCAATGGTGCCAAGCGGTACCTGGCTTTCGGTATCTGTTTTTTCCAGCAGTTCATCCAACGCAGGCAGATAGGGGTATTTGCCTGCCGCTGTCTTTTCACGGTAATCGCGCATGCCCGATCTTTGAGCGCGGTTGTATTCATCTATGGCTTCTATACGCTGCATCCTGTGCCTCCTCCTGCTGTTGTGGTTCCGTCATTTTTTCTTATTCTGTGGGCATGTATGTTGTAATTATACCATATCCCGCAGGGCTTTGCACCCTTTTTATGCCGGAAACCGGCATCCTGCCCGCTTGACATAAATTTTACACAAAACCTGTGGTGCAGGTCTTGCGGCATATCGCGGATTCTTGTATAATAAAATTCGTATGCAAATTTGACATCAATCAACTGCGAGGTACTGGAATGCTTAAGAAATACCTGACTGTATTTTTTGTTTCGATGGTTCCCCTGATCGAACTGCGCGGCGCAATCCCCTATGGCGTAATTTTTGGTCTGCCGCTGTGGAGCACCTACATCATTGCCATCATCGGCAACATGATCCCGGTGCCGTTCATCTTTTTGTTTGCGCGCAAGATCCTGGAATGGGGCGCTGACAAACCGGTGATCGGCAAGTTTTTCACTTTCTGCCTGGAAAAAGGCCACAAGAGCGGCCAAAAGCTGAAAGCCACCGCCGGCCGCGGCCTTTTTATTGCTCTGCTGCTGTTTGTGGGCATTCCCCTGCCCGGCACCGGCGCATGGACCGGCACCCTGGCCGCCAGCCTACTGGATATGGATTTCAAGGAAAGCGTTCTGGCCTGCATGGGCGGCGTTCTGCTGGCAGGCTGCATTATGGGCGTACTGAGCACTTTGGGCATTTCCGCTTTTGGTGCAATCGCCGGTTGATTTTTTCCCTGATTGTATATAACAAAAAGCAGCCTCCGCGGGGGCTGCTTTTTGTTATTATTTTACTGGGCCGTCTCTTCCTGCCTGCTCAACAGGATGCGGTCATTATCCAACCGGCGGCCCACATTTTTGGCGAACTGATCCAGCAGGCCGTCCACCGTGGTGTTGGCGCGTTCTTCCCCGCTGATATCCAGCACAATGTGGCCGGAATCCATCATCAGCGTGCGGTTGCCCAATTCCAGGGCGGCGTGCATGTTGTGGGTAATCATCAGGCAGGTGATGTGGTTTTCGGCCACAATTTTCTTGGTCAGCTCCAACACCTTATCTGCGGTGGCGGGGTCCAGGGCCGCAGTGTGCTCGTCCAGCAACAGCAATTTGGGGGTAACCAGGGTGGCCATCAATAGGGTCAGCGCCTGGCGCTGGCCGCCGGAAAGCAGGCCGACCGGCTGTTTCATCCTGTTCTCCAGCCCCAAGCCCAGCTGGACCAGCCGATCGGTAAACAGTTCGCGGTCCGCCTTGGTAATACGGGAAAACGGCGAAGTATGGGTGGAAGCGCGCAGATAGGCCAGGGCCAGATTTTCCTCAATGGTCATGTTGGGGGCAGTGCCTTTGAGCGGGTCCTGGAACAGGCGGCCAATCGCCTTGGAGCGGCGGAAATCCGGCTGGAAGGTCATATCCACCCCATCCAGCAGAATGCTGCCGGTATCCGGAATAAAGCTGCCTGCAATGGCATTGAACAAGGTGGATTTGCCCGCGCCGTTGGAACCCACAATGGTAGCGAACTCGCCGCTTTCCATATGCAGATTGATATCGGTCAGCGCTTTTTTCTCGTTCACCGTACCGGGGTTAAAGGTCATACTGACATGGTTCAGATCAAGCATGGGTCTTGCCCCCTTTCTGGCTGACGGCACGGCGGCGGCGCAGCGCAAGGTTCTTTTTCAGGGCCGGGGCCGCAATGGCCAGCGCCACAATGACGGCAGAAATCAGCTTCAGGCACTCGCTGGGAACATTGGCACGCAGGGCCAACGCAATGATAAAGCGGTAGATCACGCTGCCCGCCACAGCCGCAGCCGCTTTGACCCACATACCGCCGCGGCCAAACAGCGTTTCGCCAATAATCAGCGAAGCCAGACCGATGACCACCATGCCAGTGCCCAGGTTGATATCGGCGGATTTCTGGTACTGAGCCAGAACCGCGCCGGAAAGCGAGGTCATAGCGTTGGAAACGCAAAGGCCCACCGTGATGGTGAACGCCGTGTTGATGGAGGAAGCGCGCACCATATCCGGGTTATCGCCGGTAGCGCGGATGGAAAGACCAAGCCGGGTGCCAAGGAATAAAATCAGCAGCGCGCAGGCCACGACTGTGACCGTGACGGCAACAATGAGTTTATAGGGAGATTTTTCGCCAAACAGGGCGCGGGCCATAGTGAACACTGTCTCAGTTTTCAGCATGGGAACGTTGGAAGAAAAGCCCATGATGGCAAGGTTTACGGTGTAAAGCCCGGTATTGGTAATAATACCCGCCAAAATGGACGGCACGCCCAGGTGGGTTTGCAGGAACGCGGTGACAAACCCGGCGCAGGCACCGGCCAGCATGGCCAGCACAAAACCAAGGAACGGATGCCCCGCCACTGCGGCGGTAGCCGACACGGCACAGCCAAGGGTGAACGCGCCATCGGTGGTCATATCGGCAATATTCAGCACACGGAAGCTCAAAAACAGTGCCATGGCCACAAGGGCGTAAATAAAGCCCAGCTCCAATGCGCTTTGCACAATGGCAAGGGTAAACATAAGCGTTGCTCCTTTGCGTATAAATAATAAGTAATAAAGAATAATGAATAATGGCTGTACGCCGCCCGCGGCGGCGTTTTTAATCAGGTATGCAGCTCCGGCGGGCGTTTTCGCTTGCCGGAGCTGCATTTCCTGCTTTATTGTGGTACCGCAGGCACCACACCTGCATTATTCTTTTTTCATTATTCTCTATTCATTTTATCACTGCTGGGTGGTAACTTCCACAACCTGGCTGGCCATATCGCTGAAAGCGGCGTAATCAATGCCCAGAGCGGCGGCAGTTTCGGTGTTGACGGTGATGATGCCGCCATCCATTACATGGTATTCAGGAACGTTGCCGCTTTCCAGGATATCCAGCACCATATCAGCGGTGTAGGTGCCAAGTTCGGTATAGTTGACTCCGCAGGTTGCAAAGGCACCGGCGGTAACAAAGCTGTCGGCACCGGTGTAGAACGGGATACCCGCTTCGGTCAGCGTCTCGGAAACAGCAGCTGCGGCGGCCATAACCACGTTATCGGTCGGGGTAAACACAGCGTCAGCCTTGCCCACCATATTGGCGGCGGCGCTCATGATTTCATCGTTGGTGTTGCCGGTGCCTTCCACATAAGCAATGCCCTTTTCATCCAGGTAAGCCTTTGCTTCGGCAATGGGGGTAGTGGAATTGGCTTCGGAATTGGAGTACAGCAAGCCAACAGTCTTGACATTCGGGTTGATTGCCAGCATCATATCCAGGATGAACTGGGTGTTCAGCGCGTCAGAAGTACCAGTGACATAATCCAGGCCGGTGAGGTCTGCAGCGGCAGGGTCGCTGATAGCGGCGTACACAACAGGAATCTGATCTTCGGCGCAGGCATTGGCCATGCACTGAGCTGCCAGGGTGGCAATGGGCACCACCGCATCATATCCATCGGAAACCACCTGGGTGCCGATCTGGTTCAGCGTGGTAGCGTCGTTCTGGCCGTTAAAATCTTTGTACTCAATGGTAATGCCCTTTTCGGCGGCTTTGGCGTCCAGCTCTGCTTCCACAGCGGTGCGGATCTCATCCAGGCTGGCGTGGTCCAGCTGCTGGACCACCGCAATTTTGTAAGACTTTGCGGTATCATCTGCGGCAGCAGCTTCGCTGCTGGAAGCTGCTGCGGTATCGGCGCTGGAGGCAGCGGTAGAAGTGGTGGCGGCGGTGGAACCACAGGCGGCGAGGGTGGCGAGCATAGCGGCGGCGGACAGAACAGCAACAAACTTTTTCATGGTAAAAGCTCCTTTTTATCATTCACATTTAAGGTGTATCGGCGGTTTGTTCCCGGCAGTGCCGGGGCGGGCAATCAGTTTGCCCGGCGCCATCGCTCCCGCATGGTGGTAATGCTTTGCTTTTTCATGGTGTTACTCCTGTTTGTGGTCTGTGCCGGGTATAACAAAAGCCCTTGCACAGAAATAGCTTTCTGTGCAAGGGCAGATCAATCAAATAATCTGTGGTGCCACCTTGCTTGCTGTGCCATAAACTGCACAGCCGCTCTGCGGAGAACTAACATTCCCCTGCCCTGTAACGGAGGCTTCCGTCAACGGATACTCAGCCCAGCTTTTCCCCGTGCCCTCGGCGAACCATTTATCCACTCCGCTTACCACCCCGTTCCCAGCATCGGGGGCTCTCTGTGCGTGCGCCTGTGGTTTTACTTTCGCTTCATTGGTTTAAAGTATTTATAGCACAAAGGCGCGGCCTTGTCAACGGGGAATTTTAATTTTCTGTGTCAAAAAGTACAATCAGTTTTTGGCAATAATCCATAAGCGGCTTTTCTTCGGCCTGCACTTCGGGCTTGATCAGGCCGTTCTGCTCGGTGTAAGGGGTGTCCTCGTTGTCCAGCGCCAGGAACAAATCCGCCCCTGTGGCAATAAATTCTTTGCCCGCAGCTTCCGCCAGCGCGTTCAGGTCGTAATAGTCGTTCTCGGCATCATCGCCCAGCAGGCCGCTGCTGCCGCGCTGGGTATAGATCGTCAGCATGGAGCAGACTTCGCCCTGCACGGGGGAGCCTTCGCCGTTCAGCAGCATGCCGAAACGGCTGTAGTTGGCAATATAATTGCCGTCCTTCCAGGCACTCTGGGTCACATGGCCGTTGCTCAGCTGGCCAAAGAATTTATCGTCCGGGTACTGGCGCAGCACAAAGTTCATGTTGTCCATCATGGCAAGGTCGTCGCGGTCCAGCCTGCCCTTATAGGTGGTGTTCACCTGCAGGTTGGCATACAGCTGCTGTACCTGGGCATAGGCATCGCCAAAATAGTCTGCCATCGCATCGGGCTGTTCCTCCATAGCGGTCTTGAACAGCTGCAGGGCAGTCGTCATATCCTCATCCCGCAGGGCCTGCACAAAGTCCGCAATGCTCTCTGCCGGTTCGATCTCCGTATCTGCCAAAGCCAGCAGGCCATACATCGAAACTACGGTATTGCGCTCGGTGCCCAGCCCTGCCACATAGATAGTGCCGCCCTGCTGGCGGTTATACTGGTACAGCCAGCGCCAGTATTCGGCTTCCGCATCCGCACAGCTGCCCTGCAGCTTCAGGTAGTGGTTCAGCCAGTTTTCATCGCCCGTGCGCAGGTACTTCTCCAGCACCTGGGTTTCGCCCACGCCGGTTTCCACCAGCTGAACATTCACCCCCTGCTGTTCGTGCAGGTACTGGAACAGCGCCTTGCGCATGGCAGTGTTCTGCGGCTGTCCGCGGGTTTCTCCGGCCAGAAACACGCGGTAATCCGCATTACCAAAATCGGCATCTTCCAGCGGGTAATCCCAGTAAATGGGTGTCGTGTTGTCTTTCAGGTAGGTGTGGACGGTGTCATTCTTTTTGCTCTGTACTTCCACGGTTTCGGGCACAGCGGTTTCCTCACCGTCAGCCGTTTCCGGGGTAGCGGTACCGGCGGCAATGGCTTCCTCTGCCGTCATATCAGTATACAAAAAGTTCTGCAAAACCGCAATGTTGGCAGCCCAATCAGGATCCATCATGGGGCGGTCATCCATGCCGTTGCGCACGCCATAGGTGCCCTGCACCGGCATGGTCATCTGGTCTGCTGTCACGCCCAAAAAGCTCGGCAGCTGCACCATCAAGGCAGCGATCTCAGTTTTTGTAAAGTTGGTCTGCACCACCGGCAGGGCGGTGTCCAGCAGGTCGTTCAGCTCGGTGACCGAAGCGCTCTTGATCCGGTCCAGCAGCGCCTGGATGACGGTGCGCTGGCGGGCCACGCGGTGCCAGTCATCATCAATGGCGCGCAGGCGGGCATACTGCAATGCGGTATAGCCGTCAAAGTGGTTCCAGCCTGGTTCCACCTTCTTGACGATCAGCATCGAGTTGGAGGGAACCTCCCAGTTCAGCGCCTTGGCTTCGTCCTCAGTCAGGTTCAGGTCGATGCCGCCCACGGCATCCACAATCTGAACAAAGGAGTTAAAATTGAACCGCACATAGTGGTCCACCTGCACGTTGAAGCAGTCTTCCACCGTATCCATCGTCAGGCGTACACCGCCGTAACGGAAGGTGTGGGTGATCCAGTCGTACTGGCCCTCGTACCCATCCAGCAGAATCGGCACACCGGTGCCGCGCTCAATGGAAACCAGTTTGATGGTATCGTCCTTGATGTTCAGGGAGCACAGAATTAAACTGTCCGCGCGGGCATCGGAGCTGAACTCCGTGGTGGCTTTTGTTCCGTCCAGCTCGTTCAGATGGGTAAACGCATCCCAGTCGTTCACGGCATCGGTGCGTTCATCAGTGCTGACCAACAAGATGTTCAGCACATCTTCGTCCGCAAAGGGGCTGCCCTCCGGCATCTCCATTTCGTCATTTGTGGCCTGGGTCAGGCCGGTGGTATCCAGGTCCTGGTCTTCCTCAGCATCAACGGTGCCAACGCTGTCCACCGTGCCGTCATCGTAATGAATCAGATCCAACTTGCCGTTAATGTACAGCACCGCCAGCAGCACCAGCACCGCCAGCGCCGCAGCAAACACCGCCAGCAGTTTCAGCCACAGGGGACGTTTCTTTTTGTCCGGCGTTTCCGGTGCTGTGGTTTCCGCCTTGGGTTCGTTTTCAGTTCCCGGCTGGGCCACATCCGCGGCCGGTTCGCTTTCCGGCTGCGTCTGCTCCGGCTGGGCCTGCTGCTCCGGGGCAGCAGACTGCATCTTGTTTTCTTCGTCCTTCATAACTACTTTCACCCTTGTTGTTTTTGGCCGCGCAAGCGCCGCAGGCCCGTCCGCATCCCACAGGAATAATAGAGAAACGCCAGCCCCGCAAAAATGCTGACCGTTAAACTGCGCCAGGTAAACCACCCGTGCTGGATGGAATGGGTGCGCAGCAGCGCCAGCCACACCGGTGCCATCAGGGCGGTAAGGCCAATGGGCAGCGCGCGCAGCAAAGCTTCCTTATTGCGCAGGCAAAGCAAAAACGCCGCAATGCACAAAATAACCACCAGCACCACCGGCCACAACAGCCCGCGCTGGCTTAATGTATCCCCCACAAAGCGGAAGATGTTCCCCCAGCTCAGCTCCATGCCGTGCCAGGTATCCGCCGTGGTGCGCACCCCGGCCTGGTGGATGGCATCGCCGATGATATCCTGCCCGGTAATCAGGGTGGCCAGCACCCATTTCAGGCCCCAGCACATGGCATAGCCTGCCCCCCAGCACAAGCTGCCGCCGATGACCGGCAGACACTGCCTGGCACCGGATGCCGCCCGCTGCGGCAGGCAGCACAGCCACACCGCCACCGGCAGCCCCAGCGTGATGATGGGGGTGACCAGCAAATCACAGAACGCCGTACAGGTACCCAGCACCACCAGGGCAATGCTCAGCTGCCCGGCGCGGCGCGGCCTGGCCAGCACCCACGCGCAGCCCGCATACGCAATACAGAAAGTGGTAAAATACTGCACCTGATGCGGCACCCAGAACACGGTAACCGCCAGCTGGCTGACGGCAAACCACACCATGGCCCGCAGCCCACACTGCCGCCGCAGCTGCCACAAAATAACCGCCAGCAGCGCAAACAGCACCAAATACTGCACCACGCGCACACCGGTGATGGACATAACGCAGAGCAGCGGCCGCAGCCAGATCAGGTAGCCGTGCCAGTACCGCGCATAGGAGAACGGCACCAGCTGCACTGCCTTTTGGGCACCGGTGGACAGCGGAATGGTGCGCTCGCAATAGACAGCAAGGTCACCGGCCATCGTTTCAAAGTTATCCACGTTATAGGCCGTTGCGGTCATCATGGCGGTCAAGGGATCCTGCTCGCCCATGGCGGCCGCTTCAAACAGCATGATGGTATCGGTATAGTTATCCATCTGGAACAGCTTAAAGCCGAAATATTCAGGGTAAAGCCCCTCCTGCTGGATGGTTTGGGCTGAATCATACACATGTTCCAGCACCGGCTGGGCCGGCAGCGCGCACGCCCCCAGCAGCAGCACAAACAGCACTGCCACCGTGGCTGCAAACGCCGCCAGCAGCTGCAGGGGCGTGGTGTGCCGCACCGTTGGGTTTGTTTTGATTTCCTGCATAGCATTCCTTTTCTTTTGGGAAGATTGCAAAAAAGTTACAAATCTTTTTTGGTTATTATACCGTATTATTCCGCCAGTTTCAATAGCGCAGAACTGCCGAAAGTTATGAAATCCCCATCACAAAATTTGCACATTCCCGTTACCGGGCGTCCGCCTGGCGCGAAACTGAGAGCACAATGCCCATTTCGCCCAGCAGCATCATCAAACTGGTACCGCCGGAAGAAAAAAACGGCAGACTGATGCCGGTGTTGGGGATGGTGTTGGTAACAACGGCAATGTTCAGCACCGCCTGCAGCACCACCTGCACCACAAAGCCAACGGCCAGCAGCGCACCGAATTTATCCCGCGCGCGCACTGCAATGGACATGCCGCGCAAAAACAGCAGCAGGAACAGCACCACCGTCAGAGCCGCGCCCACAAAGCCAAGTTCTTCACACAGAATCGAAAAGATAAAGTCGTTCTGCGGTTCCGGCACATAGAGGTATTTCTGGCGGCTGTTGCCCAGCCCCAGCCCGGCCGCGCCGCCAGATGCAATGGCGTACAGACTTTGGATGGTCTGGTGGCCTTCGCCCAGCGGATCGGCAAAGGGGTCCCGCCAGGAGGACAGCCGCCCCATGGCATAGGGCACCAGCTCCGGCAGCAGCACCACCGCCGCCGCAATGGCCCCGGCCCCGGCAATGCCTGCCAGGGCAAACCACTTTAAGCCCGTGCCGCCCACAAACATCAGCACCGCGCCGATGCCCAAAATCAGTAGCGTGCCGGACAGATGCGGCTCCAGCAGCATCAGCACCGTAACCGCCCCCAGGATAACCATAAAGGGCAGCACCCCGGTTGCAAAGGTCTGCATCCTGTCATGGTTGAGGGAGATGATGTGGGCAAACACCAGCACTACCGCAAACTTGGCGATCTCGCTGGGCTGCAAGGTGCCCAGCCCCGGCAGCACGATCCACCGCTTGCAGCCGTTATATTCCGGCATGAACAGCACGATTGCCAGCAACGCCAGCGATACCCCCATGATTGGCCACGCCAGTTTGTGCCAGATGTGGTAATCCACCAGACTGGCCGCGTACATGGCCGCCGCACCAAACGCCGCAAACAACAGCTGGGGGCGGATGTAGGTATAAGCATCCCCGCGCCGGTACAGCGCCACCGCATACCCGGCTGAAAACAGCATCACCAAACCATAGCACACCAGCAGCATCAAAATGATCAAAAACCAGATATCCGGTGCCGGCTGCCCGGCCAGCCGCTTTTTGATGACCGTACGGGCCAGTGCCGCTTCTTCTTTCAATCCAAAAACCCCCTTCCCCATCCAGCTTGCAGCGGTTTATTCCGCCACACCCTAGTATATGTACGGGAACGGGGGCTTAATCATTCCTGGGTATATCCAAGGCAACACCGCACAATTCCCGCCTTACGGCTTAAGCACCGCTTCGGCGGCTGCGGCACAGCATCTGCGTTGCCAAAATGCTCGATAATGTCGGGTTGCGGTACCCGCATCGTGCTTCGGGGGCAAAAGCCCCTCGCACTCTGCGACCGCTGCCCCTGCTTCGGTTCGCTGTTTCCGCCACTGGCGGCGCTCACC
>CDZC01030798.1_pt1 | contig 12162 bp, 9 predicted proteins | sample 557371 | NCBI WGS metagenome assembly CDZC01 (sample SAMEA3182085, study PRJEB8094) | gut metagenome | biome: human; feature: gut; material: Stool; isolation source: human stools | place: Canada | collected 2013-01-21
TCTTCCATAAATGAGAATTTAGCTGTGTAAATCGTTAATTATTAGCCTACCAGACATGAGTTTAGGCAGGAGCAAATCTCTAGTCTCTGATAATCGCTTATTTTCGTCTAAATTTATTTTCGCTTTCAAATATAAGGAAGAAATACACTTATTAAAAGAACTGAATACATCTTGTTTTGCAACAATGACCTGTATTTTGTTTAAAATATCTGTAGTCATGCTTGGAACGGCCGAGCCTGAATTCATTGAAGCTAAATCTAGTTTCGATAGCAATAGGTGACAATATTTGGCCACATTAGGCACTTTCTCTATTGAATAGAACATTGTGTCAACAGCCCAAAAAGGCCAATTAACATATAATACATTGTTTAATGTTCCTTTACGGGGAATTAGCACAGATTCTCCATTGTATAGAATTCCATCAGCTAGTCGCATAATTCCGCCTGATCCATAAACAGGAACATTACCATCATTCAATTTTTTGTGGTCTTTGCCATATCTAATATCTAGAAGGTCGGATAGCGTTCCTACTTTCCATCCTTTTGGTATCATCCCTAGCTGTGATTCCATGAATTTTTCACCTTTGAACGGCTCGAAATCCACAAACCACGACTTGAACAACGCCTGTGCCTGATGCTCTAAATTATCATTTATCCGGCGGTTCAACTCGATTTTATCGTCAATTATTTTAAGTGATTTGCCGATTTTCTTTTGTTCACAGAGAGAAGGTAAACAAACAGAAAGATTTCTTATGTCTGCAACATTAAGATGTGCGACAACAGCACCATTGGCATGGATTTTTAAATGATGCTGAACCTCATTGCTTAGTAAGTAATAAACCAAAAAGTTGGGGTCAACTAAAGCTTTGTTTGGCTTTAGTAAAACCACACGCTGTCCAAGACATACTTTTTGTTTCTTTTGAATAATTGCTGCATTTCCTACTGGTGCTTCACGAGCAATAATTATATCATCTTCTTCAGGAATAGCCCGAAGTGTTCTTTCTTTATATACGTCAGAATTAACTCTATGAACATTGGTTAGAACCAAACGTCCTTTACCCACATTAGGAGTCCTGACTAAAGGTATTCCAACACCTTCGTCTTTTGCAGTTGTATGAGGACAATCATATATTTTGCAAATATCTTGTAGAGTCATCTCTTCCATAAATGAGAATTTAGCGGTTTAAATTGTTGGTTTCATTGTTAGTTATCTCTTAATTTAGCTTCTATCTCTTCAATGGTAGGCATAGTACCTTCCACTTTTTCGGGATAGAACTTCTCCAGATCATATTCGGAAATACCCAAAGGTTGGCTGCTCGACTCCAAAGCATACTGAGCTTGTATGCGGTCTTTCTCTTTGCAAATCAGTAAGCCGATGGTTGGGTTATCCCGTCCTTCCTTACGCAGTAAATGATTGCAAGCCACCACATATCCACCTAATTGACCGATGTCGGCAAAAGCAAATTTACCGATCTTTACCTCTACCACCACATAGCAGGAAAGCGAAAGATTATAAAAGAGCAAGTCGATAAAGTTTTCCGTTTCGCCTATTTCCAAACGATATTCTTTGCCCACATAAGCGAAACCCGTACCCAGTTCAATCAGGAATCGGGTAATGTTATTCAGTAGAGCATCTTTGAGCAACCGTTCATTGTAACGCCCAGTTATACCCGTGAAAGCAAAATTGTAGGGGTCTTTGGTCAACTCCTGTGCAAGGTCGCTCATCGCATCGGGCAATGTTTTTGTAAAGTTAGTCAGTGCTTTGCCCTGCCGCTCATAAAGGTCGGTGCTAATGAAATTGAGCAGCATACTACGACTCCAGCCGTTCTCCACCGTCTGGTGAACATAGAACAGGGCTTTGTCTATATCGTCTTTCACTTTATCCATTATCAAGCAATGGTGTCTCCATGGGACTTCAAATATTCCACCAACTTGGTGGAATAATTCCGTTTCATTTTTTCCACCAAGTTGGTGGAAAGTTTTCAGAGCATCCTTGTATAACAAATAAAACTTCCTACAATAGTAAATATTGCTCTTTGATAAACCAGCCGCATTGGGTATGGCTTCACGTAAATCTTTGCTTAATTGAGTGATAACACTTTCGCCCCAGCGTTCTTCTACGTGCAATTCAACAATGTCACGACCTAAAAGCCAGTTGAATTTCAACTGTTCCACATTTACTTTCACCGCTGCCTTTATTTGGCTTTGACGATAGCGACCGCAAAGGTTTTTCACCCATTGCAGATATTCTTTATCAAGTATGTTTATTGACTTGTTCATCGTAATCTATAATACTTCAGTTGCGTTAATTTTTAGTTCTCCTGACATCAGCTTCGGGAGAAGTGTGTCGCGTAGAATTGTTAACCTAATACTTTCCTGTTCATTTCTTAGTATTTGGTCGAAATACGGTTTAGTCAATGAACTGAATGCTTTAAGTATTTCTTTATCCGGCATCAGAACTACCATCGCCTTAATTATTTTAGAATTGACAGCAGTTGCAATGGATGATGTGCTTCCAAGCTTTTCGTAATTATACCCTTTTAATAAGAAATATGTATATTCCCTATTTTCATCCGATGTGATAAATCTTGCTATAGCTTCATTAGTTGTTAATTCAGTTCCTGCAATTCCAACTCTTCCGATTGTAAGTTTAAAGCTTAGTAGAATCGTATCTTTGGGAACAAGTATAATATTATGCCTTTTGATGGCTTCATGTGTCAAAAATTCAGAGGATGTAAAAACAAATCTTCCACATGATCCTAAATCTGAAATAGATACCCATATATAATCTGATGAATTACTGGAAAACCATACTTGCTCTTTTCGTGGTGGGGTCTTACCAATATTAATATTATAAAAATCCTCGGCTTTACCAACACGACACCCTTTAGGAATCATTCCCAGTTCCGATTCAACAAACTTGCCGTCCTTGAACGGCTCGAAATCCACAAACCAAGACTTGAACAACGCTTGTGCCTGCTGCTCTAAATTATCATTTATCTGCCTGTTTTTGTAAAACAGATGATTCTTATTGTTATATGTATTGTATCTTATCCGCATTTTAATTAATGTATTTACGATGAGATAGTTTTACGTTATTTTGATTAACCATAGCATAATGCATGGTAGTATCAATTTTTACATGACCGAGTAACTTTTGTACTTGTTCTACAGGCATTCCTTTATCTATAGCCATTGTAGCAAGTGTTCGTCGGAATTTGTGAGGATGGACACGAGCTATTTTTGAAGAATGCCCAATTTTACGTAACCGAACCTCTACGCCTGATATTTGAAGCCGATTATGTGGCTTGGCAAGAGAGACAAATAATGCTTTGTTTCTGTCTTTACGGGAGCTAATATATTGTTGTAGATGTATTTTAGCTCTTGCATTGAAATATACTATCCGTTCTTTATTTCCTTTGCCAAAAACAATGCATTCTCGTTCGTTAAAATTGATGTCTTCTCGGTTTAGTTTTACTAATTCACCGACACGCATTCCGGTTGAGCATAAGAGATCAATCATTGCAAGGTCACGAATTTCCGTACAGTTATCGCGAAGGTGTTCGATATTCTCATCAGTAAGTACCTCTTTGATTTGTGTACCGGTTTTTACTTTATGGATTCTATGTATAGGACTCTTTATAATATAATCCTCTTCTTCAAGCCATGAAAAGAAAGAAGAAAAGATTCGTCGAATATTATCTATTGTCACTTTACTGGATTTATGCTTACGTTGGAAGACAGCCAAGTATGCTCGTATATCTTCTGTAGAATAGTTTACTACTTTTTTAGGCATAGTCTTGAAAAGTTGCTTGACTGTTGAACTGTAATATTTGATAGTCGGAGTAGTACAGCCTTCAACTTGCTTTGCGGACAAAAATATTTCAAGCAGACGGTCGTTTGTAGCAGCATTTTCATGTTCTTTCTCACCGTCTTTTGTAATAGTGTATTTACTTATAACTTGAAGTAATACTCCATTAAGTTGAGCCATTTGTTCTATACTTAAAACATCTGTCATCGCATTGCTAATTTCTTGAATCAAATTTTCTTTCATATTCTTCTATTATTGAGTTAATTAATAAATCGAAGAATATAGTAATATTTATTTGATTGTGAATCCTATACTAGATAATTGTTTGCGAATTTCTTCTTCGAGGTCATGGGATTGTGCAAATAAATCAGATAATTCAGAAGTCAAACGTTCCATTTTTTCTTGAAACGGTTCTCCGTCATCTTCTGTTTCTGCAATTCCTACATACCGTCCCGGGGTGAGGATATAATCTTGTTTGGCTACATCCTCTATTGATACAACAGCACAATAACCTTTTTCATTTTCTAAAGTTCCTGAATTGAAAGCATCAAAAGTACCCGCTATTTTCATAATATCTTCTTCGGATAATTCACGGAGTTTACGGGTAATCATGCTACCCATGTTGCGGGCATCAACGAACAGTATTTTATTCGTTTGTTTTTTAGTCCGGTTGAGGAACCATAAAGAGACTGGAATACCAGTTGTATAAAAAAGTTGGGAAGGTAATGCTACAATTCCTTCTATTAGATCTGCCTTTATAATATTTTCGCGGATAGTTCCTTCACCGCCTGTTTGCGAGGATAAAGAACCATTGGCAAGTACCATTCCTATACGTCCTTTGGGGGAAAGATGATGAATCATATGTTGAAGCCAGGCAAAGTTGGCATTTCCAGCAGGAGGTATACCATATTTCCAGCGTACATCATCCTGGAGTTTGTTAGCTCCCCAATCACTTAGGTTAAACGGAGGGTTTGCCAGAATGTAATCAGCTTTTAGTGTAGGATGCTGGTCATCAAAAAATGTGTCAGCGTTGAATTTTCCAAGGTCAGGTTCAATGCCTCGAATCGCCAGATTCATTTGAGCCATTTTCCATGTAGTAGGGTTGCTGTCTTGGCCGAATACTGATATGTTATTGATATTTCCATGATGTCGTTCGATAAATTTGGCTGATTGTACAAACATACCACCAGAGCCGCAAGCCGGATCGTATACACGTCCGCTATATGGCTGAAGCACTTCAACTAATGTACGGACAATACATGATGGTGTAAAAAATTCACCGGCAAGTTTTCCTTCTGCTTCTGCAAATTTGGAGAGACAATATTCATAGGTACGCCCCAGTATGTCCTTACTGTCCCCATGTTCTTTCATTTGAACGTTTGTAAATAAATCTACGACATCTCCTAAGCGGCGTTTATCTAATTCAGGTCGTGCGAAGTTTTTAGGAAGAATCCCTTTTAAACGAGGATTTTCTTTCTCTATCAGTCGCATGGCGTTGTCGATGACAGTACCAATCTCCGGAGTATGTGCTGCTTCTGCTATGACCGACCAACGAGCCTCTTTGGGAACAAAGAAAATATGCTCATAGGAATATTCATCTTTGTCTTCCTCAAAGCCTTCTCCTTCATTGATAAGAACTTGATGTTTTGCTTCGAAACTGTCTGATATATATTTAAGGAAAATAAGTCCTAAAATGACTGATTTATATTCTGATGCATCCATGTTGCCACGTAATAAATCAGCTGCTTTCCATATTTGTTTTTCAAATCCTAATTCGGCTGTATTTGTCTTTGCCATACTATTATATTTTTGTCATTGTGATTAATGTTTATGTACTCACTTTAAGTTCACAGAAACTTTTAATGAGGTTGATGCAAAAGTAGAAAATAATTTCCATAGTGCTGTCATACTTTAAATGAGAAGTAAATGTAGACATTATTATTGATGTAATTGTTATAGTTGGAGTAAAATTTATTCTTTTGGTTGTTAGAATATGCAGAAACTCCTATTCTAACAAAAAAATATGATTTGCAATGAACATTCTAATGCAAGTTTAATACTTCGCTTAACTTATCTCTAATAATTTTCTTCTCATTACTACCGATGGTAGACAATCTCACCAACGGAATTCCGTACAACTCTAAGATACGATCCTTTTTAATATCACGTTCAGACTGATTTGTCCCTGATTTGTGGAATGTATAACCATCCGTCTCAATAGCCAATACCGGTTGTTTACTCACACGATTATAAATCAGAAAATCAATATGAGTGTTTATATTTGCAGCATATTTGCTTTCCTCTTCATTCAATAGAGAATAATCCTGAATCAACATATAGAGTGGTAAATGGCAAATGATATTCAAATGACGCATATTGATATTTTCTTTCAGGATATCTTCAAGTAAGGCAAATGTAAGATTCTCGGAATCGTATTCGGATATTTTTTTATGCTTCTTCAAATAGGCAATTCGTGCATCTGTATATTGCTCATATAGGTAATCGAATATAGAATGAATCTTACTGGTGGAAACAGTGCCATTGTTATATTCGATATAAGCGATCAAATCGCTAATATTGCAGTCTTTGGGTTGTTCGTTTCCCGATACGACTAAATAAAATTGTGACTTAGCCCTCGAAACAGCAACATTGAGCAGGTTGGGATCGTCGGAAAAGGAAGTGATGACATCATCGACAGTGGTCATAATGATAGCATCCTTTTCTCTTCCCTGAAATTTATGGACTGTTGCGACATCAATATCCTCTTCAAGTGCGGATTTTACTGCATCTACTTGTTTGTTATATGGAGCAATGACGCCAATTTCATCTGTTTCATAAGATAGATTCGGTAGTACTTCCTCTTTGATAACATCTATTTCCCGTTGATTCATGTGACTGCGGGAATGGTTACCTTTGGCTGTCCGTATGGCACAAATGACATCCTCTTCTCCTTTATCACGTGTCATGATGACAAGATCTCCACCATAGAATTTCTGATTGCAGAAGTTGATGATTCGAGGATGGCATCGATAATGTTCCCGTAACAAGGTCTGCGGTACATTTGGAATAACTTTGCAGATGGATTGCAAAAAACTCATATTGGCACAATCATATTCCGGCTTAATCAGGCAGGCATTAGCGATAAAGTTTAGCTTTTCCTTATCTTCTTCTGTGATTACATTGGGGAGTTGCATGGTGTCGCCGACAATGATTGCATTTTTAGCACATGACAAGGCTAAAGCTCCGGTTTCAACGGAAACCTGCGACGCTTCGTCCATAATGATATAATCATATACAGCATCTCGCTGTAGACTGCTTAATGATGAAAAGGTCGTACTTAATATAATAGGGTATTCTTTTTGTACCTCTCGCCAATTATTTCTTAGATCAGGGAGTGTAAAGATGGGTTTGTCATGATTATTGCCATAGGTGTGAAATAACTGATTCTTTAGATATTTCATTGATGTATCAGCCATTTGTCTAGCCATTTCTGCTGCATCTTTGTTGGCAAGTTCCTTTTCTAATGTGTCTATTTCAACTTCCAGTTCTGCATACTTTGTTTGGTAGAATAAGATTTGGAAGTCGGCGATAATCAAACTCATCTCCCGTTTATAAAAACCTTTATCGGGGATTTTACAAATCGCTTTGCTCCTGAATTTAAAGAATAACCATTTCAACCGTTGAATAAGAGCTGCTATTCCCCGAAGACTTGATGATTGTTCTTTTTCTGCAAATTGCTGACATTCATTCCATAAATTCAGAAGGTCTGCCGAACTGGAACTCTTTCGTTGTTTGAGAGTAATTTCTTTTGTGCCGAACTCTTGCAGATAATGTTGCCACTCTATTTTTAAAGCTTGTATTTCCTGTCTTGCCATGGCAAGGCGTTCCTGTTTGGAAAATATGCTTTTTAGTTCTTCTGTCTGATGATGTATCTGATTGAGAAATTGAGGTTGGTTGGCATCCGCATCATGCCATGACTCAAAGTTCTCCGGATATTGTTTTTCCTCTTCTTGAGTCTCGATGAATTTCTCTTTGTTAGCTGTGCTGCCAAGCAATGCAACAATGAAACCCATATCGTATTTGGATAACTTCTCAAGTACATTGACGATGGCGGAGTTATTATTAGATACTACCTGAACAGTCTTACCACGCACAAGGATATTGGCAATGATGTTCAGAATCGTTTGTGTCTTTCCGGTTCCCGGAGGTCCTTGCACAACGCTGATTTGATTTTCAAAAGCTGCCTGGACTGCTTTTTGCTGGCTTGCATTACAACCGAAAGGAAAAATCAAGGTTGAGGCAGTCTGGGTCCGCATTTTATATTTTTGTGGATTCAGATATACAGCAATAGCTCTGTTGTTTGCGATGAAATGAATTTTTTCATATTGTTTTGCTAATAGCTTCGTTCCGTCATCAGCTTTCAATTCGTTTGCATCGGCAACTTTCTTCAAATATTCGAATATGCTTTTCGAACGACTCTCTCCCAAGCATGATTCGATAATTTCTAAGTCCTTTTCTCTGTAATCATACTCTTTACCATTCTGAAAACGAATGTGCCAATAGTTGTGTGATCTGGCCTTAAAAATAGATAAGGCTTTAATGTTTGATAAAGTTCTCCCTTTACTGATTATTTGATAATTATTGGGGTCCGGTTTGTCCGGATCAGTCAGCCAAAGAACATTTTCTTCTTTGTAAGTATACGCACTGGGAACATTCCGGAATACTACCTTATAGTTGCCATTATGATTTTGGCAGCTTTCTATTTCAGGAGTCTTGATTTGACCTTTTATAATAATCAGATTTTCGGAAGTATCTATCATAGGCTTGTGTGTAAATATAATAAGTCGTGCTGCTGTTTTTATTTATTATTTTGGATATAAAAGTAAGAATATTTTCCAGAATATCAAAACCGAAGTAGAAAAAACAGTGAATGACTTTATTCAGCTTTGTATTGTTATAAATATAGAGTGAGATTCGGTTTGGGAGTATTGAACGTGATAAAAGAGATTTGTTTTGCCAATGAAATCATTATCTTTGCAAGGTATATATTAATGAACGAGGAGGATATTATGCTTGCATACACATATATTGAACACGGAAAGTTTGAATTGCAGGAGAAAGCGGTACCGGAAATAAAGGATTCACGGGATGCAATCGTACGTGTAACACTTGGTAGCATTTGCACCAGTGATCTTCATATTAAACATGGCAGTGTGCCGCGTGCTGTGCCCGGAATAACTGTCGGGCATGAAATGGTAGGTGTGGTAGAACAAGTAGGGGCTGATGTCACTTCGGTGAAGCCTGGTGACAGGGTGACTGTGAATGTCGAAACTTTCTGCGGTGAGTGTTTTTTCTGTAAGCATGGATATGTGAATAACTGTACTGACCCTAATGGCGGTTGGGCTTTAGGTTGTCGAATTGATGGCGGTCAGGCGGAATATGTCAGAGTTCCTTATGCGGATCAAGGTTTGAACCGTATTCCGGATACAGTGAGTGATGAACAAGCTTTGTTTGTCGGTGATGTGCTTGCAACAGGTTTTTGGGCAGCACGCATCTCGGAAATTACCGAGGAAGATACTGTTCTTATCATCGGTGCCGGACCTACCGGGATTTGTACTTTGTTGTGTGTGATGCTGAAGAAGCCAAAACGCATTATTATCTGTGAAAAGTCTCCTGAAAGAATTCGGTTTGTTCGCGAGCATTATCCTGATGTGTTGGTGACTGAACCGGAAAACTGCAAGGAATTTGTTCTCAAGAACAGTGACCATGGTGGTGCAGATGTTGTTTTGGAAGTGGCAGGGAGTGACGATTCCTTTCATTTGGCTTGGGATTGTGCCCGTCCTAATGCTATTGTCACGATTGTAGCCCTCTATGATAAACCACAGCTTCTTCCTTTACCTGATATGTATGGCAAGAATTTGATTTTCAAAACAGGGGGAGTGGATGGCTGCGATTGTGCCGAAATCCTTACGCTGATTGAGGAAGGTAAAATTGATACTACTCCTCTTATTACACATCGATTCCCATTGAATGAGATTGAGGAGGCTTACCGTATTTTCGAGAACAAGTTGGATGGGGTTATTAAAGTAGCTATATCAGGAAATAAATAAAAATAGAATTTGTGTATGAAGAATATACTGATAGTAAGTAATAATGATATGTGCCGCAGTCGTATGGCACAGGAAATTTTGAATTCCTTCGGTAGAGGGATGAAGATTAGTACTGCCGGTATTTTGGCTGGAAATTCTGTCCCTGACGTTGTTTGCCAAGTGATGGAACAAAATGGATATGACTTTTCGCGTAGAAAGCCCTGTGATGTTGCGACGTATGCCCAACAGACATGGGATTATGTCATTACCCTTTGTCCGGAAGCAGAGGAAGTGCAAAAGGAAATGCAGGGGGTAGTGAGAAAATACGTTTCTTTCAACTTTACAGATCCCTTTCAGGGAGGAATTCATGTAGAAGATGAGCAGGAAGAACGGGTTAGGGCACTATATGACATCATGCATAAAGAATTGTATGAGTTCTTTCGAAGTGAATTGATGGAAAAATTATTGCCTCGCTGTTCCTGTGGCGCAAATACGTATTGTAGGTGTGAGTAGGAATATAAGTAAAATCATATATGTACATCATCCGGTGATGGTGGCAGATCTGTGTCATTTTGAACGCGAAGTTGCCAGAAAGCAATAGCGGATGCGGCGGCTACATTGAGAGAATCGACACCGTTTGCCATAGGAATGCGGACTACATAGTCCGCTTCATTAATTGTTTCGTTTTGAAGACCGTCTCCCTCTGTTCCCATTACGATGGCTAACTTGGGTTCGGTTGCTAAGATAGGATTATCGATAGAGATTGATTTCTCCGTGAGTGCCATAGCGACTGTACGAAAACCCTGTTTGCGCAACTCATTGGGAGAACTGTCCAACCAAGTCCATGGTATCAGGAAGACAGAACCCATCGAAACCCTGACTGCACGTCGGTTCAACGGATCACAAGAATTACGCGTTAATAATATAGCATCTATTCCCAAGGCGGCTGCGGAACGGAAGATGGCTCCGATATTAGTAGCGTCTACCACACCCTCAATGACTACGATCCGCCGGGCTTTCCGGCACACCTCCTCCACACTTGGTAGTGTCCGACGACGCATGGCACAGAGGACACCGCGCGTCAGTGTATATCCGGTCAATGTGGCAAGTAACTTTCTTTCACCGGTATAGACAGGTATATCACCACAACGTTCAATGATGCCAGCGGCATCACCAGTGATATGCTTCTGTTCACACAAGAGGGCTAAAGGCTCATAACCAGCATTCAGAGCTACATGGATGACTTTGGGGCTTTCCGCAATAAGCAATCCCTTATCAGGCTCGATACGATTGCGTAATTGAGCTTCGGTGAGGGTACTGAATATTTCTACTCCGGAGTCTGTTAAGGATGATATTTCTATAATGGGCATAGTGATTTCTTTAAACGATCTATTTTATTGCAGCAATGATAGTATGCACTTCTTACTTGCCGATGCAGAAAATGTTTTGTATCATTTTTGACTTGTAATAGATTGATATTTAATATATTATGTTTTTATGAAATGCTTCGGGGGACAAACTAGGGACAAAAATTTGCTATCCAAAAGATAAAAAGAGCAAATATAAGGTCTATCCCTTGATGTTTTTTAGGCCAATTTTTTTGTCCCTTGGAAAGAAAAACAATCCCGTTCTCATCATACGATGATATTCGAAGCACACTGCAAATATAATAAAGTTTAGTCTGTTTTTTGTATATCTCTTCAAGTTCTAAACTAAACGGCTTTTATAAGCTCCCAAAGCCATACCTATTTTTCTTTTGGCCAGCAAAATTGTTAAAGGAGACATTACTTTGTCCTTTCAGTTCTGTCTCTTTTCACCAGTCGTTGTTTGGGCTATGTGCTTTGGCGGCATATCCTCGGTTTTACCTTTCCCTGTTTTAGCCTTCTTCTTACTTCCTCCATTATTCCGCATATCCCTTTCGGGCTATCTGGTGTGAATTGTGTCGCAAAGGTGCTTGTCATGTCTCTCTTGTCTGCAAGGTCATAGCCTTGGGTTCACAGCCAAATCTCCACTTTCTGCTTCACAGAGGTCGTATTTAGCCGTGAAACCTTGCATAAGGAGCCATGACACCTTTTGAGACGACATAATTAAATCAAGCCCGAAAGTAGTAGATGCTACAAGAGGGAAAAACAAAAAACAATCTTAAAATTTAAGCATTATGACATTCAGAGAATTTATGAAAGAAAACGGTTACGAAGTAAAAACAAAGTTTTGGGAAGATTTTTCGCTAGCAGAGCGATTTGGCCTTTCGGCTATTCAGTAC
>CDZC01009286.1_pt1 | contig 11939 bp, 10 predicted proteins | sample 557371 | NCBI WGS metagenome assembly CDZC01 (sample SAMEA3182085, study PRJEB8094) | gut metagenome | biome: human; feature: gut; material: Stool; isolation source: human stools | place: Canada | collected 2013-01-21
AGGCGGGAATTGTGCGGTGTTGCCTTAGAATTTTCCGCCGGAACTGCCGCCGAAGCCGTCGCTGTCGGTACTCGAGCCGCTCGAGCTGTCGCCCTTGACGGGGTCGTATTTTTCGGTCTCGGTGGTGTGGGTGTAGGTGTCCTCCACCACGGACAGAGCCAAGCCTTCGGCGGGCATGTAGGCGTTGGCATGGGTCTGCTCGTTGGCAGTTTTCATCTGCGCATAGAAGATGCCGCAGACAATACACGCTACAGCCAGCGGAATGACAAACACAAACACCCACTTGATCCAACCCTTGGCGGGGTCGTTGCCGCTGTCCAGCGGTGCACCCTTTTCGGCATAGAAATCAAGCGTGTCAGCGCACATTTCTATGTAGGTTTCGGAAGCCTTGTAATACGTTCCGTCCGAGAGCATCGGCACGATCTTATCTTCGATCTGCGCGATGCGGTAGTCGGTAAAGGCCGTGACACCGCCGCCGTAGGTGATGGTAACATAATCGCGGGAATCCAGCGCAATCAGGAACAGGATACCGCTTTTGCCCTCGCCGTAGCCAAGGTCATAGTCGCGGTACCAATCCTTGGCAAACTCGCGCACGTTCTGCCCGCCGATGTCAGACACCGTCAGCAGGTAGACGTTGACACCGTGTCCGGCACTGGCGTCCTGCGCCTTTTGTTCCAATTCAGCGGTCGCTTCGGGTTTGAACAGCTCGTAGGTGTCCATCACCAACGGCATTTCGGCAAACGCCGGTACGGCGCAGAGCAAGCACAGCACCAGTGCCGTAAGCAGAGAAAACAGTTTCTTTTTCATACTCTGTTTCCCCCCTTCAAAGCAGGATGGCAAGCAGGATCATCAGCGGAACACTGATGCCTGCAAACCAGGCGGCCACCTTTCGATTATCAACCGGCAGATCGCCGACCAGCTTGCCGGTCTGCCCATTCATAGCGAACAGATAATCCTTGCCCTGCCACTTGGTGTGCAGCATCCACACCGGCAGCAGTGCGTAGTGCTTGGCGGTGTAATCAATATGGATGTTCTCGCTCAGGGTGCTTACGCTGTTGTAGCCGGTAATGCTGGCCGAAAGCTCGCTGCTGACCGAATTCTGCATCCGGCTGTGGGCGCGGGCCTGGCAGGTGTCGGCGTCCTCGTCGTATTTGTCTGCCATATAGCCCGGCAGGTACGCGGTCGAGAAGGGCTGGAAGGCGCGGTAGTCATAAGGCTCGATGGCGTCCATATGCCCGTTGGGCATCTTGGTCGAACCGTCCACCGGCACGCCCATGAACTGCGTGGTACCGGCGCGGCGGACATCGTAGTGGCGGGTCGTGGTGATGACATAATCGCCGCTGCGGTGGCTGGAGCTGGTCGTGGCTTCATATTGGCCCGAACCGGAGGCGTTGGCATCGAACAGCCAGAACGGGACATACACGCCCTTGATCTCCTCGATATGATTCTGCGAAGAGAAGGCATTGGGCAGGAATCTCTTCCCGCGATAGTATTTTTTCAGTGCGGCCTTGGCGGCGTTCTTATCCAGCACAAACGGCAGGACAAGCTCAGGCCGCTGCATGCCGCTGAACTGCCCCGCGATGACCGTTGGATTGCCGCAGTACGGGCAGCTTGTCGCGGCGGTCGTCTCGTCACAGATCAGCTCTGCGCCGCAGGACGGGCAGGAATAGCTGCGCAGTCCGGCGGCCTCGTTTTCGCTCCAGACGGAGTCTGGCGGCGGTGCTTGTTTATTCTGTGCCGCGGTTTCGGCAGCGGCTTCTTTTTCAGCATAGAGCGCTTCGATCTCAGCAGTATCGTAGCTGCTGCCGCAGAAGTCACACACCAGCTTTCCGCTGGCACCGTCAAAGTGAAGCGGACCGGTACAGGCAGGACATTGGTAGTTGGTAAGCTGCGTTGCCATTATGCGTCACCTCTCTTTCCTTCGGTTTGCAGCTGCCCTGCCAGATCTTCAAAAAAATCACGCAGGGTGCTGCGCGTATTGCCATCGGCATCCAGATAACGGTAGATGATCTCGTCATCCGGGGCCTTGTAAATCAGGCAAACGCTATCTAACGTTTCATCGGTGATGAATAAGCCGGGAGAATTTTTCTTTTCGTCTGGCAGGCTTTCCAGCCCCAGCTTTTCTGCCAGAGCCAGGGCTTCTTGCCAATGGGTGTCCTCAACAGGGATGTTTTCCAGCTCCACCCATTCATCATCCTTGTAATTGCAGCTGAAAAGGCAGCCATCAACCGGGTCATTTCTTATGCTGAATCCATAGGTGTCGTCATAGCACATACCGGAATAACTGATGCTGATACCGGTCAGTGTGCCAGGCGGCGCTTTTTTACAGCCGGACATTGTCAGAAAAGCGGCTGCGGCGCAAAGCACCGCAGCGATTTTTTTGCGCATTACTGGCCAAACGGCTTACCGCACTCCGGGCAGAACTTGGGCGGATGGGCCGGGTCATCCGGGGTCCAGCCGCACTGGCTGCACTTGGCGGGAGCCGGGGCGGGCTTGGGGCTGCCGCAGTTGCAGCAGAACTTACCGGTGTTGGAAGTGCCGCAGCTGCATACCCAGCTGGCGGCTGCGGGTGCCGGGGCAGGCTTGGGGCTGCCGCAGTTTGCGCAGAATTTGCCGGTGTTGCCGGTCTGGCCGCAGCTGCAGGTCCAGCCTGCGGGGGCAGAGGCCGGGGCCGGGGCAGGCTGTGCGGCGGCCTGCTGCTGGGCACCCATCTGGTACAGGTTCTGGGCGTTCATACCGCCCGCCGCACCGGCCATATTCATGCCCATAAAGGCCATGGCGGGGCCTGCGCCCTGATTACCGGCCGCGGTCTGCATGGCACTGGCCTGTGCGCCGACAAGATGCGCAGCGGCGCGGGTCGGGTCCATAAAGGCTGCGTTGCGCTGCATTTCCTTGAGCATCTGCTCGTCTTCCTCGCTGGCCTTCACGCTGGAAACGCCGAAGGATACGATCTCGATGCCGCGCAGCTTGCCCCACTTGGCGCTCAGCACATCGTTGAGGGCCTCGGCAAGCTCCATCGTGTGGCCAGGCAGTGCGGAATAGCGGATGCCCATATCGCTGATCTTGGCAAAGGCGGGCTGCAGGGCGGTCATCAGCTCGGATTTCAGCTGCCCGTCGATCTCATCGCGGGTGTAGCCTTCCTCCACATTGCCGCAGACATTGGTGTAGAACAAAATGGGGTTGGTGATGCGGTAGCTGTACTCGCCGAAGCAGCGGATGGCAATGTCGATGTCGATGCCGGCGCGCTGGTCCACCACGCGGAAGGGCACCGGGCTGGGCGTGCCGTATTTGTTGCCCACCAGCTCCTTGGTGTTGAAGTAATAGATGCGCTGATCCATCGGGGCCTCGCCGCCGAAGGTAAAGCGCTTGCCGATGTTCTGGAACACTGCGCCGATGGACTCGGACAAATCGCCGCTGAACAGCGTCGGCGCGCTGCCGGTATCGTAGGTGTACTCACCCGGCTCGGCGCACATATCCACGACCTTGCCCTGCTCCACGATCATAGCACACTGGCCGTCGGCAACGGCCACGATGGAGCCGTTGGAGATAATGTTGTCATTGCCTTTGGTGTTGGCGCTGCGTCCGCTCTGGCGTTTCCAGCCTCGGGTAGCCAACAGGTCAGCTGGCATGGCTTCACAATAAAAGTATTCCTTCCACTGGTCGGCCATAACGCCGCCAGCAGCGCCCATTGCAGCTCTGATAAGTCCCATAATGATCCTCCTATATCAGGGGCGGGCAGGGCCCGCCCCATTTTGTACAGATAAATCAGTTCGTTATTTGTTGGCCAAGGCGGCCTTGTACTCCTCATAGCGGGGCGGCAGCTCTTCGAGCTCCTCGTTCCACTCGGTGCCGTCCAGCCTCATGTAGAAGCTGACCGCACAGGCCGTACCGTCGTCGCCCTCGTAGTCATACATGAACAGCGAGATGCTGTCGTTATACGGGTACAGGTTGAACTTATACGCATCGCTCTCGGTTATGTTCTGGTCAAGCACCCAGTCGTAGCCATCCAGGATAGGCTCGATATGGTCATCATAGACATTGACCCACATCGTGATGACCGGGTCATCGGGCATACCGTCACGGTAAACCTCAAAGTAGTGGCTGCCGTCATCGCTCTCACCGATGTAGCCCCAGCAATCGTAGGTGTCAGTGTCAAAGTAATCACGGTTCGGTACATTCTTGTAGTTTTCCATCCGGAACCAGCCGTACCAGTTGGTGTTGCCCAAATCATCGTAGGTGTTGCCGTCGTCGTAGGTGTAGGGCGGGTCAGGCTCATCCGGGCCGTCGATCCAGCCGTCGCCGTCATATTCGTCATCGCCGCCGTCCAGCAAAGCGGGGTCGATTTCAGGCTTGGTGTCGCTGCGCTTAAAGACCATGGTCATACCGTCAAACTCAATGGTCAGCAGGTCACCCTCGCGGGTGTAGGTCATGGCCGGGGTATCGGGGTCGGTCAGCGCGTAGAAGCTGCCGTCCTTCCATTGGAAGGTGACAAAATCCTCCATGTAGGTTTCGCCGGTGCCGTCCGCGCGCAGCTCAATGTAGAAGTCCTCCATATCGACGAGGGCAAGCTCCTCCTTGGAGAGGGTGTACTCGCTGTCGGAGGCGGATTCCAGCACATAGATGCCCACATCGGTATCGCTGCCTGCGGTGGTGCCCTGGGTCATGCTGTCACCGTCCAGAGGCTGCTGCATGGTGCTGCCGGACTTGACGAAGTAGATCGTCACGCCCTGTCCCTGCACATCGTTCAGGGTCAGGATTTCGTCTTGCAGGGTGCCGGTGCAGCTCAGACCGCCGCAATCCAGCTGGAAGACCCCGCCGTTCAGCGTCCACTTGCCGTAGGACTTGGTGCCGTCCACCGTTACAACGCACTTGCCCTTATCATTCAGGTCCATCAGGAACCCGCTGCCGAAGGCATCCTCGACCTGCGTCACGGAGCCGCCGATCTCGGCGTAGGCTGCTTCCCAGGTGCCCTGATTCGGGTCACCGGCGTTCGGCTTGCCGGTGCGGATAGAGCCGCTAATCATTGTTACGATGATCATAAGCAGGAATATCACCGGGATGGCGATCAGGATCATCCGCTTGGGGGACATTGGTGCGCGGGGGCGCTTGGGCTTGCCGCCGGGGGCCACATTTCCGTAAGGGTTGCCGCCCGTGCCGCCGGGTGGCGGCGGCGTGACAGGCGGTGCGGACGCGGACGGGGGCGTTTTCCCGGCGTAAAGCGGTGCGCCTGCGCCGGTCTGCGGCGGTGTGCCGGGCGCATTGCCTGCGTAAGGATTCGCTGCGTTCGTCCGGGGCTGCGGGGCGGCAGGTGCGCTGCCTGCATAGGGATTGCCGCCGCTTGCCTGCGGCTGCGGGGGCGTCTGTACAGGCTGTGGGGGCGGCGGTGCAGCCTGGGTTGGCTGAACCGGGGGCCGGGGCACAGCTGCGGGCTGTGCGGCGGGCTGCGGTACGGATACTTTTGCACCGCAATTCTCGCAGAATTTAGTACCGGGCTTTAACTCGGCACCACATTGCGTACAGGTTGCCATAGTGTCTGCCTCCTTTACAAGATAATCGTTTCAGATTTTTTTATTCGTTTGTCATTTCAAACCAAACGGATTCGTCCTTTGGCAGGTTCAGCAGGGATTCCCCGCCGATATGCCTTACGTAAAAGCCGCCGTAATCGGTGGGCATCATGGCCACGGTTTCGCGCTGTGCGCGCCCTAGATCCATGCGGTACAGCGAAATGCTGCAGATCCAGCCGCGGTGATCCATACCAAGGTAGGTGATGCCGCTGTCCCATGTGGCGGGCTCTCGGTTTTCGTTTCGGTATTCGCCGATGTAGAAGTTCGGCTGATCCTCGCAAATTTCAAACCAGGTACCGGTGTAGTCACTTACATACGAGCCGATCAGGCTGGAAAGTTCCATCGGGTCGGCATTGTGCATGGCCTCGACCAGGTTGAATTTTTCATTGTTGCGGGAGACAGCGTACACCGTTGTATACTCGGCTTCAAAATCCGGATCATAGGCGGTGCCGATCTCAAACTTGACGATCTCGTTGACGCCGTACAGCGGGCCGCCGTTGGCCATGGTGCCGCACTGTGCGCCGCTGATCACATCGATGTACTCGACATTGCCGTCCTCGGTCAGCAGGAACACATAGGGGGCATAATCCTGGCCGACACTGGTCATGAGCATCTTTACATAGTTGCCGTAGCAGCCGCTTACCGTAAACTCGGTTTGGTCGCCCAGCTCGTACCATTCCTTCATGGTCTGGTAGGTCACAGCGCCGTCAGGGGTAACATAGTCGGTCAGGGCGCGCACCGTTACCTCGCCGGTGGCGGTCACATCGCAGGTAAACCATTCGTCCTGCCCGTGCAGGATCTGGCCGCTGGCCTGCCGCTTGTTGGGGTCAACCTGAACATCTGTCCAGTACATTCCCGACCCGGCGGGGGTGTACATCGGCACGGTCACGACAAAACCGTTTGAAAAGTGGGGAAATATGGAGTAGTAGGTAAATACACTGTCAAGCTCGCTCAGGCTTTGCACGCGCATCTGGTTCAGCTCGGCGGTATATTCGGGGTCATAGCCGCCGAAATGGACATCGAAATGCTGTGCTGTGGCGCGCTGCAGCGCGTTCAAGGTCTTTGCGCTGTCGGTGTAGCCCATGTATTCCAGCAAATCCAGATTGGTAAGTTCCTGCCCTGTGGCAAAGTTGTAATGGTAGCTGCCCACATCGTCGTTGAACATCCTGTCGGAGCTGGTGATTTGCAGGCTCAGCACGGGGCCGTTCCAGTTGCTGACCCAGATGATGAAGCCGGTGTCGATGAAATCGTTGCGGGAACGGGCATCCTGGGCACGCTCTACCAGATAGCCGTATCGGTAGTTGATCATCTCGTTGATGTGCTTGGCGTCCTCGGTGTCATCATCGATCTGCGGTACTTCATAAAAATAGGTGTCCTCGATGCCGTTGGGGTCGGTGTAGGTAAAGCGCTCGCTGTACAGCGGGATAATGCGGGAATCATCCAGCCTCCGGCTGCTTTGCGGCTTGACAGCGGCTTCGTCCTTTTGAACGGTCGGGGTCGTATCGTCGGACGACTCGACTGTCGGTTCCGTTATCGGGGCGGAAACCGACGGGGTGCCGGAAGATGCCGAGGCAGGCGGGGCATTGCTGCGCCCGCAGCCCGTTGTGATCAGCAGCAGGGCCGCCGCCGTCAGGGATAGCAGTTTTTTCATGGTCGGTTCACCTGCCTTTTCGTTGCGGGTAGTGTGTGTCAGCGATTGCCTTAGCCAAAGGTAACGCTGTTCAGCACGGTGTCGCCCTCGGTGCCGGGGTCGATGTCTACGCCGGAGATCTTGATGGCCAGCCAGCCGCCGGTGGGCATCTCGCCGTAGTATTCCGTCCACCACATACCAACGTTTTTGTAGGTGCGTCCGGCCATCTCCACGCCGCCGATGGTGCGCGTGGCAAGCTCCTCTACGTTTTCAAAGCTGTCGTAATAGTAGTTGATCTTGTCCAGACCGCTTTTCAGCTCAAAGGTTATGCGCGGGTCGCCGGAGAAGATATGGCTGGGGTCATCAGTCGGGAACAGCTTGAGATCCGCGAAACGGGGCGAAACGGACTTGTACCAGCCCTGGTCGGGGCAGGTCACGTTGAGCACCAGCGTATAGTCCGAACCGAATGCCTCCAGGGTCTGGGTGTTCAGGCCAGCGGCCGATGGATAATCGGGATTTTCTGCAGGAGCGGAAGCAGGGGCCGGTTCGGCGGTAGCTTCCGGCTCTGCAGCAGGCTCCGATGCAGGTTCGGATGCCGCGTCGGTCTTGGGCTCTGCCGGGGTCTCCGTCTGGGGTTCAACAGCCGGTTCGGCGGCCTGCGCTTTCAGGTCGGATAAACCGGAATTGACCTCTTTGGTCACATCCCCCTTGGAGCAACCGGCCAAAGCCATAAGCATCATGGCTGCCAATACGGCAGCGAGCGTTCGTTGTACTTTTTTCATAGCTGTCCTCCTTTTGGTCATAAAGTGTCCATCATAGCGCTCAGATAGGCAGGCGAGACGGAAGCGTAGACGAAATCATCGACAATGTGGTCCTTTTTTGCCAGGCACACGGCGGTGGCCAGCTCGGGATATTCGGCCTCATCCACAAGCAGTACCGTTTTGCAGTGTGGGCAGACATCCCGCAGGTCGTTTGCCAGCAGCAGTCTGTCCTGCAGGGTGCGCGGCGGATGTGGGCAGACCTCCAGCAGCAGGACATCTGCCCTGCAGGAACGGCATAGCTTTACAATATCCTTTGTCTTAGGACCAGCGTTTTGCACCTGGAAGTCCGGCCCGCCCTGTTTCAGTGCCATTGTCAATGCGCTCGTCATCACAGAGTATTGCGCGTCCAAAACGATCCTCCGCACGGCGTAGCCCTCCTTTCCTGCAAAGAATACGATTTGTCAATTTCATCATACAGGAATCGGACGATTTCTGCCCCCACCATTTGGATAGTTTTTTGGACTTTTTTCTGCTTTTTTCAGTACTATTGCAAAAAAGTGCAGATTACGTCATAATGATACTGGAAAGAAACAGACGGATGATCTCCCCTTTGGAAAGGACAGGCACTATGACAAAGGTACGGCTTGGCAACCTGTGTTTAGCCGCTGCGGTTGCAGGGGGGATTCTCTGCGCTGTCCTGATGCGGGCGTTTTATATGCCGTATTCCGGCTTTTGGCGCACGGTGCTGTATAATATTCTGATCTTTTCCTGGGCGGTATCGGTCTGGTGGCGTATCCTGCACGCACAGACCCGCCGCTGCCTGCTGGGTGCTGCCGCCCTGATGCTGTTCTGGCTGGATATCCGCCTGATCCGCTATGACTTTGCCCAGACGCCGGAGATGCTGCGGCGATTGTGGTATGCGTACTATATCCCAATGCTGCTGATCCCGACCCTTGCACTTTATACGCTTTTCTTTTTGGATCGGGGGCAGTCCTCCCCGCTGTACAAGTACCGGTACGTGATTTTTGTATTCCCTGTGGTACTGTTCTGCCTGGTGCTGACAAACGACTGTCATCAGCTTGCGTTTGCGTTCCCACCCGGGCAGGAGGTACTGGGCAGCCCCGATTACACCTATCGGTTCGTATATTACCTCTGTCTGCTGTGGATATTTTCCTGTGCCGTGTTCACGGTGGTGTACCTTGTACGGCGCTGCCGTATTCCGCATACAAAGCGCATTCTCTGGCTGCCGCTTGTGCCGATTTTTTTTGCCACCCTCTATGCTTTACTGTACAAGCATATTTTAAATGTGCCGTGGATGCATGCGATCGCCGGTGATATGACCGTGGTGCAATGCCTGACCTTTACAGCGTCCTTTGAGGCGTGCATCCGGTGCGGGCTTATCCAATCCAATATGGGGTATGCCACGCTGTTTGAGGTATCTATGGCCAAGGGTCTGATCACGGACCGGGCGTTTGTGCCTGTGCAATGCTCCATGCAGGCAGCGCCGCTCCATGAGGAGCAGCTGCGTCAGGCGCTCACGGGCAGTGTCCAGTTGGATGCAACGACCCAGCTTCACGGCCACCCGATCCGGAAAGGGTATATTTTCTGGCAGGAGGACATCACCGAACTGGTGGCTCTGCTGGAGGAGCTGCGTCTCACGCAGGAGGAATTGCATGACATCGGGGACATCATACAGGCGGAAACAGCCCAGAAGGCACAATGGCTGAAGCTGAGCGAGCAGATCCGGCTGTATGACAAGATCGAGACCGTCACAGCCCGCCAGCTGGCACGGATACAGGAATATCTGATCGCGCTCAAGGCCACGGACGATATCGATACCGCCCGGCGGCTGCTGAAGCACATCGTCATTTTGGGAACCTATATCAAGCGGCGCAGCAACCTTGTTTTTGTCTGCGACAAGGCGGAGGACATCGACACCACGGAACTGCGGCTGAGCCTGTTTGAATCGGCCGAGAGCCTGCGCCTGAGTGATATACGCTGCGCCGTACAGATTGCCGACACAGCAAAGATTTCCCCTGCATCCGCCGTGGCAATCTATGACGCCTTTGAAGCCATCATAGAAGCGACCCTGCCGGGATTGCAGGAGATCCTTTTCTGCGCCGAGCATACGGCGCAGGGCTGGGGGCTGCGCTGCAGCGTTCAATGCACCGACGCGCCCGCTGCGCTGCCCGGCCTGCCGCAGATGCAGCTTGAACGGGATGATGACGGGCTTTTGTATTTCACGATGTTTCCGGCAGAAGGAGGCGGCCTATGATTCCCCGAATCTCCCGCAACGCCGTCAAGGAAGGCTTTGACACGCTGCCGGCGGCCATCTGCTACTTTGACCGCAATGGTCTGCTGCGTCTGATCAATCACCGGATGCAGGAAATCGCCGCAGTCCTCTGTGGCCGGGATCTGCAGACCCTTACGGATCTGGAGCAGGCGCTGCGCAGTCCCGGCGGCGGTGTGCGGCTACGCGATGAGGCCGCCCGCATCTACGAATTCCCGGACGGAACGGTATATCATTTCACGGTGCGCCCTGTTCAGGACAAATACGGTATACCGTACACCGAGGTGATGGCCACCGATGTCACCCAGCTGGCTACATTGCATGCTGCACTGCAGCAGGAAAACGAGCGCCTTGCCGATGCGAACCGCCGCGCAAAGCGCTTATATGACAATATGCCCGACATTGTGCGGGAGGAAGAAATCCTGAAAATGAAGATGCGGGTGCATGACGACATCGGCCATACCCTGCTTGCCGCACGGCGCGCACTGCGGCATGAGCATGACCTCGCCCGGCTCAGGAGCGAAGCTGCGAAGTGGGAAAGCTCCATCTCCCTGCTATGCCGCGCCCGGCAGGAGAATGCTGCAGAGGACCCGCTGAGCTATATGCAAAGGCGGGCGGCTGTTCTGGGTGCAGCCGTACAGCTGCGCGGTGCGTACCCTGCGGCACGCGCCACCCGCGAGCTCTACGCACTGATCCTGCGGGAGTGTACCTCCAACGGTGTGCGGCATGCGGGTGCCACGGAATTGTACGCCGATTCCGAGCATCGGCCACAGGCATGGCACCTTTGCATCACGAACAACGGCGCACCACCCAAGGCGGAGATAAAGGAAGGCGGCGGGCTTTCCTCGCTCCGCCGCCGTATTGAAAAAGCAGGGGGTACAGTAACCGTACATTCCCTGCCTGTATTTGTTCTGGAAGTCACCCTGCCCGATAAGGAGAGCGCTAATGATACGCGTTATGATCGTTGAGGACCAAAAGCTGGTACGGAGCCTGCTTGAAAGCTATATTCAGAACGAGGACGGGTATCAGCTTGCTGTGTCTATCCCCAGTGCTGCAGAGGCTCCCATCCTGTGCGATACCGAGGACATCGACCTTGTGCTGATGGATGTGCAGACAGAACACCGCGAAAACGGCCTGGCCGCCGCAAAAAAGATACGAGAAACGCACCCGGAAATCAAGATTGTGGTGGCGACCTCGCTTATTGACACACAGGTCTTGGCACGCGCAAAATCCGTGGGCGCGGACAGCCTGTGGTATAAGGACGGCGATGAAGGGACCCTGATGCAGGTCGTGCGCCGCACGATGGCGGGGGAGCATATCTTCCCCGATGCACCGCCCAGCGTGGAGATCGGCACTGCCATGAGCGCCGAGTTCACCAAAGGAGAGATGAAGGTCCTGCGCTGTCTTGTGCGCGGGCTGTCCTATAACGAGATTGCAAAAGAACTCGGCATCGAGCCATCCACCGTGAAGTACCACGTCATCAATATGCTGCAAAAGACGAACCTGGAGAATAAACTCCAGCTTGCCATCGCCGCCACCGAAGCCAAATTGGTGGTGGAGTTGGCAGAGGAGTAATTTGTAGTATATAAGGCAATACCGCACAATTCCCGCCTAACGGCTTAAGCACCACTCCGGCGGCTGCGGCACGGCATCTGCGTTGCCAAAATGCTCGATAATGTCGGGTTGCGGTACCC
>CDZC01017649.1_pt1 | contig 11613 bp, 8 predicted proteins | sample 557371 | NCBI WGS metagenome assembly CDZC01 (sample SAMEA3182085, study PRJEB8094) | gut metagenome | biome: human; feature: gut; material: Stool; isolation source: human stools | place: Canada | collected 2013-01-21
TGCAGGAGTGGTTGAACTGGCCCGCCTGGAAAGCGAGTAAACATCAAAAGTGTTTCAGGGGTTCGAATCCCCTTCTCTCCGCCAAGTGGCACGAACAGAAGCAAAACCCTGCAAATTATATATTTGCAGGGTTTTATACATTAAGGCCCACGATCGTAAAACGAAGTAAGGTACATCCCATTTACGAATGCGGACATTGTTCCAAAACGCAAACGCACACTTCTCACACGATCAAACCGAATCTCCAAGTCTTCCCACGGATACGCGAAACACGCCACAAAACGCCCGCCAAGTTTTCTCCGAACCCGGAGACGATGAAAATCAGGAAAATACAACCGTATCACGCCTTGCACGCCCGGGCGATGTCGCCGGACCGCTTCGATCCCGGACGACATGAAATGCAGACGGCGGAAAAACGTTCGTTTAATACTCCAAAGGTATAATTTTTTATTCGTATCGGCAAAAAAAGTATTGCTAAAAATTTACATATCAACTCTTTTCTCCCTCCTGCTCTTTCATTCGTCGGCTTTATGCGTCGTCTTTTTCCGACATGCCGATTTAACGAACGTTTTCATCTGCCATTAGCGGTTTGAACAGGTTTTCTGATGCCGCGTCCGGCGGAAGGAAACAAGCATGAAAACAGCTATTCATCCGATGAAACTGAAGTGCAAACTGCTATTTCTGCCGATCCTGTCGTTTGCCTGCGGTATGGCATCAGGGCAGGATGCCGGCATGTCTGCGGAGCCATTCGTCCGGGGAGATACGGCGGTCTTCCGGTTCGCTCCGAAGAAACGCATGTTCTGGGCCGACTACAAGGGAAACGCAGCCGCTATCGACTTGCTCACCCGGTCCATTCGGCAACACAGGCTCTCGATCGAATCGGGCGACATGAAAGTGCGCGTACTGGGATTCTGTTCCTCGTACAACTCCCGCAAGGAGAACCTCGCGGCCGCGAAGAACCGAAGCAACCAGGTCAAATCCTACTTCATCGTCCACGAGGGATTGAAAGAAGACCATTTCAGGACGACGAATTCCACGCAACGGTGGCGCGGGATGACAGATGTGACCGCCGTAACCTATATGCTTCCGAGTGCGAAGGCGGATACGGTTCCCGACACGCTGTCCGAGAGAGACGTCGTGCCGGCCGGTTCGTTGCCCGAAAACGAAAAATCCGAAAGCCGGCCGGAATCGCGAACACCGGAATCCCCGGCCGAACCCGATACGCCTGACAAGAAGACGTCCGTCGGGCCGGAACCGCAACCGGCGCAACCGGTCGCCGGGGTTCCGGAAGGAGCGCAGTCCGATCCCGTATGTTCCTCCTACCGCTGGGCGGTCAAAACCAACGTAGCCTATCTGGCCGCCACGGTCGCCAACATCGGTGTAGAGTACGGTTTCGGCAAGCATTGCTCGGTCGATCTTCCGATCATATACAGTCCCTACACCGTAGCGCGCGACTACCGGCTGCGTTTTCTGGCTGTTCAGCCGGAATTCCGTTACTGGCTGAAAGAGCCGATGAAAGGTCATTTCCTCGGAGCTCACCTCAATATCGGAGCCTTCAATATCGCCGTGGACGACAAGAACCGCTACCAGTCGCCCGACGGTTTCTACGGCGCAGGTCTGAGCTACGGCTACGTGCTGCCCTTCGCCCGCCACTGGGCGGCAGAGTTCACCATCGGAGCGGGATACGTCCACACGAAATACGATACCTATTATAATATTCCGAACGGCACCCGCTTCGAGAAGGGAATAGCTTATAATTATTGGGGACTGACGAAAGTGGGAATCGGTCTGGTTTACCGATTCGGAAAATAAAGGAGGAGCGGAAGATGAAAAAACCGACAACATATATCGCCTGTTTGCTCGTCCTCGTATCGACAGGCTGCGACAAGACCGTACTGGAATTTCCGGAAAACGGAGGCGTGGATCCCACGCTGGTCAATATGAACCTGACCCTGGCGATCGACCCGAAAATAGAACCCTACGAGCCGACGGGGCGTTCCGAAGCGCCGGAAGCCGACACGCACGACGTGCGCTGGATCGTCGAGGTGTTCCGCGACGAGATCGGCGGCGAACCCGTAGAGCAGCAGGTGCTCAGTTGCGAGCAGGCGGCGGACGGACATCATGCGATCCGCACCTCGCTGGCGGTGCATGCCGCCCGGTATCACGTCGTAGCGTGGATGGACTATGTGGACGACGGCTCGACGGCCGACAAATACTACCATGTAAACTCCCTTTCGTCGATCAGCGTTCCCGAAGCCGGGGATTACATCGGCAACGAAGACCACAAGGACGCCTACATCGCACAACAGGAGATCGACCTCAAGGATTACCGCGACCGGTGGAACGCGACCGCGGATGCGACCGTGACGCTTCAGCGTCCGATGGCCAAGATCGAATTCATCACCACCGACATCGACAAGTTTCTCGACGAGTTGGCCGCACGGCGGGCGAAAGCCGGCACCATTGCCGAAAATCTGCTCGTCAAGAATCCCGATCTTTCGACAATCCGGGTGCAGGTGGAGTATGCGGGGTACTTCCCGTCGGGCTTCAACGCCTACACGAACAAACCCAACGACGCCCGAACGGGCATGTCATTCGGATGCAACATGACGCCACTGACGGACAAGGAGGCGCACCTGGCCAGCGACTACATCTTCGTCAATGGCTCCGAATCGGCCGTGAAGGTCGATCTTACCATCCGCGACAGCGAGGGCAACCTGCTGAACCGTATCGAGGGCATCGACGTGCCGATCGTACGGGGCAAGCTGACGACCGTACGCGACGAGTTTCTCACGCGCGACTACGCCCCCGGCATCGGCATCGACCCCGGGTTTGACGGAGAAATAGATATCGTGATCCCCGATTAAAACGCTATTCGCATGAAAAAGATATTGACACTGTTTCTCGCACTGACCGTCCTTGCCGGATGCAGCAAGGACGAGAGCCCCACGCCCGCCCCGGCGGAGCCCGTGGGCGGTGCGATCTCCCTGCGCTCGGAGGGCGCGCTGGAGAACGAACCCGCAGCCAAGGCGGCGACGCGCAGCGAGACTGCCGCAGAACAGGCGCTGACCTACACCTTCGAGGCGTGGACACGGGGCGCCAATCCCCGCTGCGTGCTGCATAAGACAGCGGCGGGAACACTCACCGAAGCCGCTATCGAGATCGCGCTGGTTCCCGGCTCCTACGATTTCCTCTTCTGGGCCGATTACGGCACGGGAGCCTACGAGACCGGCGACCTGCGGCAGGTCGCCGCGAAAAAATACACGCCCGCAGCCGCAAGCGAACGCGACGCCTTCGCCTGCGTCCTGACCGACGTGCAATGGAACGGCGGCAACGCCGTATCGGCCGAGCTGAAGCGCCCGCTGGCCAAGCTGAAGATGCGGAACAGGAAGGCGTTCGGCACAGGCGGCGAAGCGGTTGCGGTTACCTACACGGACGTGCCGACGCAGTACGACGTGCTGACCGGAACGGCATCCGCCCCGCAAACCTTAACGCTCGCATTCCCGACGACGACCGCCGGATCAGACTCGGTCGGCGAAGACTTCCTCTTCGTTCCGTCCAGCGCGGAACACACCGTCGGCCTTTCGGTCACGGTGGGAAGTACGACCAGGACACTCGACGTACTGCCGCTGCGACCGAACTGCACGTCCCGCGTGACGGCGACGTTCGAATGACGGACGACCGAATCCGAATCTTATCTAAATCCCAAAACGAAGTTCCTCAAAATAAATTACAAACCGTTGAGTTACATCCTCTCCTTCCGAAAAATCGGAGGGGGGGGGTAATTCGCAAAAGCTCAACAAACCATGAAAAAACTCTTCCTGTTGGCGGCGGGCCTTGCACTGACCCTCACCGCATGTCAGAAGGACGAAGGTGTCGTTTCGGACACGACATCCTCCTCCTCGTTTACGGTCACCATTCCGCAGAACGGAACCCGTGCGGTTACCGACGATTTCGGCGCCGGCACCTCGGCCAACCGCTGTATTCTGGAGATCTACCGCAACGACAAACTCTACAACCGTATCGAGAAGGACGTCACCGGCGAGACGGTTACCTTCGACGACCTGCGGCTGGTCGCCCAGCAGACCTACGACTTCGTATTCTGGGCCGACTGCGCCGAAGGCAGCGAAGGCAGCTTCACGGACAAGACCTACAATACGGCGAATCTGAAGTCGATCACGGAAATCGGGCCGTTCGTCGGCAACAGCGACGAGCGGGATGCGTTCTTCGCCCACGAGACGTTCGAAGTGACGGGCTCTTTCTCCAGGCCCGTAACCCTGAAACGTCCTTTCGGTCTGCTGGTGGTAAAGACCAACGACCTGAACGAAATCCGAGACGAGGCGCTGAAACCCACGGGATACGAGGTCGCTTTCAAGGGCCTTCCCACGACGTTCAACGCCCTGACGGGCGAAGTGAGCGGATCGGCCGACGTCAGCTATAAGGCGACAGAATTCGCCAAGACCGACGGCACGATCTCGATGGATTTCCTCTGGGCCACGGAATCCGGGGCCGCGCTCTCCGATTTCACGATGACATTCTACAACGGCGGTACGGAGATCTGCACCAACGACGCCTTCACCAACATTCCGATCCGCCGCAACTATCGCACCAACGTGTCGGGCAACCTGCTGACCAGGAAGGGCACGATCAGCGTAACGATCGACCCGGAATTCGAAGGGGACATTCCGCAGGATGTCGATCAGGTAAAGGATATTGCGGCAGCCAACGAAGCATTTGCGAAGGGTAAGACCAACGTAGTCGTGACCGACGCGCCGACGGAAGAAGCCACGCTCGTACTTCCTTCGACCACAGCCCCCGTATCGGCTACCCTGCCCGCACTGACGACGAAACTGAAAGTTCAATATTTCAGCATGGAAGGCGCGCAGAAGCCTGTTTCGTTCAATTTGACGGCATCGAGCAGTGCTGCTGTCGAAATCGAAACCGCAGCATCGACGGTTTCGCTTGCCGGAACAAGCTACGCAGATGTAACGGCTACCACGGCAGCCAATACGCTCATCGTCAGCGAAGAGACGACGATCGACAAACTGACCGTCAAAAGCGGCAACGTCGAAGTTTACGGTACGGTAAAAGCCATAGCCTCGAAACCTGCTGCTGCGACCGTGACGCTCCACGCATCGACGGCTGCCAAGTTGCAGGAGTTCGCCGCAGGCGTGAAAACGGGAACGAATCTCTACAACAAGATCGTACTCGATGCCGACATCAATTTCAAGGACGCGGCGTTCCAAATCGAGGATGCGAGAAACATAGAGTTCGACGGACAGGGACATAAGCTGTCGAATTACAAGGTGGAAAACACCCAGACAGCCGGTCTGGTCTGCAACGCCGTTTCGGTGACGTTCCGCAACCTTATCGTTGAAAACGCTGCCGTGAAAGCTGTCAATGACGGTAACGGCAACGCTTATGCCGGCGTATTCGTCGGCCGTTCGTACGGTACGACCGTCTTCGACAACTGCCAGGCTGTCAATTCGACGGTAGAAGGAGTGAACAAAGTGGGCGGCATGATCGGTTTCGTCGCCGAGAATCATATCGAAGCAACCGGCTGTAAAGTCGTCGGCTGTACGATCTCCAACATCGATGTGACAGAAGAATCGGGCCAGATCGGCGGTTTCGCCGGTTATCTGGGCAACCTCTACAACTCCACCTGCTCGTTTACGAACTGTTCGGTGGAAAACTCCGCGATCAATGCGTATATGAACCGGGAGGATCGCACGATCAGCAAATTCATCGGCTGCTTCCAGGGGGACCAGGCTACAGACATCGTTTCGATCGACAACTGCTCGGTGAAGAACGTCGCGCTCAAGGGTATGAACGAGATGGCTCAATCGTTCGTTTCAACCTACGGCGATCTGCTCGGCGGACAGCGATACGGCAAAGGCACGGTAAAGATCACCAACAGCGACACGGATATCCATATCTCGACAAGAGGACAACTAGCGGCTCTGGCTTCGATGGTAAATGCCGGTACGTCCTTCTCCAAAAAAACGATCAAACTGGCTGACGATATCGATTTGGAAAGTAAAGAATGGACGCCGATCGGAACGACGGGCAAGGCTTTTCAGGGCATATTCGACGGCTGCGGCCATACGATCAGCAATTTGAAGATCGCAAGATCCGTGAGTGCGGCTGCCTCGAGCTCCGATATCGGCTTGTTCGGATATACCTCGAACGGCGAAATCCGGAACTTTACGCTCCGCAACGCATCCGTAAAGGGAGGTCTGAATGTCGGCGCGATCGCCGGTACGCCCTTCACCTCGAAATATTCCGATATTACGCTGACGGGCACGGTGCAGATCGACGGTTACAGCTACGTGGGCGGAATGTTCGGCAAGAATCTCTATAAAAGCGCGAACAACCTGATGATCCGTGCGGATAAAGGCAGCTATGTGAAAGCCCAAAGCGAAACCTATCGTACCTATGTCGGCGGCATAGTTGGCTTCATGGGCGAAGGAAACAATGTGCTCTCCAACGTGGAATCCAATATCGACGTAATCGGTTCGACGTGCGACGTCGGAGGTATTACCGGCATCGCCCACTACGGAAACACCTTCGAGAACTGCGTCTGCACAGGGAACGTAACGCTGGTACATGCGAACGACGCCGGCGACCAACTGGAAATCGGCGGCATCGCAGGCGTATGGATGAACTCGACCGCCGGATCGGTAACTTTCCGCAACTGCCGATTCGACGGAACGCTTTCGAGCAATCTGAACGGAGAAGATCGCTCGGCAGAGGTGGCCGGCAACCGGATTACCGGACGTAAATACAGCCCCAACAGCAACGACGGCGAACTGATCATCGAATAGACCGGTCATAACCCGCAGAGGACTGACCGCCCTTGCGGATACAAGAGGAAAAAGAAAACAAGTTCTTAAAAAATAAATTACAAACCGTTGAGTTACATCCCCTCCTTCCGAAAAATCGGAGGGGGGGGGTAATTCACAAAAACTCAACAAACCATGAAAAAACTATTCTTGTTGGCGGCGGGTCTTGCACTGACCCTCACCGCATGTCAGAAGGACGAGGGGCTCGTGTCCGACGGAGGGGCCGCCCAAACCATTACGATTGCCATCCCGCAAGGAACGCGGACACGCGCCACGGCGGCGGACTTCGGCAACGGAGCGAAAATCGACCGCTGTCTGCTTCAAATCTACCGGAACGGGCAACCCTACGGGGAGCAGCAGACTGCGGCGGTAACGGGTAATGCCGCGACGTTCAACCTGCGTCTGGTGGCTTCGCAGACCTACGATTTCGTTTTCTGGGCCGACTGCTCGACCGGAGACCACTATGACACGGACGATCTGACCCGTATTACGGTGAAGGGCGCCTATGCGGGCAACGACGACGAATTCGACGCCTTTACCGGCATACTGCCCGACTACAAGGTAACAGGATCTTTCTCGGAGAACATCACCCTGCGTCGTCCTTTCGGCCAGTTGAACGTCAAGACGTTCGACATGACTGCGATCCCCGATCCCGCACTGAAGCCGACGAAGGTGAAAGTGGCTTTCACGGCCGTTCCGACTTCGTTCGACGCCAAGAAAGGCGAGGTCGGCCAGGAGACGGCCGCGGTGGAATATACGGCCGGCGTACTCAGCGCCGACGGCGATCTTACGGTCGATTATATCTGGGCGCCCGTCGAGGAGGCCACGCTGGCCGATTTCTCGATGACCTTCTACGGTTCCGACGATACCGAAATAGCGACCAACAGCGACTTCAAGAACATTCCCATCCGCCGCAACTACCGCACCAATGTGTCGGGCAACCTGCTGACCAAACAGGGTACACTCGACGTGACGATCAATCCGGACTTCGACCAACCCGACATCGACGACTATCCCGAACTGCGTGCCGCGCTGGCAAACGGCGGCAGCGTCACCCTGTCGGAGGACGTAACGGTCAAGGCGCCGCTGGTCGTCGAAGGGAACAAGACGGTCGAGATCGACCTGAACGGCAAGAACATCATCAACGAGACATCGCTCCCAGACGGACAATACGGCAACACCACCGTATTCGAGGTGAAAGGAGGCGCCACGCTGAACATCAGGGGAGACGGGGACATCCATGCCATCGGAACCGAACCCAACGAGGACGGCTACCGCATGGCAGTATATGCTTACGGTGATGCGAAAGTGAACATCTACGGCGGCAATTTCTACAACGATCAGGAATTCAACGACGGTAACGCCCAGCTCGACCTCATCTATGCGGATCAAAATGCCGTTATCAACATCTACGGCGGCCGGTTCGAGTCGGCATGTGCCAATGAGCGCGGCTATTGGGTGCTGAATCTGAAAGACAATTCGAACGCTGCCATCAATGTGTACGGCGGCACGTTCATCAATTTCGACCCGTCGAATTCAATGACGGAAAATCCGGTCAAGAATTTCGTTGCAAAGAGTTCCACGACTGTAAAAGTAAGTACAACTCCCGCACCGAACGGCACCTACGAAGTCGTTCCGGCAGGAGGACAGGCGAGCGTTCCCGTGGAAGTCAATGACGCAGCGGATCTGACCGGAGCACTGTCCAATCCGGCCATTGCCAAAATCGCCGTGGCTTCCGATATAGACCTCGCCTCCGTACCGGCGGAAAATCTCTCGTTCACCGAACACAAAACCATCGACATCAAGGAGGGGACGACCGTCCGGCTCGGCAGCGAGAACTTCCTGACGGCCGAAAAGGGCCTCACGCTGACCGGTAAGGGGACGATCGACAACTCTTCGGAAAACGATAGCGGCCTGAAGGGGGGGGGTGAAGGTTACCAGAAATCCCTGATTCACGTTACGGGCGGGGATTGCGTTATCGACGGAGTCACCCTGATCAACGACCCCGACTATCATTGGCACGGCAGCTCAGCTACGGGACATCCCTACAACAGTGCGGCGATCGCCTATTGGAACGATGCGAACGTAACCATCAGGAATGCCCGGATCATCTCGGGCGAGTTCACCGTCTGCGGCATGGGGCGTGACGTCGCAAGCGGCGAGATCACGCTCACCGACAGCTATTTCGAGTCCACTTCTTCGAATCTGGACAATGGTAAGCATTGGGCTTACGCGATGCGTCTATTCGGGTCGAAAGTGCGGATCAAAAACTGCGAAGTCAAGGGTATTCAGGGCGGTATTTCCATCGAAAGCTGCCAGGATGCCGTAATCAGCGGCGGCAAATACTATACGGAGAATACGCCGGGGGAGAAAGATGCCTTTTATCCGGTGTATATAACCAACGGCGCGAAGGTCACGATCACGGGCGGAGAGTTTTCCGCGCCCAACGACCGGTCGGGATTGCAGATCGAAGGGACCAGCGCGGTCGTATCGGGCGATAACGACGTGAATCTGCCGACCGGAAGCGTAATTCTCAAAGGCGGCAAATTCAGCGGCAAAGCCTACAACACGGAGACCAAGGTCGTTTACGAGCCGGCCGAGGGCTACAAGTGGCAGGCGATCGACGGCGCAGGCAATCAGCCCGGCGATCTGAAATGGGAGGTCGTCGCCCAATCGTTGTGACGGACTGCAAACCGATCGTCGGCCACTGAAAAATCGGAGAGTTTTCCGATGAAACACACATAATCCGCAAAAGCCAGACCGCTCCCTGCGGATACAAAAGGAAACGGCCCTGCAACGACATCGCATATTCGTTGCAGGGCCGTTCATATTATCGGGCGACGAGAGAATATCCGGAGACTCCTCCGTCTCCGCCCCCGCCCCGAAAAAAGGCGTCCGCATCCCGTTCCTCCGGTTCCGGCGACCGGACTACCGGATAAAATGCGTCCAGACGCGCTCCTCCTTTTCGGGCCGCGCCTCCGAAGCGAGCGGGCCGGCCTTGAGCAGCCGCGCCATGTTGCGTCCCAGCACCCGCATCGTCTGCAATCCTTCGGCATCCTGCGCCGCCTCGCCGGGCAGCCGTCCGTGCACGCTGTTCCAGTACTGCGACGAGACGACAGGCATGTTCGAGATGGTGAAATACTTGTTCAGCCGGTCGAACGCCGCACTCGCCCCGCCCCGGCGGCAAACGACCACCGCTGCGGCGGGTTTGTAGGCCAGCAGTTCCGAACAGGAGTAGAAGACCCGGTCGAGCAGCGCGCAGAGCGATCCGTTCGGCCCGGCATAATAGACGGGCGATCCCACGACCAGCCCGTCCGCATCGCGCAGGGCGACGCGCACCTCGTCGTAGAGCGGATCGTCGAATACGCAGCGCCCCAGGTCGGCGCACTTCCCGCAGGCGATACATCCCCGCACGGGTTTGTTCCCCAGTTGGACGATCTGCGTCCGTACGCCTTCCGCTTCGAGCGCCCCGGCCACTTCGGACAGGGCGATGAAGGTATTGCCCGCATGCCGCGGACTTCCGTTTATCAACAGTACTTTCATGGACAGTTGTCTTTATTGATTCGCCGGAGCAGCACCGCACGGGCCGCGCTCCCCGGCGCTACTCCGTCAGATCGGCCGCCGAAAGCTCCTCGCTCTTGACGAAAGCCTTGGGGAAGGTCGCCGACACGCGCTCCTTGAGGATAATCGCCTCCTCGGTCGTCAGGCAGTTGCCTACCGACACCTTGAAATAGGGAATGTCGTAGCCCATGCAGACTTTCACGCCCGGGAAGGTCTCCTCGAAAAGTTTCCGCGCGGCGAACGCCCCTTCGCGGGCCTCCGGGCCGTTGTCCGAGAAGATGCAGACCCGATACCCCGGGAAGCGGTCGCGGCGTTCGGCGCGGGAGGCTTCCGCCACCGTGCGCGCTGCATCGCCGTATTCGACGGCGATCACCTGCGCCCGGCCGAAGAGCAACCCCGGCGCTGCGGCGGGCTCGGCCAACTGCCGCTTGAAGGCGTCGAGCGACTGCGCCGCCGCCCCGAAGACGGCCGCGAAAGACAGTGCGAGGGAGAGGAACAGCAATCTGCGCATCATTTCAGGTACTCTTTAATGTCGTCTTCCGACAGTCCAAAGGTATTCAAAAATTCCGACAACGGCATCATATCGCCGGAAATTTTCACGGGAACCACGCCGCTGCGCGCCCGGAGCTCGTACGACAGCCCGATCCGCGAAAGATCGCCCTCGCCGAGGCGCCGCTCGACGACGTAGAAGGCCATCGGATCCGACGTCTCCAGCCGCCAGCGGGTTCCGACGAGGGTCGTCGCCCGGCGCGGAATGCGGACCGGCTCGTGCAGACGGAGCGACCCCACGCGCTTCCCGGCATAGAAGACGTCCAGACGCACGCGCCGGATCTTCAGGGTATGCCCCGTCCCGTTATGCACGCGCAGCACCGCATCGGCCCCGGCCGACCCCAGCCGTTCGAAACGTTCGACGGCCTCGACGCGCACGGCCTCCGGCTCCGTCCTGCCGCACGCGGCGGCAGCCAGCGCCGCCAGCGACACGAGCAGCAGCCTCGCCGCAGCACGGCGCAGCGTCCGTCCGACACCTCCGCACCGCGCCGTCATCGCTCCCCGACATAGATTTGCGCGATGCCGAAACTCTGGCTCCGGGCCCGGCAGTCGCGGAATCCGGCCCGGGCCATCATCCCGAGGAACTCCTCCGGCGGGGGAAACTCCCCGACCGAAGCCGGAAGATACTCGTACGCCCGCCGGTCGTGCGACACCGCCCCGC
>CDZC01010329.1_pt1 | contig 11502 bp, 10 predicted proteins | sample 557371 | NCBI WGS metagenome assembly CDZC01 (sample SAMEA3182085, study PRJEB8094) | gut metagenome | biome: human; feature: gut; material: Stool; isolation source: human stools | place: Canada | collected 2013-01-21
GTATTTGGAAACCTCAAGAACAACAAGCACTTCAAGAGGTTCAATCTTCGTGGACTTAAGAAGGTTGAAATTGAGTTCGGCCTGCTGGCAATAGCACATAATCTTGCAAAAGTAGCCTCTTAGGAAGGTTATGGTAACAAAAAAACAGTGAAATCTTCAAAAGTAAGCTTATAAATTCATCTTTAGAGAAAAATCCAAAAGACTTCAACTTGGAATAAAACAACAGAGGCCATCTCAAGTTTATTTTGAGACAGCCTCCTTTTTAAATTCTCATAGTACCGGACCATACTATCAATTCTATTTCTTTCTGTATTCAAAGAACTCAATTTCATACTTTCAGCAGTCATATCTATATATGATATAGAAAAAGGGAAAAGTAAGAAAGCTAAAGACAACACATTACCACTAATAACAACAAATGTTTTATTCAAGCCTCTGTTTAGTTCCTTCCAAAAAATATTTGTCAAAAAGAACACACTAAGCTGTATAATACAAGCAATACATAAAGTACGTATGGTATACCCCACTAATTGCAGCCAATTCTCCATCGCTTCTACATCTACAGTAATACCAAAGAGGGTCACCGCATAAATCAATGTTATAACTATCATTAATCTATGTTCTTTCTTTAATCCAAGTACCAGATCAAACATTCTTTCCCACATACTATCCTTATATTTTTTCGCCAAAGATACAAAGATTGCTTTAAGCACATGGTATATAATAAAAAAGTGGATAAGCCTTTTCTCATATCCACTTTTTATTTGTTACTTGAATAAGAAGCTATTTCTTGCTATCGATTACCAATAACGGAGTATCGGTGTGGAATAACATCTTTCTCGCGATCGAAGGATTGAACATCCGGGCTAGGATATTACGGCGATATGTGCTTAGGGCTATAACATCAATTTGTTTATCACGAACAAATTTCTCGATGGCTAACAGCAAGTCACCATCGGCTAGAACCGTATGGGAAATATGGGCATGTGGATATTGTTTTTTGAAATATTCACGAACGCCCGTTAAACGAATCTCATTCCATTCATCATTACTGGTAGAGATATTGAATAGATGGATATTAAGATCAAAGCCTTTGATGATTTCCATAAACTCGTCAAACGCAACCAAATCTCTCTGGTTAAACGATGTAGCGAAAGCGATATTCTTAGCGTCTCTCAAATCCGTGAAAGGAACATTCTCCGGTATCGCCAATACAGGAACCCGGTTTACCTCGATTACCTCTCCGGTCACGCTACCGATCAGATCCATATCTTTTTGGCTCTTACCTCTCGTTCCCATCACGATCAATGTCGGATGATACTCCTTGCTATAGGCGATGATCTCCTCTTCCGGCAAGCCTTCACGTAATACATAATCGTATTTTACCTTTGGTAATTCACCAGAGGACATCTTCCGGTTGATATGCGTACAAATATTCTCCATATCGATACGGACACGTTGTAAGATATGCTGTACGGATTCCTCCTCGTTTACTTGGTAAGCCAAAGTATCTCCCATCGGGATAGCGGATGGAAAATAGGGGCTGAAATAGGCGTGCATGATCATCACCTCCGCACCTACCGCATGAGCGTAATTAATTCCCAACTCACAAGCCTTGGCGGAATAATCCGAGAAATCAATCGGGATCAGAACTTTCTTGACCGCATTAACCTTCGCCTCTTCCTCCTTTGGTTCCTCAAACCACTTATTGTCTTCAATAATGCGTAAAGCATGCGGTAAATCACTCTCCTTAATACGCACACGCACTCCTGCCGAAACGACCGGCTGAATCTGGTTTACATTATGTATATAGACCTCTATGCCTTCTGTTTCGAGGATTGTCTTGAGAATCTGGGCTTTCTCGAACGTGTGGATAGCCAATGTCACTAATTTATCTTCCATACTCAATACATTTTTATAGATGAAACAATCGGGATTTATGAATTGTTGAATATAAAAAAATCCCAAAGCGTTCTTTCATTTAGCTATGGGATTTTTTATACGAATGAATTTCTCTTACGCTTTTTGTGCTTCGGCATCCTGACTCTCGGCCAGTATCTGCAAAGCACGCTCGAAAATAGTCGTGTCATCTAAAACAACCAACCCTCCGTCCGGACCGGGCTCGATATGGAAACCACAACTCCGTCCATCTTGAAAATTATGTCCACCGAAATAGTTACGAACTGTCTCTACCTTTAATCCCAGCTCATCGGCGATGCGTTGTGTACTTCCGTCAGGTAACGAATCTTTAATTCTTCTCAGTTCGTTAAATGTAATCGTCTTTGTCATGGCTTTCTTATTTTGAAGGTTAATACTTTTGTTTAATATTATGGCACTAACTTAGTCATTTAATAGCATTGAAACAAATTATTATTGAGAAAATGAGCTGAAAACAAATATGCTTTACGACATACTTAACGAAAATCTCTTATATTAAGCACGATACCAATTGCTCATTAAATAGGGCTATTAAAAGGATGGTCAACCAAATCGCATAGGTGATCCAGCGTTTCCGGATATCCGAGTAAATGGCCTCCGGACATACCCAAGAATCTGCCGGAATCAATTTAGGCCTTATATAGTGGTATAACAGATATACAAGATACCCGAATAGCAGACCGGATAAAGCTCCCGGAATAATATCCGTGATAAAATGCACTCCTAAATAAATACGAGTATAGGAAGTCAAAATCGCCCAAAAGAAAATAGTCCATCCGAATAGTTTATTCCTGAAGATCAGCGCCATCAAGGTCGCAAAGCCGAAAGCATTCGCCGCATGGCTGGAGATAAATCCATACATACCGCCCCGATAACCGAACACCACCCTTACCTGATCCATAAAGTCAGGGTGATGAGTCGGACGGAAACGGGTGAAGATGGGTTTACAAACATGCGAAGCGAACTGGTCGCATAACGTGATCGTCAAGACAATGGCCAATAAGATCAACAACCACTCCTTCCAGTTCTTCTTATAGCACAATACCACCAATATAAAAAAGGCTAACGGTAGCCAAACCGCCTTGCCTGAATAGATCCACATAAAGCGATCTAAAAAAGCGGAGTCGCTACCGTTAAGCATAAAGAACGCATCACGTTCCCAAACCAATAATTGTTCTAGCATGTATCAGATTTTTTCTATGTCTTTACTAGGCATCCATCCTACGTTCCCGTCCTCAAGCTCAATCTCGCTCCATTCGCCGAGCGTGCTCTTCACGGTCACGTTCGTTCCCTCGTGTAATACGAAAAGATCCGTACCGCTAGCGTCAGGCGAGCTTTTCACCGTAACGGTCGGGGCGAATACGATAGCGTGTTTACGGTTTATCATCTCATCCTTCTGGTCGCTGGCGAATATATTGGCAAAAACAACCATGATAATAAATAGGACACCCAAATAGAAACCGATCTTCTTCAAGCGTACCCAACGAGAGAAAAAGAACAAGATCAAGCAACCGATAAACAACAGGAAGCACACGATACCTGTCTTCGCCCAAGAGTCTGCGGAACCGAGGTTCTCCACGCTCTTAAACCATTTGACCAAGAAGAAATCACCAACCGGCTCAATCTTATCGATGGTCTTCTGACGGGCCATCTGTAAATTGAAGCGAGCATCGCTATCACCCGGATCCAGCAGAAGACAACGTTCGTAGTTCAATATAGCCGGAGCGATCTTACCCGCCTTATAATAGGTATTTCCCAAATTATAATAAACGGCGGCAGACTCGCCATTGCTCTTCAAGATTCCCTCATATAGCTCGATCGCCTTTGCGTAATCTTCTTTCGTGTAAGCGACCTCGGCCTCCTTCAAGGCGGTATCTTGCGCATAAGCAGATCCTATCAGACATAGAGTCAATAAGAAAAACAATACCTTTCTTAAATTTATAGTCATCTTCATCTTCTTACTTTTTAATTGTATTCTCCATTTTACCAATAGCGTCTACCGTCAGCTCATACAACTTATCCATAGCGTCCGACGCTTGGGACGGAGCGTAACGAGCGAACTCACAAGTATTCAAGATATCCATGAACTCATTCGTCAAGGATTCGTCTACACCGTATTTAGCCAATTCTATCTCTACGTTATCCTTGGTCAGATCGGATTGCGGGATACTCAGCTTATCGCTCAAATAGCCCCACAACGCACGCAGCACCTCGTCGTAGAATTCTTCCTTCTTATTCTCTTTCATCAGCTTGCCAGCGTTCTTCAGACGTCTAACCGCCATCTTGTTCGCCTTCTTGGTACGAACCAAGGCGATGTCGGCGTTTTCCTTCACCTGCTTACGATAAATAAAGAAGAATACGATAAACAAGATAGCTGGTACGATATAGCAAAGATAATACATAAAGGAACCGAAGAAAATACCATCACCTCCCTCGATAAAGGAGAAACCTTTCGTCTTCAAGTAACGGATATCCTTGCCTAAGTATTTCACGCTCTCTTTATTACTGAAGTTCGATACGACCGGGGAAGAACCGCTACCGCCCTTACCTTGCTCCACATGCAACTTATAAGGCTCGGACTTGATGGTCTTGTACGAACCGGACTTGATATCGAAATAGGAAAAAGCGATCGCCGGGATCTCGAAATCACCCGCATAACGGGGTATCGCCATATATTCGATCGTCTTGCTTCCACTGACACCGGCGGTCGTGGTCTTGATGTCCATCTCTACTTTCGGATCGTAGACATCGAAATCGTTCGGGAAAACCACTTCCGGATTCTTCACCAACTTCACGTTTCCGTTACCCGTGATTTTCACCTTTATGGTTACAGCCTCGTCTGTCTTGACGTTGTTCGAGCTGATATCAGCCGTCATGGAGAACGTACCTACGGCACCGGAGAAAGAAGCGGGCTTACCGGAGGGCAAAGGCTTCACGTCGATAGTAACCGGAGAAGTGGTCAACACCTTGCTCACATCCCGATACGAGTCGAAAAAACTATCGAAGATGCTACCGCCGCCCGCTTGTTGCATACGGACACGCACCACGGCATCATACTTTCCACCTTCGATCGTGATCTTACCGGAACGTTGGGGATACAGGATCACTTGACGCATTACGGCCGACTGGTAGTTACGCCCGTTGTAGTTTTCCAAGGTCAGTTGTTTCTCTTGCGGCAACTCAACCTCTTGTACCAAGAAACCCTCGAACTCCGGATATTTCAATCCCGTAATCGAGAAATTTTCCAAGGAATAGACCTTGAAAGTCACCAAGAAACCTTCTTGCTCGAACACGCTTCGTTTGGATACGTCCATCTTCACGAACAGCCGATCGTTAGAGATCGCCCCGCTCGCCGTCGTTGTCTCCGCCTCTTGCTTACCCGCCTTATCAGCAGGAAGCACCTTGATGGCCAAGCCATTCGATGTATAATTAGAGCCGTTCACCTTGATCGTTGCCGGAGCTATATTAAACGTGCCTTCCTTCTTCGGCATCAAGACATACGTATACGTAACGGTTGTCTCGCTGGTACTCTTCCCGTTCACCCAGCTACTGCTATAGGAGGTGGATTGGGAGGGGCCCATCAATACGTCAAAGTCTGGCATCTCCTGTACTCTCAAATCCTTGCCTTCGGCATTGACGGTGAAAGTCAAGCGAAACTGCTCTCCCATTACCACCGCTTGGGGCGCCGAGGCCTTGAAGGTCACATCCGCGGCCTTTGTCGCCACTCCTACCGCTAACATCAGGATGAATAAGAAAATTAATTTCCTCATTGTGTATCTCATTTTTTCGTTAATTATCCAGTTTACCACTCCTTCTCGGTCTTCCGGCGTTGTTGCTGCTGCATCTGCGCCTTCTTCACCTTCTCTTGGGTGTCTTTCTCGTCTTGCAGGAAGGCGTCCAACATCTGCTGGGCATTGTCCTTGCTCATTTGCTCGTTGGATTGCTGTTGCTCTTGGGTCTTATCCTGCTTCTGGTCGTCTTGCGGCTGTTGTTGTTGCTGTTGCTGCTGATCGTCCTTCTGATCCTTGTTCTCCTGCTTGTCGTCGTTCTGTTGATCTTGGCTCTGATCCTGATTCTGCTGATCCGACAGCAGTTTCTGGGCCAAGGCCAAGTTATAACGGGTCTCGTCATCTTTCGGGTTCAAGCGAAGCGATTGCTTATACACCTCCACGGCCTTGCCGTAATCCTTGTTCTGCATGAAGATATTCCCCATATTATGATACACCTCCGACAAGCGTGCCTTCCCTTCCGGCGTAGCCACCATCTTCTCCCCTTGCCCGGCGATCAATTGATATTGCTCGGCGGCCTCGGGGAACTTGCCTTGCTTGTATAGGGAATTCCCCAGATTATAGGTTCCTTCCGTAGAGCGGGGATTCACCTCCAAGCTCTTGCGATAAGCGATCTCGGACTCGGTGTATTTCTCGCTCTCATAAAGCTTATTCCCCTCACGCACGTTCTTCCGTTCCGCTTTCTGGGCAGAGACCGCCCCAGCGCTGAGCGCCAAGACCGATACCCATATCATAGATTTATATATACGTCTCATCACTTCGTCGAATTAAGAGAATAATTTTACTTTCCTAAATATACGGTTCTTACGATCCAAGGTCATGAAATCGGCGATCAAGAGGAACAAAGCTATCCAAGCGAAAATCTGGAACTGCTCGTCATACTCGGAATAGACCTTGCTATCCAGCTCCGTCTTGTTCATTTTCTCGATTTCTTTCTGAAGGGCTTTCAAGGCGGAGTTCGTATTGTCCGCACGTACGTACATACCGTTTCCAGCGGCGGCGATCTCTTGACCCATCTGCTCATTCAGCTTCGTGATCACCACGTTTCCGTCCTTATCCTTCATATAATTATTGCTTCCTTGGATGGGGATCGGAGAACCTTTCGGATCACCCATTCCCACGATGTTCACGTGGATGCCCTTCTCGGCGGCGGCTTTGGCGGCACCGATAGCGTCGTCCTCATGGTTCTCGCCGTCGGTGATCAAGATGATCGCCTTATCGGTCGTCTCGTCCGGGGTAAAGGAACGGGCGGCCAAGTTGATGGCGGCACCGATCGCCGTACCTTGCGTAGAGACCATCGACGGGTTGATAGAGGACAAGAACATCTTGGCGGAGATATAATCCGAGGTGATCGGCAACTGCGTGAAAGCGTCGCCGGCGAACACGATCAAGCCTACCTTATCATTCGTAAAGCCGTCCGTCAATCGGGATAGCATCTGTTTGGCCTTATCCAAACGGTTGGGCGACACGTCCTCGGCCAACATGGAGTTGGATACGTCCAGACACACCATGATCTCTACTCCCTGACGCTTCACCGTCTCCAGTTTCGAGCCGAATTGAGGCCCCGCTATAATAAAGATAACCATGGTAATGGCTCCGAACAACAGCCAAAACTTCAGATGCTGGCGCTTGGTCGATACCTCGGGCATCAACTCGGCCAACAACGTAGGGTTACCGTATTTCTTTATCGCTTTCTTCTTCACGATCATGGCGTACACGTAGAACGCCACCAACGCGGGAAGGAGAAAAAGCAAATATAAAAAGTCCGGATGCGCAAATCGAAACATAAGCCTTTTATCTTTATGGTATATTTCTCAACAATGTATTTCTCAATAAGATCTCCACCAGCAACAGGGCGAACACCAGCAAGGCCCAGTTCTTATACTCCTCCTGCTTCTTACTGTACTCTTGTACGCTGATCTTGGTCTTCTCCATCTGGTCGATCTCGGAATAGATCTCCTTCAGGCTGGCGTTGTCCGTAGCACGGAAATATTGCCCTCCCGTGGTAGAGGCGATCTGCTTCAACGTAGCCTCGTCGATCTCCACCGGGATATTCTGGTACTGCACGCCGAAAGCGGTCTGGAACGGATACGGCGCCATGCCTTTCGTTCCGACTCCGATCGTATAGACACGCACGCCGAACGTCTTGGCGATCTCGGCAGCGGTAACCGGAGCGATCTCGCCGGCGTTGTTCGAACCATCGGTCAGAAGGATAATCACCTTCGACTTAGCGTGGCTGTCCTTAATACGGCTCACGGCATTCGCCAAGCCCAACCCAATTGCCGTTCCGTCTTGGATCATACCGCTTTGGATATCCTTGAAGAGGTTCAGCAAGACCGTATGATCGGTTGTCAACGGGCATTGCGTAAAGCTCTCAGCAGAAAAGACCACGAGACCGATGTTATCGTTCGGACGGCCGTTGATGAACGACGCAGCCACATCCTTCGCCGCCTCCAAGCGGTTCGGTTTCAAGTCTTGCGCCAGCATACTCCCCGAGATATCCATCGCCAACATGATATCGATACCTTCCGTGGAAGAATTGGACCAACTATTCGTGGATTGCGGACGGGCCAAGATCACGATCAGCAGCGCTACCGCTACCATACGCAACACGAAAGGCACGTGACGCAAGTACACGATCCATGATACCGCTCCCGGCGCCTCGAACGCCTCCGACGAGGAGACCTGCAAGCTGGCCTGACTCTTGCTCAGCTTGTAGACATACCATCCGATCATCGGGATGAGCAACAACAATAAATATAAATAATTAGGATTCGCAAATACCATCTCTTAATCCTTTAAATTAGTTGTATCGTTCGTAGACTTGGGCTGATAGCGTGTCAAGTCGTCTTGACACGGGGCTACCGGCTCATTTGACAGAGGGCTGTCAACGGCTTTGACAGCAGGCTGTCGCTCCTCTTGACCCGAGGCTGTCAGCTCATCTGACAGGGGACTGTCAACCAGCTCCACCATCTCCTCCTCCTTCGTCTGGTTCACGAACAAATACGCGTTCATCATACTCAAATCATTCTCATCCGGCAGCGGGTTCATCTTGGCGAATTTCACGAAGTCGGCCAATTGCAGAATCTGCCTCAAGTTATCGTACACGCTCTGCGCCTCGGAGTTCTTGCGGATCAGGTCCAAGATCTCACCGGAAGTCATCTCCATGGCATTGATACCGAAACGTTCCTCGATATACTTACGCAGCGTATCCGTGATCAAGGTGTAATACTCCTTGCTTCGTCCTTGCTGCCAGAGTTTCTGTTGCTTGATCTCATCCAGTTCCTTGATGGCCTGCTCGTGAGGCGGAAGTTTCGGCTCCTCTTTCTTGAATGGGATCAACGACTTCTTCGCACGGATCCGTTTCACGATATAGGCGATCACGCAAATCAAGAACAGGGCCAGCAAGATCCCGTAAATGATCGGATAATAATCGGCCCATACGAAAGGTGGCTTCCATACGGTCTTGATGTCGTTGAACTCCTCCGGCTTGTCCGCGTTCACGGGAATCGTGGAGACCTTCAAGGCGACTTGGTTGGAATATACGGTATCCACCCCGTCTATCACCTTCAACGGAGGCAACAGATAGAGTGACGAGTCAAACGAGGTAATCAATACATCCTGCTTGATAACGAGCCGGTCGTTCTCGATCTCCGTGGAGTCCGCCTTGGAGAGGTTCAGTACCTCCACCCCCGTCATCAAGGTATCGTTCGGGATCACGATCTGCACGGGGCGATCCTTATCCGCCGTTACCGTAAGGTGCAAGGTAGTCTGCTCTCCGATCAATATGGCGGCCGAGTCGATAGCGACATCGATCAACGGCCTTTGCGCATATGCCCTTCCCCCCACGAGGGAAGCGGCGGCGACCAGAAACAGGATACTTTTCTTTATCAATTTCATCTGCTTGCTTTAATTACGTTTGTCAAAAAGAGCAATCAATGCTTTCACATAATCATCCTCGGTACGGACAGATACGGAGTCTACACGGCATTTCTTGAACGTATCGCTCATCTTCGCCTGCCGTTTCTCCCACCATTCCTTATAGGCCGCGCGCACACGGGCGGAGGAACTGTCTATCCATTGCTCCTTCCCGGTCTCGGCGTCCTTGATCTTCATAAGGCCTACGGCGGGAAGCTCGGTCTCACGACGGTCGTACACCTGAATGGCTACCATGTCATGCTTGCGGTTGGCCACCGTCAGGGCGTCCTTGAAACCCTCCTTATCGATAAAATCGGAAATGAGGAAAGCCGTGCAACGCTTCTTGATGGCGTTGGTCAAGTATTTCAACACTTGGCTGATATCCGTTCTCGTCTCCTCGGGATGGAAATCGATCAGCTCCCGGATGATATATAAGATATGTTTCTTTCCTTTCTGGGGCGGGATAAACTTCTCGATCTTGTCCGAGAAGAACACCACGCCGATCTTATCGTTGTTCTGTATCGCCGAGAAAGCCAAGGTAGCGGCGATCTCGGTGATCACCTCCTTCTTCATGACGTTGACGGAGCCAAAGTCACGGCTACCGGACACGTCGATCAGCAGCATCACCGTCAGCTCACGCTCCTCCTCGAACACCTTGACATAAGGGCGGACGTAGCGGGCGGTCACGTTCCAGTCGATATCCCGGATATCATCGCCGTACTGATATTCCCTCACCTCGCTGAACGCCATACCACGGCCCTTGAAAGCCGAATGGTACTGGCCGGCGAAGATGTTACGGGAAAGACCACGGGTCTTTATCTCGATACGGCGTACCTTCTTTAATAATTCGCTTGTCTCCATTTAAGGAACTTCTACTTTATTCAAGATCTCGCTAATTACCTCCTCAGAAGTCAAGTTGTTCGCCTCGGCCTCATAACTCAAGCCGATACGATGGCGCATCACGTCGTGGCATACCGCACGGATATCCTCCGGGATCACATAGCCCCTGCGCTTGATGAAAGCGTACGCACGGGCGGCCAACGCCAAGTTGATAGACGCACGAGGGGAAGCGCCGAAAGAGATCATGCTCGCCAAGTTCGGCAAACCAGCCTCAGCCGGGAAACGGGTAGCGAAGACGATATCCACGATGTAACGCTCGATCTTCTCGTCCAAATAAACCTCACGAACCACGTTACGGGCGTCGAGGATCTCCTCTTTCGTTAAGATCGGCTTGATCTCCGGACGTTCTCCGGATATATTCTGGCGTATGATCAGTTTCTCCTCCTCCTTCTTCGGGTAATTGATGATCACCTTCAACATGAAACGGTCTACCTGCGCCTCAGGCAACGGGTACGTACCCTCCTGCTCGATCGGGTTCTGGGTAGCCATTACCAAGAAAGGCTTCGGCAACTTGTAGGTATGCTCGCTGATCGTGACCTGACGCTCCTGCATGGCCTCCAACAAGGCACTCTGTACTTTCGCCGGGGCACGGTTGATCTCGTCCGCTAACACAAAATTAGCGAAGATCGGGCCTTGCTTTACCTGGAACTCTTCGCTTTTCTGACTGTAAATCATCGTACCGATCACATCGGCCGGAAGTAAGTCCGGGGTGAACTGGATTCGGCTGTATTTAGCGTCGATCAACGACGACAATGTTTTAATGGCAAGTGTCTTAGCCAAACCCGGCACACCTTCCAACAGGATATGTCCGTCCGAAAGCAAACCGATCAACAAGGATTCAACCAAATGCTTTTGTCCGACGATTACTTTGTCCATACCCATCGTAATCATGTTCACAAACGAGCTTTTACTTTCAATTCGCTCATTCAACTCACGAATGTCTACTGTCTGACTCATA
>CDZC01030513.1_pt1 | contig 11391 bp, 15 predicted proteins | sample 557371 | NCBI WGS metagenome assembly CDZC01 (sample SAMEA3182085, study PRJEB8094) | gut metagenome | biome: human; feature: gut; material: Stool; isolation source: human stools | place: Canada | collected 2013-01-21
ACGGCGGAACGCTTCGCTACGTTCCATCGCCTGCCACAAGGCGGCGCCGTCCACCACGTTGTCATAAAGCTGTTTTAGTAACGCTTTGATCCGTGCGTCCCGTTCGCCGTCGATCAGCAATCGGAAAGCCTGCGAGAAATCGAGCCCCGCTGTCAGCAGTGCATGCAACTCGGTGTAAAACGACTCCCGCCGGGTATCCGATAAACTATTCCTCTTTGTAACCATATCCGTTTTCGATCTCTTCCATTTTTATCCGGTGGCGTTCCCGAGCGGTCGCCGAGATATGGAAACGCGCCGTGAGTCCGGTCCCGAAACGGATCGCCACCGAGTTCACTCCCGCTTCGTTTTCCATCAGCCGGAGCGCGGACACGTTCCGCAGCAGCGTATCGCGGAATCCGCCGTCCGTATAAAGCAACACGGAATCACTGAGTCGCAGGCTCGTCGCACAGCCGTTGCGCCATACCCGCAGCGAAACGTCTTCACCGAAACCTCTGGCGTCATTCGTTACGCTGTCTGCGAACGTAACAAGCCATTCTGTCCGGTAAAAACCTTCGCGCACGCATTCAGCGGCGAACAGTGTCTCAGCCTGCCGGATCTGCAATCGAAAGAAAAGCACAAGCCCCTCCGTCACGGCAAGCAATACTATTCCGGAGACAAGCATCATCACCAACGTCTCAGCAAGGGTCGATCCGCGCAAAAACGTTTTTCCCCGGAATCGGCCCGTCCGCCAGCCCGCGACGGAATCCACATCCGACGTGTTCCCATCCGTACAAAATGTCGGCGCATCGCCGAATACATATCGTTTCATTCCGTCCATTCCATTACTCTCTCCCGCACGATCCGCTTCCGGCTTCCTTCGATCCGGGCCGTGACCGACACATGTCGTACATCCGAAAAATCCCGATGGCGCTCCACCCGTACTGTCACCTCTCCCCACTCGTACCGCTCGACATACTCGCCACAAGGCCATACGCCCGTTTCGTATCTGCCAAATGCTTCTTCCACACGATACTCCGCCTCCACGACGAGCGACGCATCGTCTTCATGTACGATTAGTTGAGGTAATATGCTGATTGTCAATGTAAAAATAGTTAGAAACACAGCCGAGGCCACGACTGCCTCCAGCAACGATGTACCTCGAAGCATCCGCCGTCCCGCACGACACTTTCCCGACATCACTCCACCCATACAGCCTCCTTTCTGCGTTCCGTACCTGTTCCGAGCCCGATCGGCAACGCCGTTTCGGGATTTCCGAGCAACGTACAGTCGTAAAACATATCTTTGTAATAGCCCTGCGGAGCGAAATAGATCGCACGCCGCAACACCGCACATCCCGCGACAATGCCCTGCACATGCGCCATTCCGTCCGTCCGGAGCAATCCCCGCAGGCGGGCGGTGCGCGACTGCCGGTAACAGGGACGAAGACGATTCCGCCGTACTGTATCGCGGACCACGACATAGCCATTCACTTCTGACTGTTCTTGCAATTCGGTATACTGTCCACACCATATTCCCGAAGGATACTCGAGCACGGCCCGCGGCTCCACGACGACCGTATCGCGGGCGAAGAGCTGAGCTGCGATACGGGTTCCCCGACCGACAACGATTTTCCGCGCAATGACAACGAGGTGTTCCATGCGGCACGTGGAATCAATACGCAACTCTCCGGCATGAAGGACGATACGCCCCATCAGGATGCAACCGCCGACATCGGCATCCCCTACCCGGAGAGAAACCGTCTCACCGATATGGAATGGCACTGCGAGACTATCGGGTACTCCGGTCTGCGGTAAACGTTTTCCGGCAGTAAAGAGCGAATCGAGCCGGTTTATCACAGCAACATCCGGATGCGGCAGTTCCGCTCCGGAACGCCGGAACGCCGCACGGGGAATCTCTCGGCCGCGGAAGAAATCGGCTCCCATACGGCCGTACACCGCACCGTTTTGCGGTAAATGCAATACGCCCTGCAACTCGGTCCTCCCGGCGAGCGTCACTGCTATCCGGTTGTCTGCATAATAAAGCGTCTGCTCCGGATCCGGCCTGACCCCCATGAGACGACATGCCACGACGAGCGAGTCCTCCACTGCGACATACACCGCCTCGTAAAGTCCCCATGACTCCCGGCGGATACGGACACGAGAGTGCGGCAGAGAATCGGAAAGGCGATACCCTTCCACGGCCGTCAGCTTCCCGTCGCCCGGATGCAGACGGTAAAGCGTATAGGCCGATTCGACATCGGCCCGGGCCTGCCTGAACCGCTGTTCCCGAAGGAAAGCGATCCTCTCCCGTTCCCACAACATCAGCAGCCCTGACAGAGTCGCCAACATTACGAGCGATACGGCCACGACCGTCGGAAGCACCGAACCGTACAATCCGGCCTTCATGGCCCGCCGAAACGGTCCCCCGTTATGGCAACCCGTCTCCACCCCATACGATCGCAGAAAACGGAACCCGGAGAGAAGCAGAGCGACCGGATAAGTATCCAGAAGCGACGGAAGTATCGGATCATTCATTCGCATCGTTTCACACCGTAGATAAATCCTTTTTTTTCGAGGTAGAGCGAATCGGCATCGTAACTGCGGAACCGGAATCCGCCGGCCGTATCTCCACGCTGCAGTTCGTACTGACGGCCTCCGAGAGTCAGAATATGTAGCTGCCGTCCGACGACGGATACTGATCCTAAATGCACGGCTTGTATCCGTTCGCGGCGGGGACGTTTCCGCTCGGACGGAGGTTGTCGGACCGACGGCTGCAACATTGGCTCCGGGACGGCCGCGGCTTTCAGGAACGGATCCGGATAATCGAGCTGCAACGTATCGGCAACGGCGGCCGGATGTTTCCCGACGGATCGTTCCGGAACGGCAGCTCGCAAGCCCTCCCGACCCGGCGTAAGGATTTTCCATGCCACGAGCCCCCATACCGCCACAACGGCTGCAAGAAGCAGGCTGATCGTCCAGCGGGATTTCATTGCCGCAAGTTTTCCAACGCTCCGGCAGGTCCGACAGCCGGCAGAAGTCCGAACCATCCTGTCTGCTCCGGTCCGTCACTCGAAGTTCCGACGGACTGCACCGTGAGAGTCCGCACCTCCGAGTACGTCGCGTATCCCGGGTTGAAGGCCGCGACCCGCCACTCGTATTCTCCACTGCCCAGTTCCATCCGACAACCGTAGCTACGACTGCCGAGCGTATCGACCCGAAGCACCGTATCGGCGACAATCCGCCTTTCGCCGAACGAAGGCGACATAAGCGTGAGCTCATACTCCGCGGCATACGGCACAGCCTTCCAACGAAACTCCACCGCCCCGGCCGGCACCTCGGCACGCTCCGCGGGACCGACGATCCATATCCGGTCGCCGGAAATATCTTCCTCCAACACACCGCACGCAACGGCAGACAGGAGCAACAAGCAGCAAAAAAATTTCATAATCGTCCGTTTTCAGCAAGCAAAATATTATTGTCTATCTGTCACCAATTGTTCCACGTAAAGGGTAAGTATCAGATCTTTGCGTTTTGTCCGGCGGTCGGTCCGTACGGTCCATGCCATCGACCGCACACGACAAAATGCCAGACAATGTTCGAGGGCGTGCGTTGTCCGCAGCAGATCACCGAAACGCCCCGCAAGAGTCACACACACAGCATGAAGCGCAATGCCGTCCCGCCGATCGGTGACCTGAGGTTCGTAACCAGTGACCTGCACACTCCGTCCGACAGCATATCTCCGCAACGAATCGAGCAGTCCTCCCGAGAAGATCAGCTCGGGCGCGTCGGTACACACGCCGTCGAAACTTTGCAATCCGTGGTTTCGAGGGGTCGTCACCTCCAGTTCCCGCATTAAGCGCCGACAATCGCACCATGCGGCGAACGTATCGTACAGAGCGAACCGCCAGGTTGCCCACGGCAGCACGACGACGAGTAACGCCAGCAGTGTCACACCCCGATATCGGTATGGCAACTTCATAGTCCTATTCCGATTCTGAACGTTAGTTGTCCTTCATGAGTGTTCCGTTCCATCTGCACGAGCCGAACCTCTCCGAATGCCTCCTCCGCCGTCAGTTTTCCGACAAATTCCGAAATCTCTGCGGCGCTCTCCGCCTCGCCGTATACGACGACAACATGCACCTGCCTTCGTAAGGGTTTGCCGATTTCGCTCCGTTTTTCGGGAGGTTCGACTTCCAGCGCAGTCAGAGTCACCCGTTCCGGTACGGCTGCGGCAATACGGTCGCAGACGACGGTCCGCAACATTTCGGGCCGCACAGCAAAGGCAACCAGCAATTCCCGTCTCCGGGCATCGGTCTCCGTAGTCTCCGAATCCGCCTGCTCCCGGGCTGCAAGTGCGGACAGCAAAGCCTGCCGACGGATGCCGACCGACGGGGAAACAACGGCATTCGCCGTCAGCAGGACCAGAAAAAGCCCCAGTATCGGAAGCCCCATCCGGCGCACAACAGCCTGTGCCAGCGCCGACCCTTCCGCCGTAGGCCGTACGAGCATCCGCCAACGCAATCTGCCGAGCACTGTGCGTGCTGCGTCTTCCGGAGGCTCAGCAACCAAAAGACATTGCGGATAAATGCCGGCTCCGGCTAACTCTCCGAGTACGGGTCGCAGCTTCTCACGCCGCACGAAAGAGAACACACCCTCCCGCTCGTTCCATACGAAAGTTTCCGCATCGGATCGCACACGCGCCGAAACGCCCGTGGCTTCCGATGATTTCGAAATCACGCCGTGACCGGCGAACGTCACGGCTACGATACTTCGGGCAACGGATTCCGGCACCTGATCGACCTGTTGCGGAATGCCGCCGGGTTTGCAGGACCATGTCCGCACAGTGTATCCGCCAGCGGTCAGCGTCACCTCCAGTACCCGGACCGATCCGAGAATACGAGACAATAGTTTCATGGGGTCCGCATATTGATGACGGTCAATCGATGACCGAGGGTTTGATGAATATATTCAACGTCCGTTCGACCTTGTTGCGCCTCTCTTTGCCGAAGAACCATTTGATGACGGGAACCTTCGCAAGAAAAGGAATGCCGCGCGAGGATTTCTCCATCGTATTACGGTCCAGGCCGCCTAGTAGTACCATCTCCTCGTTACGAACCTTGACGATTGACTTGAACCCGCGCGTCGCCGTGCCCGGCGGAGCGTTCTCCTCCACACGGTCGGTGAACTCGGTCTGCTCGAATTCGATTTCGAGCGTAATCTGCCGGTCCTCCGAAACGTAGGGGGTGACCTTGATCGAGAGGTTCGCATCCACGCTCTTCCAGGTATAGGATTCCGACTGTATCGGATTCTGAGTACCGTAATAGTTGTTCTGTATCTCCTTATAGTATTGCGTTTCACCGCTGGTGAGTGTCGCGCAATGACCGTTGAGTGTCGAGAGCTTCGGTGTGGACTGCAGCCGGATGGTGCCATCTTCCTCCAACGCCTGCAGACTCAGGTAGAAATTCGGCGTGACGCGTCCGAGGTTCACCGTCCCGCGGATCCGGTGCAGCAGACTGTTTACGGCCTCGGCATTATAAGTCATGTTCACTCCCGGACCGAGCGTTCCAAGAGTCTGCGCAGGCGATTTGCCCACACCCGCTCCGAGACCTATTTCACGCAGGTCGCTTTTCGTCACGTCGGCAACGATGATTTCCATCGTGATCATCGGTACGGGTTTGTCCACCGACCGGACGAAAGTCTCCACACGGGCCACGTCACGCTGGTCTCCCGAAAGGATCAATGCGTTCAGATCGGGGAAGACCTTGATTCCGACTCCTTGTTTCAACGGCTCAGGAACGAATTCTTCGAGTGTCGATACGGCCCGGAACGCCAACGGAATCACCGTCGCTGAAGCAAGACCGTCGGTCTGTGCCGCACCGAATATCCAAATACCCCGCTCGCGGTAGTAGGAATACGGCGACCCTTTCAGCAACACCGAGAGCAATGTTTCGAAATCCGTGTTGTCCGTCCAAATACCCGCGGTGAAGTTCACGGGCGAAAGGAAGTGATAGTTGAGTCCCAGCGTTTCGCAAAGGTCGAGGAGAATGTCCTGCACATTGCCACGTGCAACATGAGCCGTAATGCGCCCCAGTGAATCGACAGACAGTTCATCGGGAGAGAATTGCCGGCGGCGCACATAGGAAGGCCCGCGGGGAACTCCTTCCGATACGGATTCGTCGCGGAAGAGCGTCCATGTCCCCGGAGCGCTCCGTTCTACCCGCAAGCCATTTATTCCGGCGAGCGTCCGCAGCGCCTCGGCGAAACGCATGCGCCGTACATAACCCGAAACTTTACAGTCGTAGAGCGGTTCGGGAACTATGATATTGCGCTCCGTGAGCCGCCCGATCTTTTTCGCCACATCGATAAGCCGTTCGCCCCGCAGGTCGTAACGCAATGTCGTGTCCAGTGCATCGTAGGCAATATCGGGATCGGGCTGCGGCGCCGGAAGCACGGCCGCCGGGAAGATGGATACGATGTTTCCTGTGACCGTGGCATCGAGGCGGTATTCCCGGCAGAGGAAACGTATCAGATCGTCCACCCGGGCCCGGGTGAAGTTGCACGACACCGGAATGTTCTCTACGTTCCGCACCGAAAGATTCACTCCGCTGGCCCGAGCGATATTGCGGAGAAGTTCCGTGAGCGGCAGCCGTCCCGCCGTCACATCCACCTCCCGCGCGAAGGTCGAATCCCTTCCCGCAAGTTTCTCCAGAGCCCGATCGAGCGCTGCCAGACGCAACGCCTCCGGATCGGCCGCAGAAAGCGTATCGGAAGATGTAAGCCGGAGGACCTCCGTAGGTAGCGAATCCCGTCCGAACGCCTCCGAAGCTATGCACCTACGCCCGTCCGGAAGGAGCAGGCCGGATAGAAACAGGAATAAAAGGCAATAAGGTTTCATAAGCGTCAGTAGTTGAGCAGCGGTATCAACTCGTCGAGCGAAGTCTCGCCGCGTAGGAACAGTTCAACGACTGCATCCCGGAGCGATGCGATGTCTCTTTCCGCCAACAACGGCGTAATATCCGAGCGTCCTGTCCTGGCTGCCGCCGCAAGTTCTTCATCCATCGGAATTACCTCATAGACCGCACGACGCCCCGCATAACCCGTGAAAAAGCACCGTTCGCAACCAACCGCCTCGAAATAATTCCCGAATGCATGGTCCGGCAGCAGACGACGGACCTCGTCCGTTACCGCAGCCCGTCGTTTGCAATGAGGGCACAACAACCTCACGAGCCGCTGCGCCACGGTCATTACTAATGTATCAGCCACCAGATAGGGATGCACGCCCATATCCGTCAGGCGGGCCACGGCGCCCCACGCCGTATTGGTATGGATCGTCGAGAAGAGCAGATGCCCTGTGAGCGACGACCGCACGGCCATCTCCGCCGTCTCTCTGTCGCGGATTTCGCCCAACATAATAATGTCAGGATCCTGCCGCAGGAAGGTTCGCAGTGCAGCGGTGAACGTAAGTCCGATCTCTTCCTTGAGCTGTACCTGATTAACCCCTTCGAGCGTGTACTCGATCGGATCCTCGATCGTGAGGATATTGTCCGTCAGCCGATTCAATCTCCGCAACGTGGCGTAAAGCGTCGTACTCTTGCCTGAACCTGTCGGCCCGCAGATGAGCACCATGCCGAAAGGGTGTGCGACGGACCGGCAATAATCCTCATACTGCCGTTCCGAAAAACCGAGATTGCTGAGTTCTAACAATTCTACATGGCGGGTCAAAAGGCGCAGTACCGTCTTCTCTCCGTAAATAGTAGGCAAGGTAGAAACGCGCACATCGAACTTAACCCCATTACGATCATAGAGAATACGCCCATCCTGGGGCAGCCGTTTTTCAGAGATATCCAGATTGGCCAGAATTTTGATCTGATTCACCAGCGGTGCATACTGCGCTCGCTCCACAACATAACGTTCTGTCAGCTTACCGTCGATGCGCATCCGGATACGGCAACGCGTTTCGTAAGATTCGATATGAATATCGCTGGCATAATCGCGGAATGCCTCGCCGATAAGCGACATCAGAAACCCCGATCCCGAAGCAATGTTCTTCAGACAGCCAGATTGCGTAGCCGACAGCCGAACGGTGTCGCCGCGATAGTATTGCAGCATGAGGCGGTGAAACTCTTCCCCGTCAAGCGGTACGACCTCCGCCTGCCAGCCGCAAAGCGCCTCCAATTCGCCGATCGCCACCGTATAATCACGGCCGGCCTCACCATAACAACGCACCCGTCCCTCCGTCCGTTCGAACGGAACAAGCCGGTATTCCGCCGCTTCCGCAGCCGACAATAACCGGACTATTTCGGTCGGAATATGGATTACGACAGCCATAAGCGTATCAACTCTAAAAACTGCGATCCGGCAAGTGCGATACCGGCCGTTCCGACAAACGGCACGGTACTCCGTCTCCGACGAAGCAGACAGCACCACCACACGAGCGAAACAAGGCAGGTGGCAATCAGGAAACGCAGAAATCCCATAGGAGTAAAAAGTGGTGTGCAAGCCAGCAGAAAAACAACATCCCCACAGCCGACAGCCCGGATAAAAGGCAACTTCCGCAATTGCAGATAACCGGCGAGCAAAATACCCAACAGGATCAGCAGACCTGTATTTTCGGCTGCATTCCGTATCATGCCCCGCCAGCCGCAGTCAGCCCATCCTGTGGCGACAACTGAGACTCCGAATGCTGCCAGTTCCCGAATACCGACCCGTCTCGTTCGAACATCTCTGAGTCCCAACGGCATGACCGCAAGTACGGGTATCAATCCGAGATACACACCGAAAGACGAACCGGCACCAGCCGATAGCAAATAGCACTCAGGAGGAAACATACCTGCGAATCAATCTTTGATGATTTCTTTCAGTTCCCTGTCTTGGTCAATTTCCCAGACATTATACACTCCGTCTCCGTCGAAATCCACCACGGCCGTTGCCGTGGCACGGAACCCGTGCTCCGAGGCCTCGACGATCTCGATGCGATAATTGGCCTGTCCGCCGTCGGTCACCAGCTCCGACTGTTCGAATCCCAATTCGTCGAGTGACGCCGAATAACGGGAACAAGTGTAGAAATTCGATTTTTGCAACGTGTGCAGATAGGTCAGTTGCTGCTGTGCCTCGGTTGCTTTCGCGCGCGAGATGAGCGGCATCAGATTCGGAAGCGCGATCAGTACCAGGATACCGATAATCACAAGTACGACCAATAATTCCGGTAACGAGAAAGCGCGCAACCGTTTGCTTCGCACGACAGATATAGAAAAGTTCATCATGGAAAAGAATGAAATTAAGCCTTAACAAAGATATATCCACCGGGAGAATATATCACCGTTTACAGACCTTTCATCATAAATAGTAATATTTTGTGTGTCAGCAATATATATACTATAAAAACTATACAAAAGCTTATCATATGCTGCAGTCCGCAATGAAAGGTCCATGAAAGGGAATAATCCGTGATATCAGATGAATATCACTCTATTATATCTTAATATGACAGCATTGTTTTATCGGCGAAATATTTCTTCGGAATTTATCCGTTCGCTATCTTTACAAACATATAACATATCGGCATCAAACCGAATGTATCCAATTGCACGGGATAAGCTGGAGAAAGGGAGAGAAATAGTAGGCAGGTTCTTGTCTTGAAAATGCGAATTCAATCTCACCTAACGGGTTATTCGTTTCGAAACGCGAAAAAGAGCTATCTTGGAAAACGCCCGGCCGGAATCCCGAAAAGATAAGAGATCCTTTCGGGCAGGATCATTTGGCCTTGATACGATGGTACTTTACATAAATCGAACTGATTTTCCCCACCTGAAAAATAGCGCATAGCTCTCTGTTCGAGAATCCGGCATTCATCAGACAGATGAATTGTCTTTCGGAAACGGACATTTTATGCCATTTCATCTTGATTGTTGCGTTGGGAGGGTTCCAACTGATAATATTGTATTTCGTCAATTGCCTGATATGCGCAATGTTCTTGCACCGATTGTGAAAAGCCTGGGAATCGTCGCTGAATACATACAACAGATCGAGCCAGTCCTTGATAAGCAGCAGTCTGTTACTGGCAAGTTTTTTCGTCTCATTCAGCGATTTTGCCAAGACGGCGACAAGAACAACCAATAAAACAATGATTGTACATAGGAAAAATTCGATCATACCGGCACTGATTTTGATGTTTCTAAAAAATATGCACGGTATCTTAATTTGCCTAACTCAGGAGACCAATCCTTATAACAGCAGTTAAGAACCGTGCATAATGCTCCGGTTCCTACTGTTTACCTGTTATACTTTAATTTGGTCTTCGAGTTAGGATAAACAGAAGAACGTCATTCTCGTATTTATGAATTAAAGATATATATTCCGGATCAAAACACCAAATTATATTTGGGTTTTATCGCTCCGTATGTTCCCCACAAACATCACCGGAGAAGCTACTTGGCCGCTGATCAAAGGAATAGAATGATTCAAAAGATTTTTCCCTACGCTTTATATGAATTCAGCACTTATACGTCATCTGCGACATCGGTTCCGTACACCATTTTGGCTACGACGTGTTCCGGTAACTTGATTTTACATGCATGCAAGATATAGCGATAGGGCCCGGGGTTTGGGTGAGCCCTTGCTTGTTTTGGCTCGCAACCTGTTTGAGCTTCGCTGTGACGGCCCTGCTTGATAAATGTCATAAAATCGTCCACTGTATGAGATAACGGACAAGCTCGTCAATAGTCATACCGTTGATTTTATAGCCTGACTCTCGGGTGATTCTTCGGCATTCATGACAGAGATCTTCACGAAGATCGACATGCTCATCATCCGTGATCTGAAAATCCGGGGAGAGATTTTCTTCCTCGACGTAAAAGGGAGTGCTTATTTTCGGGGCTGGAAATTATGCGTAGGTAACTATATACAACAATACCCTTGAAAAAGCGAACCAATTATATGGTTCGCTTTTGTCACAAAGAACGCTGACGAGCTACAGACGCGCGTATGAGGTCATCAATTTCTTCGTCGGGATCCCTTGAAGTAGTTACGCGTCTTCGTAACTCCAACCGCATCAACTCTTCCTGCATCAACCGCTCACGATAGAACTCGCGCGTTTCACCAAGGACGTGGAGCAAGATCAGCACCACTATGGGCGATACAAACAAACTAAGTATGCACCACCCAGTAGTCGAACGTCCCTTGTTGGCCGCAGATTCAGCCACGAAGATGAAAATAAATACCAACCACGCCACGATTATCCCAATCAGAATTAAACCCATAAGATTTTCAATTGCATGCATACTCATAATGGCGAATTTTAACGATTTTCCACGTACAGCCGATAGGAAATTTACAATGTTTAATTAAACGGAAAGTGGGCTGTCGTCCTCGTGTACTCGTTAGGTATCGCCAAACACCTGTATATACACACAGA
>CDZC01009579.1_pt1 | contig 11296 bp, 8 predicted proteins | sample 557371 | NCBI WGS metagenome assembly CDZC01 (sample SAMEA3182085, study PRJEB8094) | gut metagenome | biome: human; feature: gut; material: Stool; isolation source: human stools | place: Canada | collected 2013-01-21
ATGGTCAAACAGATCATTACCGACGTCGGGGAAACGAAGTTTGACCGCGCCCATTTCCTGGGCTTCGATCGCGATCGCCTGACCTTCGAGGTGGTCCATATCGTTAACACGGCGGACTACAACAAGTACATGGATATTCAGCAGGAGATCAATATTCGTATTCTGGAGGGGCTGAACCAGCAGGAGATCAAGCTGGCGCTGCCGAGCATGGTTCTGCACGCGCCCTGGATGAATGCCGGCGACGAGGCACCGACGCAGCGGTTGAGCGAAGCGCAATAAAAAAAGCCCGCTGTTACCGGCGGGCTTTCATTTTGGGGTCAATCGTCTTCCTCATCGTCCAGCTCAACCGGTGTCTGATACTGATCCGGTTTGATGACCAGAAGATCGCAGCGCAGATGGTCGATCACCTGCTCGGCGGTATTTCCCAGGAACGCGGCAGAAATACCGGTCCGGCCAATGGTGCCCAGCACCACAATCCCGGCCTGCAAATGCTCCGCCAGATCCGGAATAACCTCTTCCGGTAACCCTTTTTCTACGTGCGTCATATTCTCATCGATACTGAATTTCTGGCGCAGCGCTTTCATGGCCAGCAGATGCTGACCGCGAATCGCGTCGTTATATACGCTCGGGTCAAATTCAGGCAGCTCGATGGCGATATTGATTGGCGTAACCGGATAGGCACCCACCAGATGGACTTCGGTGTGGTTAACCTGGTCGGCAAGCTGAAGCGTCTCCTTCACCAGCTTCTCGTTCAGCGAATTGTGATAATCCTCTTCGCTGGCCAGATTCACCGCCACGACGGCTTTCCCGCCCTCAGGCCACGGCTGATCTTTCACCATCCATACCGGACAAGGGCATTTACGCAGCAGGTGCCAGTCGGTCGGGGTGAAAATCACGGATTCCAGTTTGTCATGCTGGTGCGCCATTTTCAGCAGCAGGTCATGCCCACCGGCCACCACTTCCTGAATAATGGCTTCGAAAGGTCGGTTGTGCCAGACCACTTTGATATCAATCGGTACGCCCGCTTCCAGGTAATACTTCGCCTGCTCGCGGATCCACGCGGTACGCTGGCTGATCACTCCCTGACGCATAGCGGTGCGCTCGTCAGGCGACAGAAGGGTGGTCATCTCGTATGAGAAGTCATAAATCGGCAAAAAGGCTTTAATTTTGCCACCAATCCGTTGATGTAAATACACAGCACGTCGTAATGCCGGCTGATCGTCCTGGTTAGGATCGATAGCCACCAGCATGTTTTGATACTTTGCCATACAGGTCTCCTTACTACTGTCACCACAGTCTGTAAGTAAAAGAGTAACCTATATATCTTGAATGAAACAGGGGGGAAGTTTTTGCCAGATCAATAATCATGAAAATTTATCGACCTGGCATAAGATATCCGGGAGAGTTATGCCACGTTACGTGAGTGACCCGCCAGAATGGCCAGCGCTTCACCGTTTTCGATGGTGATGTACTTACCTTTAACCGCCAGCATTCCGCTCTTCTGGAAGCGACCCAGCAGACGGCTGATGGTTTCCACGGTCAGGCCCAGATAGTTACCAATATCGCCGCGCGTCATGGTCAGACGGAATTCACGCGGGGAGAAGCCACGTTCCGCGAAACGGCGGGAGAGGTTATAGATAAAGGCGGCCAGACGCTCTTCGGCATTCTTTTTGGAAAGCAGCAGGATCATATCCTGATCGCCTTTGATCTCACCGCTCATCAGACGCATCATCTGCTGACGCAGGTTCGGCATCTTACCGGACAGATCGTCCAGCGTCTCAAACGGGATTTCGCAGACCATAGAGGTTTCCAGCGCCTGAGCAAAGCTCGGGTGATGGCCACTGCCGATGGCGTCAAAGCCGACTAAATCGCCTGCCAGATGGAAGCCGGTGATCTGCTCGTCGCCCTGTTCGGTAATGGTGTAGCTTTTGATGGTGCCAGAACGGATAGCATAGAGCGATTTCAGTTCGTCTCCCGCCTTAAACAGCGTCTGCCCTTTCTGAATAGGCTTTTTGCGCTCGATGATATTGTCAAGCTGATCGAGTTCATGCTCATTCAGAGTAAACGGGATACAGAGCTGGCTGATGCTGCAATCCTGGCAATGGATAGCACAACCGCCAGACTGAATGCGTCGTATAATTCGCTTTTCCGGGATCATAGGTTTGCTCAAGCCTTAATTGATATTGGTCAATTTTAACATCTTTTTGGTAAGGACGTAAGTCTGGCAAACCCCCAATAAAGACAAGAGACGGCACCACGTTGCCATCTCCTTGAAATTCCACAGAATGATTAAGGATTATCAGCCTGGCAGGAAGAAAATTAAGCACAAAAAGCCTGGGAGTTACAGCAGAAAATACCCTTCGTGACGCAGCAGCCACTCTTTGCGCTGTACGCCCCCGGCATAGCCGGTGAGGGTGCCGTTGCGCCCAATCACGCGATGGCAAGGCACCACAATGCTGACGGGATTTGAGCCATTTGCCGCACCGACCGCGCGTGCCGCACCGGCACGGCCAAGCTGTTCTGCCAGCTGACCGTAGTGCATTACCTGTCCGCAGGGAATATTACGCAGCGCCTGCCACACCTCGCGCTGGAAAGGGGTACCCGCCGTGGCGGTTGGCAGGGTATTAATAATGCTGAGATCGCCCTCGAAGTAGGCCGTCAGTTTATCGCTCAGCCCGCCAGGATTACGGGCAGTAATACGCTCGTAACCCTCGGCGCGATAATGGATGTTGAGCAGCTCAACCATCCGGTCGCTGTGCTCTTCCCATTCAACCGCGCGCAGATTGAACGCTTCATCCGCGATAACCCACAGCGGCCCCAGCGGCGTCGCAATCTTATCTTCGAGTAATCTCAGCATCAGTACTCCTTAGTTCAGCCTCGGGTAAACACCCGGTCCAATCGGCAGGCCGACAAGATACCACGCCACCAGCATCACCAGCCATACCCCTAAGAAGATAAGCGGATAGGGCAGAACCAGCGAATAGTAGGTACCCAGCTTAGCCTCCGGTCTGTAGCGTTGCAGGAAGCCTAAAAACAGCGGAACGAAGGGTGACACGGGCGCCAGCGGGATCACCGAGGAATCGGCGACACGGAACAGGATCTGGGCGAACGCCGGATGGAAGCCGAGCATCATAAACATGGGGACAAAGATGGGCGCCAGAATCGACCAGATGGCCGACCCGCTGGCAATAAACATGCACAGCAGAGACGACAGCAGCGCCAGGCCGACAAACGCAGGAATACCGCTCAACCCCGCCGCCTCCAGCGCGTCCGTCAGGCTCACGGCCATAAACTTGCCCATATTGCTCCAGTTAAACATGGCGACAAACTGCGCCAGCGGGAACACCATCACGATAAAACCCGCCATCTCCTTCATCGGCTCGATCATCAGGTGCGGCAGATCTCCCTGACGGCGGATTTTGCCGGTGGCGATGCCGAACGCGAGCGAAACGACGAAGAAGAAGAGAATTATCAGCGGCACAATGCCCTGAATAAACGGCGAGGGCAGTACGGTATGTTTGATTGGATCGCGCAGCACGCCATTCTCCGGCACCACCATCAGCGCCACCACCGCAATGAACGCCAGCGAGACGATCCCGGCTACGCGCAGGCCGAACTGCTGCTCTTTGCTCAGCGTCTCCAGCTTTTCATCGCTCCGGCCTTCCCATTTACCCAGGCGCGGCTCAATGATCTTATCGGTAATCAGCCCCCCGACAATCGTCAGGACAATCACCGAACTGGCCATAAAGTACCTGTTGTCGATCACGCTGACGTGCATGGTCGCATCGATGGTGCTGGCTGCCTCTGTGCTGATGCCGGAGAGCAGCACATCGGTGGTCACGATCAGCAGGTTAGCGGTAAACCCACAGCCGACGCCCGCAATCGCCGACAGCAGACCCGCAACAGGATGACGGCCAACGGCGAGGAAAATCAGCGCCCCCATCGGCGGCATGATCACCAGCGCCGCGTCGGACGAGATATGGCTGAAGAAGGCAATAAACAGCACCATATAGCTGGCATAACGCGCGCTGACGTGCGAGGCCATTTTCACCATCAGCGCAGGCAGCAGACCCACGCGTTCGGCCAGTCCCGCGCCTAACACCAGCGCCAGGATGGCGCCCAGCGGCGCAAAACCGCTGAAGTTTTTAATCACGTTCGGTAAAAACCAGTGCAACCCTTCAACGCTGAGCAGGTTTTTCACTGCCACCATGCTGCCGTCGGCCGGGCTGCGCACGCTCACCTCAAAGGCGGACAGCACGGCCGTCGCGACCATCAGGATGACAATTAAATAGATAAAAAGCAGGAAAGGGTGCGGCACTTTATTACCGATCCTTTCAACCCAGCCATAGAGCTTACCGGATGGGGAATGCGAAGGTATGGAAGACATACTCATGGGCGTTCCTCGGGACTGTTGTTGTGTTGTTGTGTTGTGTTTTTTTATTTTAAAGGTGACGGTGTCACGCCCTGCGGGATCGGACACTCGTACGGTTTTTCTGTTATGTGTTGTTCGAACTCTTCCCGGCATTTTCGCAGCAGGTCGGCATCCTGAAGCAGATGCAGCGCAGTCGCGCCCATCACTTTTCCGGCCAGCAACATGCCTTTATGGGCAATTGAGGTACGCCCCTGCGCCACTAATTGCCAGGTATGCAGTGGGGTGCCGACGGTAAAACAGGGGCTAAAGCACTGTGCGACAGGCATCTTCCAGCTGACATCCCCCACATCGGTGGAGCCTGCCAGCACGTTATCGGTGATGGCGTAAGGGGCAACTTCATCCACCAGCAGCGTCTCCTGATGGCGTCGGGCGAACGCTTTTCCCTCTTCGGCCCCCGTTGCGGCAATGTTTTTCAGGCTGTTTTGCAGGTCGTTTGCCGTGAGCGTGGCGCGGATTTCACGGGCAAATTCGCGTTCCTCTTGCGTCCAGGCTGGCGTGCCGTAATGCTGCAATGCGCGGTACATCGCCGCTTCGAGCGTACGGTTCGGCAGATAGCTGGAGCAGGCTTTATCAAAGCGGCACTCGACGGTGGTTTCGGTCATCATCGCCGCGCCCTGGGCGATTTTCTCGATGCGCGCGTAGATCTGCTGCGCATCGGCCATCTCCGGGGCGCGGATCAGGTACAGCACCTCGGCCTGGGCCTGTACCACGTTGGGCGAAATCCCGCCGGTATCGGTGATGGCGTAATGAACGCGCGCTTTTTCAATGATGTGTTCGTTGAGGAAGTTTGTGCCGGTGGTCATCAGCGTCACGGCATCCAGCGCGCTGCGCCCCAGATGTGGGGAGTTTGCGGCATGAGCGGCGATCCCCTTAAACTGCCAGGCGGCCTGAATATTGGCCAGCGTGCTGACGTTAAACATCCCGGCAAAGGCTTCCGGGTGCCATGTCACGGCAGCGTCCACGTCGTCAAACAGACCTTCACGTACCATAAAGGTTTTACCGGAGCCGCCTTCCTCGCCGGGGCAGCCGTAAAATCGTACCGTTCCGCTGCCGCCGTGTTGTTCCAGCCAGCTTTTCACCGCCACCGCCCCGGCAAAGGCAGCGGTGCCTAACAGGTTATGTCCGCAGCCGTGGCCGTTCGCCCCCGGTGTGGCGGATTGCGCCGTCGCGCAGTGCGCCTGCTGGCTTAGCCCGGCCAGGGCATCGTATTCGCCCAGAAGGGCGATAACCGGCTTGCCGCTGCCGTAGCTGGCAATAAAGGCGTTGGGAATGCCTCCGGCTTCCCGCGTCAGGGTAAAGCCCTCGGCTTCCAGCGCGCTGGCGAGCCGTTCGGCGGACCAGAACTCTTCGAAGCGCGTTTCGGGATGATCCCAGATGTCGTCGGCAATATCGGTAAACGTCTGACATCGCATGTCGATGGCATCAGCGATAAAAGCGTAGTTCTCCTGCATTACACACCTCGCGTCCACGGGAAATTAAGCGCTGTTCGCGCCAGCGTTTCGATGGCAACGTTCATCACCTGCTCATCAAAATCGAATTTTTCGTTGTGATGTCCGGCGCTCAGCTCGGTGCCGAAGACCATATACGAGGCCATGCCGCCGTTCTGCTGTACGCGGGCCATCATCAGCGTGGCATCTTCGGAGCCCGCAGGCGCTTTGACCTTATTAATGGCCTGAGTCACGCCGGGCACCTGGCTTGCCTGCTCGCGCAGATAATCGACCCAGGCCGGGGAAGGGGCGCTGGAGGTCGCCGCCCCCATCAGGTTTATCCCGGCTGTTACGCCGTAGAGCGCCGCCGCGCCGGTAATTACCGCCTGCGCGCGTTCAAAGACATACTGATTAATGGCCTCGCTTTCGCCGCGGGTTTCAACCTTCAGCAACGCATCAGCCGGAACCACGTTGCGTCCGCTGCCCGCCTGCATGACCCCGACGTTAACCCGGGACGCGCCTTCGCTGTGTGGCGCGATGCCATGCAGTGCGATGGCGGCCTGGGCAGCCGCGAGCAGGGCGTTACGGCCCTCTTCCGGTTTACCGCCAGCGTGTGCGGCGACCCCGGTAAAGCGCACGTCAAATTTGGTGGTTGCCATGAAGTTATCGCTGCCGCAGATCACCGTCCCTTTCGGCACGCCGGTCCCGATATGAATGGCGGTAAAGTAGTCCACGCCGTCCAGCGCGCCTGCGGCGACCATAGCCCGCGCGCCGCGCGTACCCTCTTCGGCAGGCTGGAAGATCAGTTTGATGGTGCCGTTGAGCTGCGCTTCATGCTGCTTAAGCACCTGCGCAAGCCCCAGACCAATGGTGGTATGCCCGTCGTGGCCACAGGCGTGCATCATGCCCGGGTTGCAGGAGGCAAACCCGTCGCGGAAGGGGCGATGACTTTCGTCAAGCGCTTCGCTTAAATCAAGTGCATCCATGTCTACCCGAAACGCCAGCGTTGGGCCCGGACGTCCGGTATTCAGGGTCGCCACAATGCCGGTAAATCCGCCCTCAAACGGCGCCAGCCATTTCTCCGGCGCGCCCTGTGCCCGGGCGCGGGCAAACTCTCGCGAAAGGGTGGCGTCATCGGGCAGTCCCATACGGCTTTCGGCATCGACCACGTCGCGCCCCATCGCCAGTTCGTAGCCCAGCGAGTCGAGGATCTCCGCGACTTTCGCGGCTGTTCGAAACTCCACCCAGCCGGATTCCGCGAAATGGTGGAAATCGCGACGCCATGCGCTCAGTTGTGGGGCTAATGTCTGGATGTACTGCGCCAGTGCATTCATATCTTTTCCTGTCATCATTAAAATATGTGAACTGCTTCACGCTGTGATAGTTTTTACTTATCACTAATCGTTTTTTCACAGTTTTAACCGTTCAGGAATTACCCTCGCACATCCGTTTCCATTAAAGTAGATGACAGTTTCTTTACTCTGATAAACAACGGTTATCGGTCGCGTTATGTCATTTCAGATTAAATTTCATCAAATCAGGGCGTTTGTCGAAGTGGCGCGTCAGGGCAGTATTCGCGGCGCCAGCCGGACGCTTAATCTTTCCCAGCCCGCGCTGACCAAATCCATTAAAGAGCTGGAAGAGGGCATGGCGGCCCAGCTGTTTGTGCGCCGGAGTAAAGGCGTCGCGCTGACCGAGTGCGGAGAAGGGTTTTATCACCGCGCTAATTTGATTCTGGAAGAGCTACGTGCGGCGCAGGATGACATCCGCCAGCGGCAGGGCGAACTTGCCGGGCAGATCAATATTGGGATGGGGGCCAGTATTTCACGCAGCCTGATGCCAGCCGTTATTACGCGTTTTCATGCGCAGCATCCTCAGGTCAACGTCCGGATTATGGAAGGCCAGCTGGTGTCGATGATTAATGAATTACGTCAGGGTGAGCTGGACTTTACCATCAATACCTATTATCAGGGGCCGTACGATCACGAATTTACGTTTGAAAAGTTGTTCGAAAAGCCTTTTGCCGTATTTTGTCGGGCAGGGCATCCGGCGACAGGGGCGACCTCAATTAATGAGCTTTTGCAATATAACTGGACGATGCCTACGCCCCGGGGAAGTTATTATAAACAGTTGCAGGATACTTTTAACCACCGCTCTCAAATACCGCGAATTGGCGTTGTCTGTGAGACCTTTTCCTCCTGTATTAGCCTCGTCGCACAAAGCGATTTCATCAGCATTTTACCGCAGGAGCTGGGCTGCGATCCGCTTCTGGCGCACCGTCTGATAATGCTGCCGGTTGTCGAAACCCTGCCTAAAGCAGCATATTATTTAATTCAGCGTCGTGATTCTCGCCAGACACCGCTTGCCGAATCATTAATCACGCAGTTTCGAAGGGAAGCCAGGAAATTAATTTAATCAAAATAACAACAATAAAAAAATAGAGTCTGCCCGACATCAGACAGACTCCACAGTACACACAGTCGTGCTTCCTTTCGCGGATCCTACATGCATTATCCATTGGGCAGGTTTATTAAGTTATAACAGCTTTTTCTTAAAAGAGAAGGACGTTGAGTGATTGATTTCACGATTTTTTAACGTAAATTATTTAATTAATTACGGCTGAAATTTAAGTTAAGGTTGGATTAAATTTATTGCGTCTGCGATTATCCGTTCCTTAAGCCATTATTTGAACCCGTGCCCGGATGATTGAGACCCGCAACGGGCGCAGGTATAGTACATCACTCAGATGTAGCCGGAGGATTTCCATGAACCCTGACGACAAATCACTTTTTCTTGACGCCATGGAGGATGTCCAGCCGCTCAAACGCTGCGCGGATATTCACTGGCAGCAGAGCCGCAACACGCGGGCGCGTCAGGAAATAGATACTGAGCAGCTCGATAACTTTCTGACGCTGGGGTTTCTGGAACTGTTGCCCCTTGACGAGCCGCTGATGTTCCAGCGGGAAGGGGTACAGCAGGGGGTATTTGATAAGCTGCGTTCCGGCAAATATTCCCGTCAGGCCAGCTTAACGCTGTTACGCCAGCCTGCGGAGCAATGCCGCCAGCTGGTCTATTCCTTTATTCGCCAGGCCGGACGTGACGGGCTACGCAACCTGATCATCGTGCATGGTAAAGGGCGTGAGCAGCAGTCGCATCCTAACGTGGTGCGCAGCTATCTTGCGCGCTGGCTGACCGAGTTCGACGAAGTACAGGCCTTTTGCGAAGCGCAGCCGCATCACGGCGGCAGCGGAGCATGCTATGTCTCGTTGCGTAAGTCAGAGGATGCGAAGCGAGATAACTGGGAGCGCCACGCCAAGCGCAGCCGCTAATCAGGAAGGCGGGCGAGATGCCCGCCTGTCACTCAGAAGGTTTCCCAGTTCGCGTCAGCTGTATTCGCGCCTGCCGCTGACGGGCGCAGCAGTACGGGCGTTTTCACGTTTTTAGGGCGAGCCGCCGGCGATTCCTGAGCGTTCAGCCGGAATGCCGCCACGGCCTGACGCAGCTGTTCAGACTGATCTTCCAGCGCTGCCGCCGCCGTTGCCGACTCCTGTACCAGCGCGGCGTTTTGCTGCGTGACGCTGTCCATCTGCGAGACCGCCAGGCTGACCTGCTCTATACCGCGGCTCTGCTCGTCAGACGCAGAGGAAATCTCAGCCATAATATCGGTTACGCGCGTCACGGCCGCGACGATCTCTTTCATGGTCGCACCCGCCTCGCTTACCTGTTCCGAGCCGATATTCACCCGGCTGACAGAGTTCTCGATAAGCCCTTTGATCTCTTTTGCCGCCTGCGCGCTGCGGCTGGCCAGCGTCCGTACTTCACCTGCCACGACCGCAAAGCCGCGACCTTGTTCCCCGGCACGGGCGGCTTCAACCGCCGCGTTGAGCGCCAGAATGTTGGTCTGGAAGGCAATGCTATCGATAACGCCGGTGATATGCGCAATTTGCTGAGAACTGTCGGCAATGTCATTCATGGTACGCACCACGTTATCCACCACCTGACCGCCGCGTGCGGCGGTTTCAGACGCATTCTTCGCCAGCAGCGTCGCCTGGCGGGCGTTATCCGAGTTCTGTTTCACCGTGGCAGTCAGCTCTTCCATACTGGCGGCGGTCTCTTCCAGCGAGGCTGCCTGCTGCTCGGTTCGCGCGGAAAGGTCGTTACTCCCGGCGGCAATTTCTCCTGCGCCCGTGTAGATCGAATCGGTGCTGCCGCGCACGGCGCTGACGGTGCTCACCAGCGACTGCTGCATCTCGTGCAGACCAGCAGCCAGCTGGCCCATCTCGTTGCGCCCGGTAATCGCGACATTTTGCGTCAGATCGCCGCTCGCGATGGTGCGAATATGGTTCATGATGGCGTTGAGCGGTTTCAGGAGCAGGTGCTGTAAACCCTGCCAGATCACCACCAGCACGGCGATAACGGTCAGGAAGATCGCCGCCAGCGTCCACTGCATCTGGGTAAAGCTGCTCTGATTCTCTTCGGCGGCGGCTTTCAGCAGCACGTTGTTTTCAGCGCGCCAGCGGGTATAGACCGCCTCCATCTCATCCTGCGCCTGCTGGGCGTCCAGGTCGCCATAGGCCTGATACTTATCGGCGCGCAGATACTCAATGGACAAGCGCATCACCTCGTGCATTTGCTTCCAGGCTTTCTGCATCTCTTCGGTGAGCGCGGCATTCTGGCCCTTCACCTGCGGAATCGCCTGCCAGTTTTTGTAATAGTCTTCGGCTTTGGTCAGCGAACCGTTGGCGGTGCCCAGCAGCGTGTTGATTGCTGCGAGAGAGGCCGGATCGCGCTGGTTTTTCAGGTAGCGGATCGCCACGCGGGTGACGGTAACGCGCGTTTTCACCAGCGTGTTCACGCTGTCGCTCAGGCTCTCCTGTTGGGCATTGAGTAACCCGGAGTTCTGAAAGTTGTGACGATCGTTGTTAACGGCAGAGTAGAACAACCCTCCCGTGACAACTTGCAGCAGACAGAATATGGTGAGTGCAAAGATAATACCGGTAATCACGTGCAGATTTTTCAGCATGGCGGTCATCCGTAAGAGAAGAGGCAGGGTTACATCAATACTATCGTCGTAGCGAATTTAAACTTTAATTTTACTATTGCTTAACTAATGGTTTCGTTGCGGAACCTGTTGTAAACCCGGATCATTTTTTATGAGGAAGGTCAGCATGAGCAGCATAGATAAAAGCGGAACGTTCACGCTCGGAACGCGTACGGTTAAACGATTTGGCTATGGCGCGATGCAGCTTGCCGGGCCTGGCGTTTTTGGTCCGCCAAAAGACAAAAATGCGGCGCTGGCGGTGCTGCGTGAAGCGGTGGCGTCGGGTGTGAATCACATTGATACCAGCGATTTTTACGGCCCTCATGTGACCAACCAGCTTATCTGCGAGGCGCTTCATCCGTACCGGGACGACCTTACGATTGTGACCAAGATCGG
>CDZC01001617.1_pt1 | contig 11124 bp, 4 predicted proteins | sample 557371 | NCBI WGS metagenome assembly CDZC01 (sample SAMEA3182085, study PRJEB8094) | gut metagenome | biome: human; feature: gut; material: Stool; isolation source: human stools | place: Canada | collected 2013-01-21
CGACTGGGCCATCAAGACCGCCTCTCTGGCCTCTACCCTGGGCATCTTTGATGACCTGACCGCTCCCACCGGCGATCCTCTGACCCGCGACAACGCGGCGCTGCTGATCTACAACGCTCTGGACATCGAAATGATCCAGAAGTACGAGAACGGCTACGCCATTGCCTTTGAGGATCACCGTACCCTGCTGTCCACCAAGTATGGCGTTTACAAGGTGGAGGGCGTGGTCACCGGCAACGAGTGGGCCCAGCTGGAGGATACCGACAGCGAGGATTCCCTGGCCACCGGCAAGACCAAGATGGATCACGTAAAGGTCTACAAGTCCACCACCAGCAACACCGTTGTGGGCGAGTATGAGGAGGAGAAGAACCCCGTTATCTTCAACGTGTCCACTCCCGTCGACATGCTGGGTCAGACTGTGACCATGTATGTGCGCAAGACTACCGTTCTGGCCAACTCCGAGGTTCTGGGCGTGTATGTGAACGGCAACAACAACGTGGTCAAGACCACCGCCGACACCCAGGACACCATGAAGGACTTCCTGAAGGGTACCGGCCTGAGCGTGGACGGCGATACCGCCTACTACGTCAACTACGGCGTAATGAAGGACGAGGCTGCCGCCACCAAGGCCATGGGCTTCGAGTCCGGCGACCGCTTCAACAGCGTGAAGGGCAAGACCAACGGCTACGGCGTGGAGCTGACCGCCATCGACAACGATAACGACGGCGAGGTTGAGTACGTGCTGTACCTCCAGGAGACCCTGTCCCAGGTCATCGCCAAGAGCGACTCCAAGGAGACCACCACTCTGAACACCTTCAACTCCAACAAGGCCATTGACAACGAGGACATCGTGACTGAGGCCGACCTGGCTGAGGGCGACCTGGTTCTGACCGTCTCCTACGGCGGCCGCTACTATGTCTCCGAGCCCCAGGTGATCACCGGCCAGATGGAGTCCTATGCTGCCAACAAGGAGAAGGAGCAGACCATCACCGTGGGCGGCACCGAGTACCACCCCTCCTACATCCAGTACAAGGCTGACACCGCCGACAACACCTATGAGTTCGACGTGCTCAAGTGCGACAACGGCGGCGTGGAGTTCGACTCCGACTACGACTTTATCCTGGACAGCAACGGCAACGTCATTGCCTACCGTCCCTCCGAGCAGGGCCTGTACGACTACGCCCTGGTTCTGGACTCCGGCTATGAGCCCGGCGCCTTTGCCTCCGATGCCTCCGGCAAGATCAAGGTCCTGCTGGCCGACGGCACCGAGGGCGTCTACACCCTGAACTTCTCCGCCTCCGCCAAGAACGTGGGCGAGCAGGTTGCTGACGTTCTCACCACTAACAGCCATACTGAGAAATACAGCAAAAATCAGGGCATTCAGGAGCTGAAGGGCTTCCTGGGCACCTCCGACTCCGACAACTCCGCTACCGCCCCCTGGAAGACTCCTGTTGAGACTGGTAATACCGGCGCCTTTGTCAACAAGAACATTGATACGACTGGTACTGCTGGTATCAACGACGCCGACTACAAGGACGGCCGCGCTGCTGGCTATGTCATCGCCTACTCCCTGAACGATGACAATGTGCTGACCATTAAGTCCATCGTGGGCAGCAACGACGAGGTTTCCGTGGTGACCGACGTCTTCAACCCCGCCGACGTGAAGCAGCAGACCATGAGCAGCGCCTATGAGACCGGCGCCGCCCGTATCCGCTACAACAGCAACAACAGCCAGATCACCGTAGACAAGAACACTGTGGCCTTCTATTATGACAACAGCACTCCCAGCGATATCACCTACGGCGTGGCTGTCGGCTACAATGAGATGGCTCATGTGGATAACAACAAGATTGTTTCCGCCCGCTTCCTGGACAGCAAGTCCACCCTGGCCTCCACCGTGCTGTTTGACGCCAAGGGCGTGGCCGTGGAGAAGGACTATGCCTTCGTTCTGAGCCGCAGCAGCGTGGACAGCAAGTATGCCACCCTGAACGTGGTTCTGATGGATGGCACTGTGACCACCCTGAAGATCACCCGCAACGACTACAACAGTATCTTCAACACCTCCGACGATTTCAGCATTCCCTATGCCTACACCACTGACGGCAACGGTGTTTCCGACCTGACCAAGCCCAACTTCTCCAGCGATGACAACCAGGCCAGCAACCTGGAGATCGTCCGCGGCTATGCCCGTCAGCTGCGCACCGGCACCGTGGCCCTCTACACCGACAAGACCATGACCAACCTGGTTACCGGTACTTACGGCGACGGCACCTTCACCTATGAGAACAACATCTGGAACGTGGAGGACGTGGACAACAGCTATGAGAAGGCTCCTGTCGGCTCCTTCTCCGAGAACGTGGGCCGCGAGGTTGTCATGGTCATCGACAGCGACAAGAACATTGTCCGCGCCGCCTACATTCTGAGCACCCTGGACGGCGTGTATGCCGCCAATGCCAACATTACTGTTCAGCCTGCCGCGAACTCCAATATTACCGAGAACCAGGCGCTGACCCTGTCTGTGACCGCCACCGCTCCCGGCACTCTGAGCTACGAGTGGTTCAAGAGCGCTGACAACAGCACCAACACCCCCAACGACGACACCTCTCTGGTCAATGTGGCTGGCTACACCGGCGCCAAGACCAACACTCTGAGTGTTGCCGCCAACACCCTGTCTGCCGGTTCCCACTACTTCTATGTGAAGGTGACCAACACCGAGACCGGCAAAATCGAGAGCGTCGTGGTCAGCAATCTTGCCACTGTGACCGTGGGTACTTACACCGCCAAGACCATCAGCTACAGCACTGCGGATGCCGCCAAATTTGCTGTTTATGCCGGCAACAGCCAGACTCCTCTGACCGAGGAGGACAGCCGTTCCGGCAAGCAGGTGACCATCCCCGCTGATGCCACCACCGTTGCGATCCAGAACTCTGACTGGAATGCTGGAGAAAACTACGCCTTTAATGGCAAGAACTACGAAGTGGATTCCGACAAGTGCATCACTGTAAATGTGGGTGATCTTTCTAACGGTGACACCCCGATTAGCTCCAGCAATTTCACTCGGGTGTATAAGGCTACCTATGAGGTTCCCGGCGCTCCCTATACAAGCGCTGCGGCTCCCGATGCCGAGTTCGATGCTACCTCTGTGACCGCTCCTGCGGTACCTGCTGCTGAGACTGGCTACCAGTTCCTGGGCTGGTATGATGCCACCAACAGCAAGGTTTACAAGCCCGGCGCTACTGTGACTCTTGGCGGTAGCGATGTTACTCTGACCGCTGTGTACGGTTCCACCGTCATGGAGGCTGGTGCTAACGATAAGAGCGCTTCCGACGGTCTGGCCACCGCGCAGTTTAAGTTTGACATCTCTGCTGACATCAGCGCCAAGATTACCAAGCTGACTGCAACTGCCAGCACTGTTGGCGGTGCGACTCTGGGAGGTGGCAAGGACACCAATTCCGTTGCCTTTGCTTCCAACGAGATTGCCCTCACCTTCACGAGCGATGGCGTTGACCTGAGCGGAGCCGCTACGGGCAATACCATTACCTTCAGCATCACTATCTCCTATGAGGCTGGCGGTACGCTGACCCCTGGTGATATTACCTACACTTACGCCTGACCATATTGAAACATCCCCCCGGGCTATACCCGGGGGGATGTTCTATTTCACCGCGAAATAATGGTATTTGGTGCCGCTGTAGTTCATATAGGAGCGGTTCCGGCTGTCCTGGGTAACGGCGAAGCCGCCGGCCTGGATCTGGATGGCGGGCGTGCATGGTCCGTTGATGTCCTGATAGAACACTGGCCAGCCGTCTACCGCCAGGCCGCCGCTGATGCTTTCGCCGCCGTTGCTTCCATAGCGGTTGCCAAGCGCCATCTCCACCAGAACCGCCCTGGGCCGGAATCCCAGGTGAATCGTGCGACTGGCGGCATTGTCGCCGGTATAGGCTCCTGTGCTGATCTCAGCCTTCTCCCGTTCCAGCCGCTCCGCCTGGGCCTTGGCGGCCCGCATGCCTGTGTCGATCCTGGCAAAGTCCTGATTGAAGTCCGTCCGCAAAAAGTTGTCGGACGGCTCCCATTGGTGCAGTTGATAGTGTTCCGTATAATTTGCCATATTTTTTACATCTCCTCCCCACGTAGGGACACCCCACTATCCGCCGCATGCCCAAACCCGGACAGTCTACAGCCGTGTTTGGAGGTTCCGTCTACCAAATGTCTACCACCTGAGGCCCTGAAACCCTTCTGGTTTCAGGGCCTCAGCCCTTTTTCCCTGTCAGGATTGTCTACCAAATGCCTACCAAGTAAACCTTTTCATGCCGTCACCGAGTTTTTTAGGTGAAAACGAGCAGATATTTGTACCTATTTCTCCTTTGTAAGGGGCGTCATACTTGACTGAAACGCGCAGTCGTGAGTAGGATGCCCCGAAAGCTCAAAATTTAGAAGGAGGAATTCCAAACATGAGAAACCTCAAGCGGACTCTCAGCCTGGCTCTGGCCTCCGTCATGCTCGTGGGCATGATGAGTGTTGGCGCCAGCGCGGTGAACGCGAGCGATTTCACCGATGCGGATGAGATCGTAAACAAGGACGCCGTTTCTACCATGACTGCCCTGGGCATCATCAATGGTAAGGAAGACGGCAGCTACTTTGACCCCACCGGCAACGTGACCCGTGCCGAGATGGCCAAGATGCTCTGCGTCGCCATCAACGGCGGTGTGGATCCCGTGCTGGGCGTCAAGGACACCCCCACCTTTACCGACATCAAGGGTACCTGGGCAGAGTCCTACATTGAGTACTGCGCCGCCAACGGCATCATCGCTGGCCGCGGCAACAACAAGTTTGATCCTACCGGCACCGTGAGCGCCACCGAGGCCGCCAAGATGCTGCTGGGCGTGCTGGGCTACAGCGCCGAGAAGTCCGGCCTGGTGGGCAACGACTGGGCCATCAACACCAACGTGCTGGCCAACCAGAACGGTCTTTACAAGAAACTGGCCAATCTGAACGCCAACACCCTGCTGACCCGTGACAATGCCGCCCAGATGATCTACAATGCTCTGGACGCCAACATGGTTGAGCTGAACGCCGCTGGCAACTACACCACCAGCCAGTACAGCTACACCGGCACCGAGTCCGTCGTGACCGGCACCGAGCGCGTGTGGGTTGTCAAGATCAAGGACAGCTCTGTTAACGATGCCATCAAGGCTCTGGACGGCTCCGTCTACAACAGCCGTCAGGATGCTATCGACACTCTGAAGGAGGCGAACGGTGGCACCACTCCTCTTGATACTGGCAAGTACACCCTGGAGCAGAAGACCCAGAATGTTTACGGCGAGAACACCGTGACCAAGTACGCCGACGAGACCATGGGCCACAAGTACCTGTCCCTGATCACCGACGGCGACGCTGTGCTGACCGACGTGGAGAAGGACAGCAAGGGCACTTACACCCTGTACATGAACGGCATCACCACCAAGGGCCAGTACACCAAGGTCGAGGGTGACTACAGCAACCTGATCGGCCAGAAGGTCGAGGTTCTGTATAAGGACCGCGAGAATGTGTACGGCGTCTATGCCTCCACCGACAGCTCCCTGATCGTGGAGAGCACTGCTGGTAAGGTTGGTACTCTCAGCAATAATGAGGTCAAGATTGACGGCACCACCTACAAGGTGGACAGCAATGTGACCACCACCGCTCTCTACACCGGTAAGCTGATTGACGGCCTGAATGTGGGCGGCAACAAGGCCGCCGCTGTGAAGGCTTACGACAACGACGACAACGGCAAGATCGACACCGTTGTTTACGTCCCCTTCACCGCCGCCAAGGTGACCTACGTGGGCGAGAAGTCCTTCAACACCGATGTTAACACCAATGTTAAGTTTGAGGACGTGAACGCTTACGACGACATGGCCAAGAACGACTATGTCATCAAGAGCGACGCCGCCAACACCGTGGATGACACCGATACTTATGTCCTGGCTGAGACGGTCAAGGGCAAGATCGAGGCCACCAAGAGCAACTCCGTCCGCATTGACGGTACCTGGTACAACTATGTTACCACCACTCCCGACAAGGATCTGGCTCTGGACAGCACCGTGAAGGCTGCTGTGCTCAACGGCTACATCGTGAAGTCCGAGGTTGTCACCGCCAGCCACGAGCTGAAGGATTACGCTCTGATCGTGAACACCGCCAAGGATATCAACGGCGAGCAGGCCAAGCTGCTCTTTGCCGACGGCACCACCAAGGTGGTTACCACTGATGTCGCGTATGATGGAAAATCCGGCCGCGCCGGTATTGGCGATCTGGTGACCTACGAGGTCAAGAAGGGCGAGTATGTCCTGACCAAGGCTGAGACTTCCGACAAAGATAAGGCCGGCTTTGACCTCATTCTGGCGAATACCTATGAGAACAAGTCCGGCAAGGGCAAGATTGGCGGCGAGAGCATCGCGGACGATGCCGTGATCTTTGTGATGGACAACAACAATAAGTATTCCACCATGACCGGCGCCGACTTTGCCAAGTACGACAAGGATTCCGTGAAGGCGATCAAGAACGCCTATGCCAACAAGGACAACTCCACCGGCTACAACAGCGTGGTTCTGGCCTACGCGACTCTGAACCAAAAGGTCAACTCCATCACCAGCAACTACGGCTATGTGACCAGCGCCGTGTCCACCACCAAGAACAAGGACGGCGAGACCGTGTCTTCCTTCACCTTCTGGGATGGCGCCACCGAGCACAAGGACATCATGACCGACGAGAAGGTTTCCCTGTCCAAGGGCGACATCTTCACCTACGAGGAGAACAAGGACGGCAGCTACACTGTCACCGAGGTCGACAACCTGCTGCGTACCGCCATCATTGCCTACAACGAGAAGAACGGCGATATCCGCTTCACCGACGCTTCTCTGAGCGACAAGGGCAGCAATGTCGACGCTGATATCACCAAAGATACCGTTATCATCGGCATCAACAGCGATGACAAGGCCGGCGTTGCGGGCGCGGTGCCCACCATCGCCATCGAGACTGATAAGTCCGGTGTTTACCAGGCCAACGCCTACTATGTGATGGGCGCCGGCGACGAGGTGAAGCTGCTGGTGGTTGACACCTACGGCAACATCCCCGCGGTTGACAGCGTAACTACTGTTACCGACGAGAGCGATCTCGGTACTGCTCTGAAGCAGTACACGGATGTGACCTTTGAGGGTAATGTTACTATTTCCAGCAAGCTGGAGATCCCCGCTGGTGCCACCCTGAACGTCAAGGGTGATCTGACCGCAAATGCTGCTATCGTTGGCAACGGCACCCTGAATGTGACTGGCAGTATCAGCGACACCAGCAAGGTCAGCACTCAGCTTGAGTCCACCAAGACCAGCGAAACTGTTTCCGTGTCCGGCGGTGTGGTTCTCGGCGACGTGACCGGCAATGTCGGCTCCGGTAGCGCTCTGTACTCCGGCGATCAGGTTAAGGGCAAGGTTATCGTTCAGATTACCGTTCCTGCGGATGCGGTGACTGACGGCACCTCTAAGATTAAGTTTGACGGTTCCGAGCCCTCTACCCCCAAGCTGACCAATCGTAGCGACATTTATCTGGCTATCGATATGAGCCAGTCTGGCCAGAAGGTTATCACCATTGACAAGGACGGCGATTGGAGCTCTACTACTAACGATGTGTATACCCTCACCGTGAAGTGGTAATCTAACTGCAATCGGCTTATTACGAAGAGAGCCGCCCCCGATTGGGGGCGGCTCTTTTTGTTAGTGGAAGGCTATATAGTAGTAGCTCATTCCGGATTGGTTTGCGTCCGCGTAGAATCTGCCCTCTATCAGGTCGCCGCGGGCCACCCGTATTCCGCTGCTGGTGATCTCCACCAGGTTTCCGTCCCGCATGGTGACCGGCGCTCCTTGCAGCGCCAGGCCGCCATAGGTATACATGTCGGACTGCATTGCGCCGTCCTGCCTTACCACAAAGACTGCCCGGGGCGATACCCCCAGCGAAATATCCCGGCTTCGGGCGTCATCCCCTGTATAGCTTCCACTTAGAATCTCAGGCTTTAAGGCCAGTGCTTTATCCAGCACACGGAAATCCTCGTTGAAATCCGTGCGCAGGAAATTGTCCTCCGGCTCCCACTGGTGCAGGTGATAGTGTTCCGTATAAGCTGCCATTTTCATTCCTCCCGCAGGGGGGCCGGGCAGCGCCTTTGCCGTACTGGAAAACGCGGCCCCTGCGGGAAAGGAACCCCGCGTCCGGCTGTCTACCGGACGCGGGGATGGCCTTGCCTGCGGAGGGGGTAATATAGATGGCAAACTATACAGCACACTATCGCCTGCACCAGTGGGAACCGGAGGACAGCTTTTTACGGGGAGACTTCAACGAGGATTTTCAGAAAATTGACGCGGGCCTCGCCGGACGGGGAGATTGCAGCCTGCGGTTCGGCTCTTATGTGGGTACGGGAACTTGCGGCCCGTCCGAGCCTACCGCACTTACACTGGGGATTCCAGCCAAGGCGCTTTGGGTAAGCTGCGGTTCACGCCACGCTGTCTTTCTGAGGGGGAACACGCAGGCGGTTAATTTCAGCACCAGCGATGGAGAGCTGCTTGAGGTGGAGTGGACGCAAGACGGCCTGAGCTGGAAGCTGGGGGGAGGACTTTACAATCACGACTACCAGCAGCTCAATGAGGCTGGAACCACCTATTATTACGCGGCGCTATACCAAGAAAGCAAGGAGGCCCCGGGAAATACCCGGGGCCTCCTTGCTTCTTGGGGTTTGGTGATCAGAACTCAGCGGATAGTGAAGGTACCGCCAATCAGCTCATCGCCGGTGGTCGTATTGACAATCGTCCAAGTATAAGTGCCATCGACAAGCGCCTTATCGCTCATCTCATAGCCGTTGGAGGAATTATTGATGCCTTCACCAATGACCTGCACATAGAAGTAATGGAAACCAGTGGTCATACCTTTGGCATCTTCCTTGTACATCAGATTACCCTTGCTGTTCTTGATGGACAGAGCAACATCCTGAGCATCCTTGTCAGTAATGCGGAAGGTGAAGAACATGTTGTCGGTGATTTCACCGCCGATGTCATCCTTCTTATCCTCAGGCATCTTGGTCAGAACATAGGCACCATTGGCTTCGCTGCTCAGATCAGAGGCGTTAACAACGGTAGCAGTATTTACACCGCTGCCGGAAATCTCAGCCTTGTCGCTGCCGGAGGAGGTGGTGGAGCCGTAGAAGATGGTGACGATCTCGCCGTTCTTCACGATGGCGGTAACCGTCATGCCCTTCTCCACATCACTCAGAGAGCCAGTCTCAATCTTCTTGCCCTTGGTGACGGCATAGACCTCTACATCGTCGGAAACAGCGTAGCTCTTGCCGCCCAGGTCGATGATACCATCCTCGGCCTCAGCCTTGACCTCCACGCCGGGAAGCTGATAGGTGTCGTCAGTATCCTTCTTGCTGTACTCCTCGCAGGCAGAGGCATCCAGAATCTCGTTCTCAGCATCCGCATAGGCGATAACGTTCAGCAGAATATCGGTCTTCAGGACATTGCCGCTGGGATAGCTGTCCTTCAGCTCCTCATCCATCTTGACAGTGGTGATCTCGCCGTTGACAACAGCCTTGTACTCGTAGTAGGTGTTGTCGCTGTCCTTCACCTTGGTGCCGGCCTTGGAGCTGAGGACATACACGATGTCGTCAGAGCTCGCGGACACATCGGAGATGAAGACCATGGTAGCCACAGTGCTACCGCTCTTGCAGTAGTAAACAAAGTTGCCGCTGTTGTCCTTCAGGTCGGGAACATTGGCATAGCCGGTGTAGGACTTATAGGTGGCCTTGCTGCCGGTGCCGGTCTGCACCAGGAAGACGGTCTTGCTGTTGGCGTAGACAGTCTTAGTGTCCAGAGTCATGGCGGACTCGCCCTTGTTGATCTCGACCTTCTTGTTCTCGGCCAGAGCAGAAGTGCTGACGCCCTTGATGGTGTAGATGTCCTTGGAGTTCTTGCTGTACTCTACGATGTAGCCCCGCATGTTTTTCAGAGCGGTTTCCTTTGCACTAAAGTTACTGCCGCTCAGACAGTCCTCATCGACCTCGGCCTCGACCACGGTGCCGTCGGCCAGCAGAAGCTTGGCATAGTAGGAGCTCTCGTCGTCATAGCGGCCCTCATCGGCACCGGTGTTCACGACGTAGGCGTAGTCGCTGGAGGCCTTGGATACGTCGACCTTAATGACATAGCCATAGGAATCCAGGTACAGGTCCAGCACGCTGTCGACCTTGACATCACCCTTATTGGACATCTTCGCGCTGTACTTGTAGGTCTCGCCGTCAGCCACGAAGCTGGAATCGCCGGTGGTCTTGGTGACCTCGACGCCCTCAACCACCTCGGCCAGGGTCATGGTCTGGATCTCACCATCAGCCATGGTGTAGAGAACCACGTCGTCCTTCTCGAAGGACTCAGTCTCAAACTTCTTGCCGTCCACGGTGACATAGCGGTCATCGCCGTCCTTCGCGGCGGTAACCTTGGAGATCTCGCCCACGTAGGTGTTGATGACCACCAGGGTCACGTTGTCGTCGTTGTCCACAAAAGCCTCGACCAGAACGCCGTTGCCGCCGAGCTCGTCGTCGCTGTTGCCCTTTTCGATGGTGAAGGTGCCATTGGCCTTGCCGTCCTCGGTCACATCCACAGTAGTGGTCTTATCCAGGCCCAGGTCGGAGTACAGGGTCTTGGAGCTGACCTTCTCGGAGTAAGAGGCATCGGCGGTGGAAGCATAGGTGCCGATCTCCTTGGTGCCGTTCTTCCACTGGTCGGAGGGACGGCCGAAATCGTCGTGGTTATTGCTGTTCAGGGTCAGGTCAGAGAAGTACTTCTCGCAGAACTGCTGCACCTCGTCCTTGTCGCCCTTCACGGTGCGGTAATCATCGGTCGTGCTGTTGGCGACCTTCACGGGGGCGGAAGCACCCACGATAACCTGCATGCCGTCGGAGCCGATGACAGTGGTGCCCTTGTTGGTGTAGTACACAGTGTCGGCGGTCAGGGTCTGGAACGCCATCTGGGCGGCCTGCTCACGGGTCATGGCGTCGGCCAGCACGATGCCCTTGGGGGCGATGCCCGCGTTCACCGCGTCGGCGGCCACGTTGAT
>CDZC01026471.1_pt1 | contig 10833 bp, 8 predicted proteins | sample 557371 | NCBI WGS metagenome assembly CDZC01 (sample SAMEA3182085, study PRJEB8094) | gut metagenome | biome: human; feature: gut; material: Stool; isolation source: human stools | place: Canada | collected 2013-01-21
GGCTTGGCATCTGCCGCACCTCGCTCGCCGTATCGGCACTTAGAATTATGCGGTATTGCCCTAAACACAGTATAAGAAGAAACGGAGTGCCAGCCCCATGCCAAACCTGACGGACCTTTCCACCATTCGTGATGTGTGCGCACGGCACGACTTTGCACTTTCCAAGGGGTTCGGCCAAAACTTTATCATCAACCCCGGCATCTGCCCCCGCATTGCGGAAGCCGCCGGCATTGGCCCCGGCTGGGGTGCGCTGGAAGTCGGCCCCGGTATCGGTGTGCTGACAGAACAGCTGTGCAAACGCGCGGATAAGGTAGTTTCGATCGAAGTGGACAAGCGCCTGCCGCCGATCCTGGCCGAGACAATGGCCGAGTACGAGAACTTTAAGCTGGTGCTGGAAGATGTGCTGAAAGTGGACCTGCGCACCCTACTGGCGGAAGAATTTGGTGATAAGCCCGTTGCCGTCTGCGCCAATCTGCCGTATTACATCACCAGCCCCATTCTGATGCGCTTATTGGAAGAAAAACTGCCCATCCGCAACATTACCGTCATGGTGCAGAAAGAGGCTGCACAGCGCCTGTGTGCCGCCCCTGGCACGCGTGAGGCGGGGGCAATCAGCTATGCGGTGGCTTATTACGCCAAACCCAAGCTGCTGTTTACTGTGCAGCCGGGCAGCTTTTACCCTGCCCCCAAAGTGACCAGCGCGGTCATCCAGCTGGATGTCCACACCACACCGCCTGTTACCCCGCCCAACGGGGACGAAGCCGGGCTGTTCCGCCTGATCCGGGCAGCATTTTCTCAGCGGCGCAAGACCGCGGCCAATGCCGTGGCGAACGGCCTGGGCATTTCCAAAGCTAAAGTGAACGCTGCATTGCAGGCCGCCGGGTTGGATATCCGCCTGCGCCCGGAGCAGCTGACGCTGGAAGATTACTGCGCGCTGCAGGCCGCCCTGGCCGCGGCAGAATAAGTGCCGTTCGGAGCGCTACTGCCCCATAATTCGGCATTGACAAGGTGCCGCAACATGTGCTAGAATACTTAGGTATTCCTAAGATATATCTGAAAACAAAGAAAGTGACGGATATTCCGCAAACACAAGCAGGATTTAAGGCTCTTTAACGCAAAATCCGGCTACGTTTGTAGAAATAGACGATATTTTCGACTTTTCAGATGCAACCTAAGGATTTCTTAGCCGTGCTGGCGTAGCTCAATTGGCAGAGCAGCTGATTTGTAATCAGCAGGTTGCAGGTTCGATTCCTGTCGCCAGCTCCATAGAAAAAACCGCATCATAAGGCTAAAATGGCCGATGTGATGCGGTTTTTATTGTGCTGATAACTGCTTGGAACTGCTGAAAAATGCTGGAATCTGGGTCGTGTAAAGGTCGTATTTGTTCAAAAAGGTCGTAGAAAAGTCGTGTGAATTTGAGCGTGTTAGATAGATTTACATAAAAAATAAGCGGCGGGCAATCCCTGAAAATGAGGGGATTGCCTGCCGCTTTTATTATGGATTGTTTAATTTGCCGGTAATTTTCCGGTAACTTGCCAGTCAGTTGTCATTGCCGATCTGCTTAATAACCTGGTCCGCGCCGGTCGCAGCCAGGCCGGAAACAATGCCCACGGCCAGGGCAGTCAGGGGATCGGCGGCCGGGAAGTCCGGCACGTTGATGTACATGGCGGCCAGACCCAGCAGGCCGCCAAGGGCGCCACAGATCTGCTTCTTTACGTCTTCGCGTTTCATGTTGTGTCCTTTCTGCCTGCGCTTTTATTTACGCGGGTCGCATCCGCTTTGGCTGTACAGTTTTACGCCATGCCGGGCATGTTTTGGGGGATAAATGGGTATAAAAATTGCCCGCCCGCCCCTCATGCAGGGCAGGCAGGCATAAAAATACCACGGTGCAAAATCGCATCGTGGTTTGAATAAGGCTGATTCGGATTATTTGGCAAATGTTTCAGAGACAAGTTCGCCGTTATTCTTGCATTCTCGGATAATGAAATGGGTTGCTACAGTTTCGTCAGCGGGATCGTTTTTATCATTCAGGTAAAAAATTTCCGAATAATCGCCGCCGTTAGGGGTTTTTTCGTTGATTCTTTTGTAGGTGGCCATAAGATATCCCCCTTCACACTTTGATGAACTTTTCGATAAGCGCTGTACGGTTTGGAAACTGCTGTTTGAATGACAACGAGTTCTGAATATACTCTGCAATACTTTCGGCAAAGTCTTCACTATTGGAATTTTCGCCGTAAGAAGTTGGAGACTTTTCTTACTGACAAGTATATCATCTGCCATTGCTTTTGTCCACTCAGAATCGGTACAATATCGGCCGCTTATATTTGTGAGTGATATATCAATATAATGACTAGCTTCGTGGCAATAAGTTCTTACAACGTAATCCATATCATCTAAAAAGAATCAAAGCCGGGAATGCCCGTGCTTATCATGGGGCATATGTGAGTATTCTTGAGTTCTTTGGCGGGTATGCAATGGCAGAAATCACCCCGGCAATGATTGTGCTGTGGAACCAGAAGCAGGCCGCGCAGGGTAAGGCAGGAAGCACAATCCGGGATGTAAATAGCGTTCTTAACCTCATTTTCAAATACTGGTGCATAGGAGAGCTTGAAACGCAAAAGATTTTAGGCCACGCCGACATATCAACAACCCGTAAGATATACACACATATTAAAGAGCGGCAGATAAAAAAAGCAGATCTTAGCCCATATTGAGCAAGTTGCTCTTCATAGTTTTCAGCTCTTTTTCCAACTGGTCTTTTTCTTTGGTGTATGCCTGGTAGTCCTGCATCTGCTCCATCACAGCGGGGTCGCTGGCAATCAGGTAGCCGCTGGTCATGGAGGTGGTGGTGCTGAACTTTTTCTGCTGGCCGTTAAAGTCGATCACCAGGAACTGATCCGTAGAGGGCAGTACCTTGCCCACGCCGAACATCTTGTGGGTTACTTCGCAGCCGGTCAGGTCGGGCAGGGCAGTGGGGCTTGCCAGCAGCTCCTGCAATTTCTGCTCCTTTTCGGCGATCTGCATGCACAGGTCGGCGCGCTCGGCTTTCTGTTTTACGGCCTTGGTGCGTTCCTTGGCGGTTGCTGTGCGGGAAAAGCCCTTGGGGTAATAGCCGTTTACATAGGCGCTGTGCATGATATCATACACCAGCAGATGCAGCTGGTCATTGATGCCGTGCATGGTGTTTTTCAGCCGCTCGGTGTGCAGGCGGGTCAGCTCATCGTATTTGGGCAGCTCGTTCAGCAGGTCATCGCACATGGCGTAATATTGGGTCAGGCTAAAGGCCGCGCCGGTGCCAAAGTCTTCGTCATAGCCGAAATAGGCGGCCCAGGCTTTGGCTTCGGCGGGAACAAAGAAGTAGTTATCCTCCGGCTCCAGCAGGCTCAGGTACAGCGCGGCGCTGCCGGCCGTCTGAGTGAACTTGGCCATGCGCGGCAGGCAACGGCGGAAACGGCCGTTGACCTGGTCGGCAAACATTTCCACGCGGCCCTGGCGTTTTTTCAGGTCACCGTCATCATCATTGAACAGCCAGCGAAAACACTCGCGCACAAGCTCAACTTCCGTGGGGCGCATCATCAGGGCCTGCATGCCGCCAATGGGCTGCAGGGCGGGCGTGTCCATCACGGCACGGGCCTGCTGTGTGGCCTGGGCAAACATGGCGGAAAAATCCACCGCGTCGATATCCCAGTTTGTGCCAAAGCAGTTGATGGCTTCCCAAACGCCATTTTCTGCGGTTCCGCCATCGGTCAGGCTGCGGATATACGGGGCAAGGATCGTGTTCAAAGTTTCAGTGTTCAAGCTCAAAACGTGATACCCTCCAATGAATTACAATGAATTGCCGCCGCCCGCCGCAAAGGTTTTTATTGGGCGACAACCTTTTTATTATACGAAAAAATCAGGGCTTTCGTCAAGGCATTGCGGAGCAAAAAAGAATGGGCAATACCGTATAATTCTAAGTGCCGATACGGCGAGCGAGGCACGGCATCTGCCGGAGCGGTGCTTAAGCCGCAAGGCGGGAATTGTGCGGTGTTGCCAATGAAAAAAGGCACCGGCGGTGAAAGCAGGTACACCGCCGGTGCCGAAAAATAAAACAGGGATAAGTGAGATATAGACAGGGAAGAACGCCGCCTTGCAAAAGGCAGGCCGCCGAATGGCTCAGGTATGGAAAACGCCAATGGTGGGGTTGATAAAATCAACGATGAGCAAAAACGAGATGACAGCCAGCATGCCGATCAGGCAGAAAAACATGCGGCGCAGCCAGCGGTTTTTATCGGTAAGGATATCCCGGTACTGCTTGTCTTTGCTCTCAAGCTCCCGCATGTACTGCTGACGGGTGGCGTCCAGGGTTTTGGCATAATAGTTCTGCATGGAAAGCAGCAGCTGCATCACGTTGGAATCCAGCAACTGGCCGTTTTCGCTCTCCAACTTTTGTAGGCCGGTGATCGCATCCAGCGAGCCATCCATGGCGGCAACGATCGCGGCGACATCACGGAAGCTGGGATTCTCGGTCTGGCCGCTCAAAATGCGGTTTACGGTGCTGAGGGGCACCCCGCTTGCACTGGAGATTTGCTGCAGGGTCAGGTTTTGTTCGGATTTCATATTTTTCAACGTTTCCACAATAGATTCTTGCATAAACCTCCTCCATTTCCCAAATCTGGGAAAGCCTAAAAGGGCGTTTCTCAGATTTGATGGTTTACAATTCCGGCAGCCTCTGCTACAATTCACATAATGTTTCCATAAGGCGATGGGGAAACAGGAAAGACCCCACCGCTGCCAGGGGCAACGTGATCCCCCGGCAGGAAGCATCCCGAAATGTGCCGCAAAACATGCCACTATTTTAATATGGCTTTTATGATTTGTCAAGAATTGTAAGAACTGTTAAAAAATGGATGTCTGCGGTATGGTGGGGAAACTGTTTGGGCTGTGGAAGGGGGCCGAGAACGATTTACCAGTATCTTGCGGTGGAACAAACCCTGTTCAGCTGTGAACTTGGCCGCTATACTGCTTTTGGAATTGCGGCCCAAAAGCGGGTACCGGATAGCTGGCGGCAGATTGCATTTGTCCCAGATATTTGCACCAATGCCCAACAGGCACAGCGCCTGGCGCAGCTGTGCACACAGGGGCAGCTGGAACCCATCCATTTGATGGATGTAATTGAAGATTTTGTGGCAGACCCTTGTTCCTGGCCATAGAGGGCCTGGCTTGCCGCAGAAATGTTAAAATCCCCCGGATCGTATAGAATCCGAGGGATTACGTTTTTATTTTGGGCGACTGATTCGTTTGGAGAAGGGGGGATGCCTTTGGGGCAAAACGGACCGCAGGGACAGCTCTCAGGCGGAGATGGCCGACCTGCAAAGCACTTTGGGCATATTCTCCCAAAGCCGTAACAGCTTGTCCGGGGCATCAAGAAGGTCGCTCACTGCAAATATTACAGCAGCTGCACACCAGCGCGCTCGCACACGGCTTTGGTCTCGGCATCCCACAGGCTGACCTGCACTTCGCCGATGTGGGCCTTGCCCAGCAGCAACATGCACAGGCGGCTCTGGCCAATGCCGCCGCCCATCGTCAGGGGCAGCTTGCCTTCCAGCAGCATTTTGTGGAACGGCAGTTCCGCACGCTCCGGGCAGCCTGCGGCTTCCAGCTGGCGGGTCATGGCGGCCGGGTCCACACGGATGCCCATGCTGGAAAGCTCCAGTGCACAGCCCAGCGCTTTGTGCCAGAACAGAATATCGCAGTTCAGCGTCCAGTCATCATAGTCAGGGGCACGGCCATCGTGGCGGATGCCGCTTTTCAGCTGGCCGCCGATCTGCATGATGCAGACGGTGCCATGGGCGCGGGTAAAGGCGTTTTCGCGCTCTTTGGGGGTCAGGTCGGGGTACAGGTCTTCCAGCTCCTGGGTGGTGATAAAGGTCGGCTCACGGGTCAGGCGGATGGCTTTCAGCTCCGGGAACTTCCAGCGCAGCTCGTCCGCAGTGGAGCAAACGGCATCTACAATATCGCGCACGGTTTCCTGCAAAAAGGGCAGGGTGCGGTCCTTCGCGGTGATGACCTTCTCCCAGTCCCACTGGTCTACATAAATGCTGTGCAGGTTGTCAAGCTCTTCGTCGCGGCGGATGGCGTTCATGTCGGTCACAAGGCCCTGGCCGGGGCGGAACCCATACTCAGCAAGGGCATAACGCTTCCATTTGGCCAGGCTGTGCACAACTTCAGCGCGCTCATCCAGGCAGGGTACATCAAAGCTGACGGGGCGCTCCACGCCGTTCAGATCATCGTTCAGGCCGCTGCCGTTCAAAACAAACAGCGGGGCGGTAACGCGCTTCAGGTGCAGGGCGGCACACAGCTTTTCCTGAAAGATGGTTTTGATGATGCCGATGGCCCGCTGGGTATCGTACAGGCCCAAAAGATCATGATAGTTTTTGGGAATGGACGTTTTGGACATAAATATTCCTCTTTTCCTCTCTACTTGCAGGGCAGCGTATGACTGCACCTTGAGCCGGAACGCCAGGCTGTGACAAATTCCGGCAAATTACACCGCATTTATTATAATCCCTGCGTCCGTCTGCGTCAAACAAAATTCGCCGATGACGTACAGGATATACAGCAAAACTAAAAATAACGGCCCGCACTGCATTTGCAGCCGGGCCATTTGATATTTAGGGCAACACCGCACAATTCCCGCCTTGCGGCTTAAGCACCGCTCCGGCAGCTGCGGCACTTAGAATTATGCGGTATTGCCTTCGTTGGGGTTATGCAGCGGGGCAGGCGTTACGCCTTGGCAAACTGGCTTGCATACAGGTTGGCGTAAAAGCCGCCCCTGGCCAGCAGCTCCTCGTGGGTGCCGCGCTCAATAATGTTGCCGGCTTTCATCACAAGGATCTGATCGGCGTTTTTGATGGTGGAAAGGCGGTGCGCCACAATAAAGCTGGTGCGGCCTTTCATCAGTTCCTCAAAGGCATCCTGAACCAGCACTTCGGTACGGGTATCAATGCTGGAGGTTGCTTCGTCCAGAATCAGGATGGGCGGCTTGCGCAGCATAACACGGGCAATGCAAAGCAGCTGCTTTTGGCCCTGGCTGATGTTGCCGCCGTCCTCGGCAATTACGGTATCATAGCCCTGGGGCAGGCGGCAGATAAAGCTGTGGGCGCGGGCACGCTTGGCGGCGTCGATGATCTCCTCGCGGGTGGCGTCCGGCTTGCCGTAAGCAATGTTATCTGCCACAGTACCGGCTTTCAGCCAGGTTTCCTGCAAGACCATACCCAGGTTGCCGCGCAGCGAATCTCGCGTTACGGTGTCAATGGGGTGGCCGTCCACCTTCAGGGTGCCGCCGTTGATCTCGTAAAAGCGCATCAGCAGGTTGACCAGGGTGGTTTTGCCGCAGCCGGTGGGGCCGACCAGGGCAATGCGCTGGCCGGGCTGAACGCGCAGGTTCATGTCTTCAATCAAGGGCACATCCGGCACATAGCGGAACTTGACATGCTCAAACTCCACACTGCCTGCACCGTGGGGCAGGGTAACGGCATCGGGGGCATCGGGCAGGATGGAGGCTTCGTCAATAAAGTCGAACACACGCTGTGCACAGGCCAGGGCGTTCTGCAGCTCGGTCATAACGCCGGAAATATCATTGAACGGCTTGGTGTATTGGTTGGCATAGTTCAGCAGAACCGAAAGCTCGCCGACCGTAATGCCGCCGCCAATGGCAACCAGCGCGCCCACCACGCCGACCGCCGCATACACCAGCGCGTTGACAAAGCGGGTGGCAGGGTTGGTGATGGAGGAAAAGAAGGTAGCCTTTACGCCGCAGATCTGCAGATCGGCGTTGATCTTGTCAAAGCGCTCCTCGGCGCGGCTTTCGTAACCGAAGGCGCGGACAAGATGCTCGTTGCCGATCAGCTCGTCCACCAGACCGGTCAGCTCGGCGCGGGTCTCGCTCTGTACGCGGAACATATCATAGGTATGCTCCGCAATGAACTTTGCCACAAAGATGGAAAGCGGGGTGAGAACCACAACGATCAGGGTAATGCGCCAGTCAATGGAAAGCATAAAGCCCAAAGTGCCCACAATGGTCAGAATGCCGGTGAACAGCTGGGTAAAGCCCATCAACAGGCCGTCACTGAACTGCTCCACATCGGTGTTGATGCGGCTGATGGCGTCGCCGGGCTTGTGGGCATCCATATAGCTCAGGGGTAAAATCTCCATGTGCTGGAACGCCTGCACGCGGATGTCGCGCACCACCTGGAAGGTGATGCGGTTGTTCACCATGTTCATCAGCCACTGGCAGATGGAGGTGACACACACGGTAACGCCAAACTGGATGGCAATCTTGCCCAGGGCAGGGAAGTTGACATTGCCCTGGCCCACAATCAGGTCCACGCCGCGGCCCGAAAGAATGGGGGCGTACAGCGTGGTAAGAACGGTAACAGCGGCAAGCAGCAGGGTGAACAGCACCAAACCGCGGTACGGCTGGATCAGCTTTAACACGCGCTGAATGGTGCCTTTACTGCCCCGCAGGGAAACACGCTTTTTCTTTGCATTACTCATAAGGTCTTTTCCACCTCCTCGCGGCTCAGCTGGCTCAGGCAGATCTCGCGGTAAACATCGCAGGTTTTCAGCAGGTTGGCATGGGTGCCGCTGCCTACCAGATTGCCGTCATCCAGCACCAGAATGCGGTCCGCACGCTGCACAGCGGAAGCGCGCTGGGAAACAATGAATACCGTCATGCCATGGGTCTGCTCTTTCAGCGCTTTGCGCAAAGCAGCATCCGTGGCAAAATCCAGGGCGGAAGAACTGTCGTCCAAAATCAGTACCTGGGGGTGAGGCACCAGCGCGCGGGCAATGGTCAGGCGCTGGCGCTGGCCGCCGCTGAAATTGCGCCCGGCGGTCTCCACCGGTTCATCCAGCCCTTTGGGCTTGCCGCGCACAAAGTCCGCCGCCTGGGCAATCTCCAGGGCCTGCCAGATCTGCTCATCGGTGGCATCGGGGCAGGCCCATTGCATGTTGTCCCGGATGGTGCCGGTAAACAGCACGGCGCGCTGCGGCACAATGCCGATCATCTGGCGCAGCTGGGCAAAGCCGTACTGCTGCACAGCATGGCCAAACAGATCGACGCTGCCGCTGGTGCAGTCATAAAAGCGGGGAATCAGGTTGATCAGGGTGGATTTGCCGCTGCCCGTGCCGCCGATCACGCCGATGGTCTGGCCGTTCTGGGCGGCAAAGCTGATGTCCGTCAGGCTGGGGGCACCGGCACCGTGGTAGGTAAAGCCCACATGGTCAAATGCAACGGCCGGGGCGCCCGCTGCCGGGGCAAGGGCGGCCGCGGCGGGGTCGGTCATCGTGGATTTGGTGTTCAGAATCTCCGAAACACGGATGCCGCTGGCCAGTGCGCGGGTAACAGAAACCACCAGATCGGCAATGCGCAGCAGGTTGATAAGGATCTGGTTCATATAGTTGATTAGGGCAATGATCTCGCCCTGGGTCAGCGCACCGCTGTTTACCTGCAGCCCGCCGCGCATCAGGATGGCGATCACGCCCAGGTTGACGATGAGATAGGTCAGCGGGGTCATCAAAGCGGAAATGCGCCCGGCGGTCAGCTGGAAAGTTTTCAGTTTGTCGTTCACGGCGGTAAAATCCGCAATTTCGTCATCCTGCCGTGCAAAGGCGCGCACCACGCGGGCACCCACATAATTTTCGCGGGTCAGCAGGGTCACTTTGTCCAGCGTATTCTGGGCGGCGTGGTACTGGGGCACCGTCACCCGCATGATCAGCCAGACCACCAGCGAGATGGCCAGCGTGACCAGCACGAACCAGAACCCCATGGTGGGGCTGATGACAAACGCCAGAATCAGCGCGCCGATGACAATAAACGGGCAGCGCAGCAAAAGGCGCAGCGTCATGTTTACGCCGTTTTGCAGCTGGTTCACATCGCTGGTGATGCGGGTGACCAGCGTGGGCGTGCCGATGCCGTCCAGCTCCGTGTAAGAGAGGGTATCAATGTGGCGGAACAGCGCCCCGCGCAGCGCCGTGCCATAGCCCAGCGCGGCCTTGGCGGCAAAATACTGCGCCGTCAGGCTGGATGCCATACCCACAACCGCAAGCAGCACCATCAAGCCGCACTGCTTGCCAATATAAGCCAAATCCCCGTTTTTGATGCCCACATCAATGATGTTGGCCACCACAAGGGGAACCAACAGCTCAAAGCAGGCTTCCAGCATTTTGAACAGCGGGGCAAGGATGGATTCTTTCTCGTATCCTTTCAAAAACCGCAGCATGTTCCGCATGAACGCACCAACCTTTTTGTAATATCAAATTATATGCCTAAGGCAACACCGCACAATTCCCGCCTTGCGGCTTAAGCACCGCTCCGGCGGCTGCGGCACGGCATCTGCGTTGCCAAAATACTCGATAATACACAAAGTATTATCGAGTATTTTGGCTTAGCATCTGCCGCACCTCGCTCGCCGTATCGGCACTTAGAATTATGCGGTATTGCCCTAAAACAGAGCATACTTTTTAATCATACAACAGATGCGTCTAAATGCCAAGTTGAAAAACGCAATACAACCAATGAAACCAATATTTTTTGCGGCCAGCCACAAAAACAGGCCGGATGGCAGCGCCTTGCCCGGTTTCGATGATTATTTGCACCCTGCCCGCCTATACTTGCAGTGGGGTAACCCGCAACGCTGCAACATGTAGGAGGGCAGAGGTCACTATGTTTTATTATCATAAAGGTTTAACCCGCGCCGCACGGCGCACCGTCGCCACCGCGATCACCATCGCAGGCCGGCAGGGGTGTACGGCGGTGGATACCGGGCACCTGCTGCTTGCCATGCTGCA